>Ga0058698_10001505_pt1 | contig 10460 bp, 10 predicted proteins | sample AgamicAsSfe_FD_67288 | JGI IMG/M metagenome (GOLD analysis project Ga0058698, IMG submission 67288) | Agave microbial communities from Guanajuato, Mexico - As.Sf.e | ecosystem: Host-associated > Plants > Phyllosphere > Phylloplane/Leaf | place: Guanajuato, Mexico | collected 2012-05-30
TGTTCCAGAAGGACGGATATTGTCAGCCTAGAACTTTCCTTCATGGTGCCAAGGTTTTCTGCGAAGACGATGATATGACCGTCACGTCTGTTGCGTACAATCTAGCAACTTGGGGGAATTGCAAAAAGCAAAATATTGATTGTTCCGCTGGAGCACTTCAGTACTTGTATATTAGTTACTGTTGCGAGAAGATGTAGGGCTGAATACGTCACTCAAGTGTTGCCGCGGCCAAGGTACGGAAATTATGTATGCTAGCAAAGAAGTATCTGCCTGCACAAGAAATTTATACGAAGCTGATGGTTTCTTTGTGTGTCATCTGCTTTTTTATTCCATTGGCACTGTTTGTAAAATGAAATCATGTTCCCTCCATACAAAAGAAGCCTTCTTTACCACACCGAAAACTTACTTTCAATCAACCAACCCTGGTCAGAGTAATATCATCAAACCACACATACCCCGTCTGCGCAGTCTGCAAACAGCTCACTACAATCCTCACATAGTTCCTACTATCCGCTGCCAGCGCAGCCGTACCACTAAACTTCGTCCACTCCTGCACCTCGACTTGTCCATACTCCTTCTCGATAAGGCCCGTCAAAGAGATGTAACATGGAGCTCCAACTGTACCATCGACTTTGACGCTGAAGGATGCCGTGTAGGTGCCTGCTTCGCTGACTTGAGGTATTTGACGCGCGCTGGCGAAGAGGCCGGCTCGTCGGGTCACGCGGACGCTCTTGCTACCGTACTGCGGATCGGACGGGGCCACGGTGGAGTATTCACCAAAAGGGAACAGAACCCAGGGGTCAGTTGTAGCGTCTTCGAAGCCAGGGTTTACAACGAGCTGCGTGGGTTTTGGTGGACTTGGACTTGGGGTGGAGGACGTTGACGATGACAGGTCGAGTGTTGTTGTCGTCGAGGGGGTATCGCTGGTTGTGGGGGAAGCTTCAGTCGAAGTTTCTGTTGGAGTTGGAGTTGGAGTTGGAGTTGGAGTTGGAGAGGTCGGAGAGGAAACGGGCTCTGTTGCGGACACAGACGCACTGGTCGTCATCTCGCTGGATGCGGAGGATGTGTCTGAAGGGACAACAGGCGAAGAAGATGATGATGAGCTCACAGCCTCTGGGGTAACAGCTGGATCTGATGAGATTGACGTGATACTGCTTGACATCTCTGCCGAGCTGTACGATGTGGATGATATATCCGTCAAGGACGAAGATGATGACGGAAGCACAGAAGTGACAGTGACCAACGACGCACTGTGTTGGGTGGAAGAAGGCGCGGTACTTGAGGAAGATACAGCTTTGCAATCGCCGAACCCTTTCTGGCAGGTCTCAGGTGCACAATATGCGTCTGTACTTCCACAGTACGAGTACTGACTGCAGCAATTACCCCACTTACTTCCTTTGCAGGTCTGTCCGCCGAAAGTAGCTCCACATCTGGCATTAGTGGAGACTCGCTGCGAAGTGGCAGAGGCGCTGATTATCGGTTGGGTGGTTGTTGTAGATGGAAGTACCAAGATACTCGAAGGCCCGGCCGGTGTAGCCTTGCAGGAGCCAAACTTAGTCTGGCAACCCGATCCGCAGTACGCATTGCTATTACCACAATACCCATACTGGGAGCAGCAGTTGCCAAACACACTACCCAAACAGGTCTGGCTTGAACCGACGCCACATTTGCCGTTGGTCGAGGTCTTCAGTTTCGAAGGCGTGGGCGAGGAAGACGATGTAGGGGGTTGTTTCGATGGGGAAGAGGACGTTGAGCAAGAGCCGAAGCCTGACTGGCATCCCTTAGAGATGTAGCAGTGCTCCTCCGTTCTTCCACTACGGAGTCTTAGCGAGGTCTACCAGAAGAATAGGAAAGTGCAGAGTGAAACGTACCACCACCCGTACTGTGAGCAGCATGGTCCAACACTGGTAGATTTTCCAGGACAAACAAGTCCTCCAAACCCTTTACCACACCGCGCGTTCTGAGAGATCGTGGCTGCGAAAACTTCAGAGCCCAAAAGGAGAGCTGTGCCTGTAAAGAGTGTGCTGATTCGCATGATGAAGGCTTAATGAGTGAATGAATGAACGTAGTGGATTCGATCGCTGGAAGACAGTTCAAAAGAGTGTATGAAGCAATAAAGCCAGACCTTGCCTACACGATCTACTAGGTTTTCTCGACTTCATTATATACACAGCCATAAATATCTGCCCAGCTCATCATTAACCTGCTATAACTAAGATGGCATGATCCATAGCAAGCCACCAATATCACTGACATTGTCCACAACTCGTGCAGCGCCACATGCAGTGAATTTACGTGACAGCGACGCTTCGCTAGTAGTGTTATGCCGAATTGAGTCGTGGTTCTGGTGCTAAGCTTGCGCCACGGGTGTAGCCGCACGCTAGCGCAGTCGAAGAGCCCCTGATATCGCTACAAGGGGTTGGAGTATCGGCTACTCCGTGGCGAAGAACTGGGGAACATGGATCGCGAAGAAAAGATCTAGATGCTGCACGGAGCACAGTCGCGAAAAAGCGGTTCGATCTGGCCCTCGATCTTGATTCGATACATGACTAAGGAGAACCGGGGTTAAAGTTATAATGTACCCTCGAGACAGACGCAACAACAAAACGACAGGTATGACATGCATTGGGGTGGTAGTCATGTACACACACTCCTATTTAAAGCCAGTGAATCCCATCATCCGATATGCGGGAAATATTGCGACCATCGAGGGGTTCCGAAAGCCGAGTCGGGAAGATGAAATACGTCCAGGAAACATTCCACAATGATGAAAACTCTCGCGAAGATGTAGAGAGGTGCGAAAAGACAATAGCCCACCGTGGAGGCATGACCGGAAGCCTTTGCCGCAAATCTCCACACTGTACGATCTATTTGTCGGTTAATGGCCGCGAAGTTTTGCGCCAATTCCAATATCATGGCAACTATGCCCGAAACCAGAATTGTAATGCTGCTCGACTTCCAAAGCAGTTCGTCGGTTCTACCACGAAAAGGTCGATTCCAGACAATGAGATGCACACCGCCGTAAAAAAGGCCTGCTAGAAGGAATCCTACCACGAGAAAATTGAGCCCGGGTTTCGGCTCGTCAGCTCCTACGAGCGCATACATAGTTTCGGAACGATTCCTCGAACGTACATCGAAGAAGGAACACTTTTCACCCGTACGTAATGAGTACCTCCTAGCAGCCTGTGAGGCTAGCTTGAAGCGGTAAAAGTCTAACTCGGTCAACTGTTCGTACCTCTCTCCATTAGCTGAGAGCTTCATGTTCTTGCGGAAAACAAAGCCGTGATATACAAGAGAACCTTTCGATCGAAATTTCGGATCCTTCGATGGCTTTAGCGAGATATGCTGAACTTTAGGATGAAAGACGGCTGTTCCAGGGTCAGTCGAAGAGTCCACAATATCGTTGTCTTCAGTATTGTCCAAATCGACTGGTGAAAAGCGGACGCGCGGGTACAGTCTTTGGACAGTGTCGAAGGCGGCGATGGGATGTAGATCTGCGTGTGTACAAACGGTTGGCTCCTGAACATCAAGTGGCTTGTTCCACCAAAAGAAAAGGTACAGAGTCAGGGCACAGGCAGCATGGATGGCAGTATTAATCTCCAAGAGTGAGATCGAAAGACCCAGTGTCGATCGAGTTACGCACTGAATGCCAAACCACAGCGCCTGGGCGATAGTTATCATCTTCGTGAACATGCTTGCTTTGCTCTTGTCTTTTATTGCAGAAACGGAAAGATCCGGGAGGATGTCAGGATTATAATCAGCAATGAATGTGAGGCCCCTTAGTGTTAACGTCATCCTTTGCCGTTCCTGGGGTAGATAGTCGTAGCCTAGATCATGAGTATCAACGACAAATCCACCCATCATGGCGTAGAGGGAATGTGCGTGTGTCCACGGGTATCTTCTCATCTTCGGACCGGGTTCGACGTCCGTATGTTGTGACACTTGCTCAGTTTGTTCGAGAGACCCTGTCGTAAGTCCAATCTTGCCCCACGCGTTGGGGACAGATGGCAAGATGCCTCTTAGGAGTGTTGGCAAATTGTTCACAAAATTTGGGGGCTCTGGCTGACTGAAAGCCTTTCGCATTGTCTTCCCAATCTTTATTGCGTCAATATGCTGACAATAAGCAGTCCAAACGACCTGAATTCAGTCAGCATTCGTTCAATGTGACATAAATGATGTGAGTTACCCATTCTGGAGCAAAAAGTCCTACGACCATCCAGCGTAACTTTCGCCACATTTGTGAGATAGGTCTGTTGTGCTCGGGAATGTTCAGATGAACAGCTGTCCAAATGCATAAGACCATAGTGAGCAGTGACGAAGACAGTATCGAGAACGTGCCACGAGCCAAAGGCTCGGGCTTCCAGAGATGATATTGTGAGCCGTTAGGTATGGTCGTGTTTGCCATGTCATTTGCCGTTCGAGATGAAGTAGAGTCAAGTCATAGACGAAAAGAGCGAGTAACTTCTTTTCTTTTTTGCCGTGCTATAAGTCAATTGCTCCTCAGCTGCGGCTGAGAACCGGTGACATTAGTGCCTTGAATCGCTTCAATAGCGCTTCAGACTGCTCTAAAGTCAGGATGTGGGGTGTAAGGCTGCTTCGCCTCAAAGTCCATAAACAAACGTAAGTCTATCGTCACCTTCTCTGCCTCGTACAGCCTGCTCAAGCCAATCACCAATCGAGGCAAGCTTCGCATGTGACCGCGTCACGTCGATAGCTCTCCTCAGCCACTGCTGTTGCTGCGGTAGCGGTCCTCTACCATGCACTCTCTCTGCCTCAACGTCATCTTCACTCCACTTGCGCAGAATTCCCTGCCTTGTCTCGTTCTCGTGCTTTAAGCGTCTGTAGAAAAGCACATATCCAAACGCCGCTAATGCAACAGACGCAAGTGTCCACCAAAAAGGCACAATATAGCCACCCGCTGCATATTTTGGTCGAAACAAGATAGCTGAGATGACTCCAGCAAGATTGCCCCAGCCATTGATACCGAGGAGCAATGCACGCTTGCCGGGCGATGGTGTGTTACCAGATATCCAGGCTACAGTAAGCGGGGAAGCAATGTAGGTGCCAGAGAGGAGAATGTTGAGGGCGATGTAACGGGGTACTGCCCATGAGCTTGGGAGCAAAACCACGAGAATCAAACCCGCTACCATGATGAGCAGACCTAACATGATCGGCTTGAGGCGTATGCGATGCTTGTCGCTATAGCTGGCGGCGAAGTATAGTACGATGGCTCCACAAATATGTGGCGGTGCAGTGAGCAAGTTGATGAGCGCAGGGTTCGCGTCCTCGGTCAGAGGTGCTAGTACGAGCGGGAGGAAGACGGAGAAGGCATAGACCGGGACGGCGGACAGGACATTACAGGCTAGAATGTGCCAAATCTTGGTGTTGAAGACTGCGGATAATATATCGTGGGGACTGAGTCCACGGTCGTCCACCAGTTGTCGTGTTGGTGTGATTGTGGAGGCCGAATGCTTGGACGAGTCAAGAAGGCCTCGGGACTCCTCGTCGTAGGTATCTTCCGTTTCGTGCTCGTCTTCTTGAACGGCCGCAGGCGCATTCTGTATGTCTCGATCTCTCACAACACGCGCCGATGCATACTGACGTTCCTCAGGTGTTAGAAACCATGCCGTCTCTACGCTGTGTGGTAGCCAGAAGTATCCGATGAATGCCACAACGATAGTGAGTGTGCCCTCAAGTAGAAACAGCACCTGCCACGGTCGCCAATCTTTGTCCGAGCCTTCCTCATCATTTCCGAAGTGGGAGAAGACAAGGTAGCTTATAAGGCCACCGAGAGCACCGCCGACGGCTGCCTGACCGTAGAAGAATGAGAGCCGTCTGCCGAACTCGAAGCGTGTGTAGAAGAGGGAGAGATATGTGACAGTGACTGGGTAGAATCCCGCTAGCCATCATGTCAGCGCTGTACTTATAATGTTCCGAGGATGCTATCCATACCTTCAAGACACCCGATGAGTATGCGCAACGTATAAAGCTGCCATCTATGCCGTACCCACGCATGCAACGCTGTGCATACTCCCCAAAGAATCATGCAACTAGGTACCCAGAGCACCATGCCATATCTTCTTCCCAGCGCCGCGCCGACGGGTTGTAATGCAACGAAGAAGGCGAAGAAGAGCGCGACAGCGGTGTTCAGCGCACCCTTATCTAGTCCGACATCCGCCGTAAAGTGCGCAGATTCTGCATTTCCAATCTGAACCGGATTAGCATAAACTTTTCTTTTTGGGTCGCGGGTACCTACATTCGACTTATCGAGCGCATTAAACAAGAACAGCAGCGCCAGAAACGGAAGTAACAAGCAGTCCAACTTTCTCAGCGTGCTCTTATGCAATCGCGCATCCACGCCATGTAATTCCTCAGCTTCCTCCGGCGGCATTGTTGTGTTTACTGAAGCTGAGGAACCAGGAGCTGCAGCGAGCTCGTACTCATCGGCCATATTGTCGGGCGCCAAGAATCAGCCCACGCGGACGCATCACAGGGTCTGCGACTTCGGATGACCTCGGTCGAGGGTGTCGGATTTGGATGGAATGACTAGAATGTTCAGGGTGAGACATGGCGAGGTTTCTGGAGGTGTAAGACGGGATATGGCCTAGGTTAATAGCGGTTTTGAATAGGGACTTGGACCCTGATCAATTGATGGGATGACGAGGGCTTGGAGATCGACGCCCAGATGGGAAATGGCCGAGGATGCTGCGTCTTATCGATAAGACACGTCTACCAACAAACTGAGAACCAAACACTTTTAGAGTCCTTTAGTTTATCTGAAAATACCAAGAAATACACAATGGCATCATGCGTACGTACTTCAGCTCTGGTATCTGATATGTTGTTCATTGATAGCTTATCTCGAAACGTTTAAACTCGTAGCAATCATTCTGCTTCCGCCGTCTCCAAATCCCTCCTCCCAAACGCCTTAACAGCCTCATAGTACAGCGTAGCAGTAGCCTCACACGGGCCCTTTGCCGACTCATTCGCACACTGATTGAACATGTCCGTTTTGAAATTATCGTCGATTCGCGCCTTGTTCGCTTCGAAGCGGTTTTGCGCCTTGAAGTTACGGTAGCCAAAGTCGTGGCGGTAGCAGGAGTTTATGACTGTAAGCATGTGTATTAGTATGAGAAGAAGAGATGGAGCGTTCGTTGGATGAAATATGGAAAAGGGAATGGAATAATGAGAAGGATAGAGGTAGGAGATGCGAGAACATACAGTCAAATCCAAACGGATTATCTGGACTCGCAGTACACCCGTTACTGGACCAATCTAACTCAGGAGGGTTCTTTGTATTACGGTTTGTGATGAACTCGTCGATGGAGATGTCGAACATATAGCTGTCTGTGACCTGCTCGAGAGACGCCTGGCGCGAAACAAGTGCTGCAGGAGCAGATACGGCAAGCGACGCAAGGCCGAGGACAGTGGCGAGAATGGTGCACTTCATATTGGAAGGATTAGCAAAAGTAATGGAATCGAAATAGCTGGGTATTCACTACAGCTGAGCCGTGACGGCTTTATACCTACCTCGGATTCCACGATGTCTTGTTATGCCGACGTACACGCCCCGTGGTCAGGTCTTTCCCGCTCTTGGAGACTTGCCATGTCAAGGGTTCCTGCATCTGTACCCTACTGCATAACATTTGCATATGTGGTTGCACATCGTACGGCACACCTCGTTGGGTCAGGTCCCTATTCGCTGAATGCGTTGTAGGATCGAGAGAAACAACATGGGGGGATGGCGGAAACGTGCATGCGTATGCCAGATCAGTCGGCTGTGCGGTCTTATGTCGGACTGACCAAGAGATTGGTAGCAGGTGATCCGAGGTAATCTCTTGATTCGCTCTTTCAGAGCCTCAATTACTGCGCATCATGTCGATCGACAGTGTTTGTTGGCTAGTGTAAGGAAGAAGTAAAAATGCCAAAGCCAAGAGCGGGATTTGAGATGAGAGTAAGAAAAAGGGCCGCCATACCTGGAGATGGGTGTTCTGTGGACTCGAACTCATGGTTAGCCTCATCTCGCTACAGTTGAACACAAACCGAACACCAACTCAAAAGATCATATAGACACATGGGGTAGACGTGGAGATGGCGTACACGTAGGTGTCTTCGCATGTGAGAAGCTTAGCTGCCTACCCCACGTGTTATAAATATAGTAAAAGTAAGGGAAGCTTCTTCTGCAAGGCCGCGTACAGATTGGTCATCGGATATGTCGACTGTCATGTTTTTGTGGCTGTGCATCACTCCTGAAGGGAACCCCACAACTAATCACAATCATTTTTCTGTGAGTAGAACGTACGGAGAAAAAACATCTCGGGGAGGGAGAGCCGAGAAGACTGGTGACGAAGGGAATCTGATCGTCCATATGAACCGTCTCGGTAAGCCCCACTTTCGTCAAGTAATGTATGACTGTTGCCGTAGGTGTACCGTGTGTACTGTGGCTGGTCCAATGGGTCAGTCCGCCGAATCCATGTCCTACAAGAGTGTAGGACAGTCCCTAAGAACAAGGAAAGTGTTACTGCAGTCAGCGCTTCACAAAAGAACCACCATTCCTTCGTGCAATGCCATTCAATTGTCTATGAGCATATTCCCACTACTTGTACAGTGCCATCCGCTCTTTCTTGTTATTCCAGTCCCCTCGCTTACAACTTGCTGATGAAGAGACGGGCGGCGAAGAGGCGCACACGCTGGGGAAGGATGTACTTGGAGAAGACGTAGATGAGCGATGGCAGGAGGATGAAGGCCACGGTGGTCTCGTTGACGAAGAAGAAGGGGATGAGCTGGGGCATGGCCGACTTGAGGACGGTCTATCGCTTGTGTTAGCTTCCTTGTCTGGCCGTCTTTCCCATGTCCAATCCATCTCACCATCTGCTGTGGGCCAACCTCGGTCTTCTTGTTCTGGCTCGCGAGGAGAGCGGGACGCGCCATGGCGGCAACGGATGGGCGAGCAGCCATGGGCGCGCGGGCAGCGGCGGCCCTGGAGAAGGGGCGGAGGAAGCGTGCGGCGTTCATGTTGGGCTACCTGTGGTTTTGCGGGTCAGCGCGCTGCTGTGGGGGTCCAATTGGCCGCGAGAGAGCTTTCGGAGGGGAAATTGACGCACTGGACGAGGGATCCGAAGCCTGGGGAGATGAGCGGAGATGGTGTTGCGGTCGCGGGGGATTTGGTGGTGTTGCTATCGTCGTCCGCAAAAGCTCGCACAGCTGCGATCCCGGCACTTGCCGCGTCCGTGCAGAGGGCTTGGCGCTACTTCCTCTTGTCCCGCCAGCTCTCCACATCTTCCCCACGACTACCTTCCATCAACTGTGAATTATTACGCCTCTTATCATACTCTAAGCTCGCCTGCCCCGGCTATGCAAATGCCCCTTTCTGTCTACAGCAACGGGCTATAGTGCGCCAGATCAGCCCTTAGGAATTTGCACAAAGACTGACATCGGATCGGCACGTTGGTCGACATGTAATCATTGGTGTAGAGGTAATTTGTGACTTTTGAATGCATCCACATCTCAGTGCTGTATTTCTTGGTTGTCAATCACCCCTAACATGGTAAAGGAGCTAGTGTTGGCTCTTCCTTTCAACCGTGTCAAGTGCGGGGTGGGCAGTATATGTAAGGACACACGCAGCATGCTGGACGTATGAAAAAATCATTGCCAACCGGCCGATGACACTTCATATCATACAAGATGGCAATAGAAAAAGTCATGATACTAGGGGTAAAGAGAAGCGACGAGACTACCAACCGTCACCACTTCGCTGACAAGACGAGTAGAATTGGGAACTATGCCTTTCCATCATCAACGCCATCTTCCCCCCACAATACAGCAAGCCTGGTACTGCGGAATATCAAGTCACTGTACTCACATATCCTTCACAAACTCTCAGCCTGCCCCCTCATGTCTCCCCTTCCGACGTCCAGCATCAGAAGTCAGACTATACGTCGACTTCACTACAATCAGCCATGACTGGACAAGATCTTGTCATAAGCACCATGTCAGGCGGTGATTCAGATCAACAGATTCGCATTGTCGATGCCGCCGTCGCGGCGGGTGTCAAACGCTTCATTCCTGATGAGTTCAGTCACGACAGCATGAACGAGCACATTCGAGGGCGCATCCCAAAATATGCGGGACGAGCGAAAGTCATTGCCCATCTCCAAAAGATACCCAAAGACCATCCAGACTTTGAGTGGACTGCAATCGCGACAGGATACACGCTCGACACCCAGCTTATCAGCGGCAACATGGGTTTCGACATGGAATGGCATAGTGCGACTATTCACGGTACTGGCACTGAACCATTCTCAGCCTCTAGTCTAGAAAGAGTAGGACAAATCGTCGTTCGCACCATACAACACTGGGACGAGATCAAGAACCAGTATATATACGCTGCTGGTATGATAACATCTGCCAACGAGGTTCTGAGATCTGCTGAGAAAGCGACGGGTCACGAGTTCACCGTA
>Ga0058698_10001506_pt1 | contig 10455 bp, 10 predicted proteins | sample AgamicAsSfe_FD_67288 | JGI IMG/M metagenome (GOLD analysis project Ga0058698, IMG submission 67288) | Agave microbial communities from Guanajuato, Mexico - As.Sf.e | ecosystem: Host-associated > Plants > Phyllosphere > Phylloplane/Leaf | place: Guanajuato, Mexico | collected 2012-05-30
ATTCTATGGAGAGTGCGATTGCGATTGATTAAGACGGTTCTGGGGAGGATGTGGCGGAGAATAGTGCGTGGCTTTGGCTTTGGGCGCATACTAAAGAGCGGTGCAAAAGGAATGCAGTAGTAGACGATGCGCAGATGCATCAATTCCTTCCTAGGGTATCTTTAGATGCGTGTTCCTGAAAGTTCTGACTATATGTTGGCGTTCATCTATTTGGCGTATCACATGATGGCGTTATTGTACGAAACCGTACCGGCCTTTGCGACTACATAGACCGAATACCCTACATATTTCCGAAACACATATCGCACAATAATACCTCGTGATATCAATCGCGACTCTCGCTTAGCAGAACACCATACTTGATCCCACTCTCTTGATCCTACTCTCTTACAAAAGCAAACAGCTTACGGGTACAACTTTGCTTACAGCGGCTCTTAGACGACATTAATAGAGGCCGTGCAGCTAAGCGATACACCGCTTTAATATTGTGTAGGAGAAGGCAAAGTAATGTTGGTTCCTTAAGACTCCTAGACATCTGCTTGCGACATACAGTAAGCGAAAGTGACTTATGAAACATTTTGTATCAAGCATCTATAAAGAGGTTAGAAGCATCAAGGAGAGAGAATAATTTATAGTAGTTATTCTAGCGTAGACTGGAGAAGGAATGTAATGTATAAGCTGTTAACTAAGATTTATAGATAACTTTTCCTCGGTTTTAGAGACAAAGTTGGTTTAATTGATATGAGGATCTGACTGCCAGCCGCCCTTCCAACCTTTCCTTGAGAGACACTTGTTGTGACCAAGCTTGGAAAACCTTCAAGCTGAAGACCTTGCACCATCTAACCACCAAGGCTTCCAGATACCACCAAGGCCAACCATAGTCCATCCAACTAGTGAGCAAAGCAGTATCATCTTCAGCCAACACCACACCAAGACGTTCAACCATCCCAGGGGCCGCAACACCCTCAGAGAAGACAACAAGAGGCCCGGTTTGGCGCCGAAGCACCATTGACCGTCTGTCCTCCAACCTTGTTGCTCGATGCATGTCGAAATGGTTGAAACGTCCAATGTGTGAATGTTGACCTTCAATGATACCGACTCAACACCACTTTATTTTTCTGATCCAAACCGCAACCAACTCAAGGGCCAACCATGCAGACTGTCCTGCATCCCTGTGCCACAACTTGACTTTCCATGCGCAGTGTATCGGTATCGGGAGTGGCGTGAGACTGTCGACAGTCGAACCGGAGCCGGTGCCAGAGAGGTTGGTGCCTATGCCGGGATGCCGTCGGTGTGTTGCATGTCGATGAGACGGTGTGTGTTCGATGTGGTAGTTTGGTAGACCGAAGGTGACATGTGTGTCAGTGTAGTTGAAGGCCGAATCGAAGCGAGGTATGTATGTTGAACCGAGGCGGGTATGTACGAGGCATGTGTGAGGCGGCGATGTTGATGTTGATCAAGGCGAGGCGAGATGTTGGAAGGGTATTGAAGTCATCGAGACTGTCGACAGCCGAGTGGGGGTGCAAGTGATGCTGATAATCATGATGTTTGTTGGTGATGAATGATGTCATACATCATGAGATCTTGGTCAAGGTCTGAAAGTGTTAGCAAAAACATGAGGTGGAAGTGAAGGAAGAAATGGCATACTTGAAGCATGAGACCATGATGCTGAGAGTCGACTTGGTTGGGAGAGTCGATTTCATGGAGCGAGTGGGGAGAAGGAGTGAGAGAGGTGGGGGAGGGGGGTTTATATAGACAGGAGGAGGGCCGGCAGATCGCCGGCAGTCGGTAAGCGAGTCCGGAGAATTGATCAAGCGTCGTGGTCTGTGGGTAGTTCGCTGCCTGGAGAAGGTTCCAGGCAGGCGATTTGGTGGGCGGTGTAAGCGCGGTCGTAGGTGAAGGCGGCTTTTGGAGCGCGATATCAACTTGAGGCACAGGCCAAGCGCGCGAATTATGATGATGAGCTACCTGGTTGGCCTGCGATGTCGGACTGACTGCAAGAACGTTCCAGTAGAGCGGTGATGAAGGTGCATAGGGAGAGGTGAGAGCGCGTGGTGACTGCGAAAGTGCTAGATGTTGTCGATGACCTCCGAGGCGTGCAAGACCAATAGAGAGCGAGCTGAGACTGGACGCCGGTATGTCAATAGACCCTTGCCTGCGATGAACAAAGCGAAGAACGTGGACTAAGAGAATGAGTGTATAGGAGGCGGAAGTGACAGTGACAGCGACAGTGCCGATGGAATCGGTAGAAACATGAGATACAGGCGACAAGATGAAGGAATTAAAACAACGAATAATGCGATGCAGGGTATGTGATAGAGCGAAGCAGAACGGAAGTTCTGGATATCATGGCTATTAGAGCTCTATGCTACTGGACAATTTCGGATCTAGTAGTGCGACTCCAACTCATGCCATCACGAAAGCTACGCTCCACCTCAAGAGCTGACAACCGGCAACGTAACTGCGTTGAGTTCTTCTAGATATGCACCTAGCCGTCTCCTCAACTCAGCTTCCTTGCCGACCGTCTTGGTGTACGTACTGTGCGGTCCCTTTAACTTGGCTTCTTCCACCTCTTCCTCATCCGTGAGCTCCTCGCCAGCTTCCACCTCGCCTAATCGAAACTTGACCCGCCCGGCAATGTCCTTTAGTGGAGCCAGTGTCTTCTCTTTCTGCTCCCACTCAGTACCCCAGGTAGGTTCATCGAAAGACATTGTGATGACTTCCAAGCTCTTGGCCTTTCCCAGCAACATTTTGACCAGGTCCGCAAGCCACCCATTCACTCGATATGGCCAGTGTCGGAAATCTCTGGCAGTCCCTGGGATTTCCCACCAGCTCATCCTTACATGAACTTTTTTTGCTCTCTCGATGACACTGAGGGAGATTGGATCAATACTCTGGAGAGTTGGCTTTTGCTGTTGGACGAATCCCAGTGTGACCCTTGGGAGGAAGTAGGCGCGAATCTCGTCGCAGAGATAGCGACAAGTAACGAGTAGCGCTGTTGGCGGGCCGGTTCGATCAATAGACGTGACTGCCATCGTGCGGAGTGGATAACTTTTAAAGTCCCGGCGACCTAGATAATCGTAGATCTCGTAGCGCAGTTCTATTGGAAGACGTAGAAGCGAACACGATGGAGCGCCTGATGCCATGATGAACAGATATTAACCTGGCGGAAGACAAAGTTGAGTGGGTGCGTGAGCTCCAAGATGTACTGTGAAATTGATGGAGACGATTATGGTTATTTGCGCCTAGTCAAAATGTGGAATACGGTCATTAAGGAGTCGTGGATGGTAACAGTTGGACGTGGTTGGTGTTGAGGTGTATGAACGATGGACTAAATTCCATAAAGGTACTGATGATTTCAGCATCACGCTAGTGATGTGGAAGAAATCATTGGATGCACGAGATGGCTTCCTCTCCAACAGATGAGAGGTAACACGGATCCGAGACGTGGCACAGTTCTAATGCGCAATGACGTAGCACACTCGCCTTCGCAAATGTTATTTTTCAGATCAAAGGTGTTCTACGTCCAGATGTTCGTTGATATCGGACTCGGCTAATCTGATACTACAGATCGGACAGTCGACAAGCAACTTCTTCTGGACGACAGGCTCATGGTCCTCGCTCACTAGCGGCCGTTTCTGGCCAGCTTGGAAAGATGTTGAAGCCTCATCCTCTGCTCCAATGATAATGGGCATAGCAGGGGTTTTACCCTCCACTTTGACGTCTTTTTTGATCCAGTTATCCAGCTTATTCTTCTGTCGTCCCGCGCGCTCTTTGGTGCTCATGGCCTCCAATTGCTTTTTGGTCGGCGCTGGCTCTTGCACCTTCTGGAATGTCCCCCCACACTCGGCCTGATGTCTCGAGTACCACGTGTCACCCTTGCCAGGAGCTCGGTTCATGCTTCGCTTGACCAGGCCAAAGTACGGGGGCTGGTTCTTGCAAGGCCCGTCGCACTGCCAGACGTGTGTTCGGTAGCTGTCGACTTCATCGTGAAAGGTGTGGTATATGGTGACTTGATAGTTGCCGTGGTTGTTTACGGCGTCTGCGAGCAGCTGGAAGCCAACGCCATGTCCAGTTCCATCATCTCCGCGCGAGTGCTTCCACGAGGTGGTGATAAAGAAGTAGGCATGAATCGACTCGTGGAGCAGGGTGTTGATGGTGTCGGAGCGTGGACGGTACTGCAGCAGAGGTGTCGACAGCTTCAGACGGATGCGCGTGAACTTTCCGGTCTTGGGGTCCTTGGATAACTCACAGATGCCAGCGCACTGTGTCTATTGTTAGCCGCTGTCTGACACGGCAGTCTAGAAGCGTGTGGGGCAACGGTCCGGACACGAGGCCGGCTTCAGAAGTCGTGGATGAGACGGTCGCAGAAAGCAATTGTGAAGCGCAAAGAAAACCTACCAGAGTCAAGCGCGGCGACCAGATGACTTCAACACGTGGGAGGAGTAGCTTTCGGAAGTAGAGAAGATTATACAGGGCGAACAGCTCATGGACGTCGACAAAGGGCTCGCCGTTGTGCAGAATGGCGTTGATGCCGTCCAGGGCCTCAGTCTGCTCAGGGGACAAGGAGTGCAGGGTCGCAACGGCCGCCAATGCAGCTTCCTCGTCGGTGACGGGCATGGCAGATGCGAAACATAGTTCGGCGTGTTTAGCAGGCCAGGGTCTTGGGAATAAAAGGGAGATCGCCAGGGAACGTGTTTCGGGTGGAAATGTGGCTGTAGGGCTGCAATGCTGCACAAGCACAAACCCGACCTAGCGGCTCGGGAATGATTGATTGCTTGACACCACCCACACCCAAGAGTCGTGCCTTGTCTGTGCCGGTGCCCCTTGCGTCTTCATAACTTGTAATATCCGCCGTGTGCTTTGTCTGCCCCTGAGGACGTGGCATTTTTCAAAGTCTTTTTGCAGCTGCTCACACATACAAAGAAGCGTGGGGCGACGAGTACTACTAGAAGGGATCGTCTCGCCATATGACGCAGCGCCTCCACTTGCATACGAACCCATGCACGCGAGAACAGACGTCCACCACGCATAACGTATACACACACGCACATTTCGACGACTGCTCGTCTCCGCACCATATTCGCTCCGACACAGTCTCGCCGCCGACTACACGAATGGGCGTGCTTGTAGTGAGACTCTACAAACATGGCGGCAATCGACCCCCCGCGCGCTGTTGATCTAGTACGGACGGCTTCGCAGAGCTCCACCATATCCAACCCACGAAACCGCAGCATACAGCGCATGCGCCCCTCGAAGCGCTCTTCCAACACGTCTCTCAGCCGGAGTCGCAGCCGGGCACCCTCGCCCGAAGTCGACACCAAGAGCCTCACCTCGTTCCCCTCGCTGTCGCCTAGCCCCGAGACGTCGCCGGCACAGTCGCGCGTAAACGGCTGGTTCCGCTCAACACCACAGCCTGAAGAAAGCGTCAAGACGGCAGAGAGCAGGACGGTTGCGTCGCCGGATACGGTCAAGGCGGTCCCCCCGCCAGACCTCAGCAAGAGCACTACGCCCGTGTCTACTGTTAGGAAGGTCACCAAGTCGACACAGCAGATAGTAGGCAGTCTGGTCGCAGCCTCGTCCGCCACCAACGACCGCTCCGCCCTCTTCGACGACACACCCACCGAGTCGGCCAAGGTCCCTGGAAACCTACACTTCGCCAGCGACGAGAGCATACAGGATGCGCTGCGGCAGACGGGCGCAGTGGCCCTTGTCAAGCAACTCGCCGGGGACCTGGCCCAGCGCGATGCGCAAATCACCGCCCTGCGGCGAAGAGCCGAGGAGCGGGAGCGCATGTTGAGAAAGATGCTGCAGGAGTGCGAGGTCTCTAACATGGACATTGAGAACCGACTGCGCGAGCTGGAGAAGAGCAAGGACCAAGGCAATGGCCTCACCAAAACGCGGACGAGGGGCGATAGCGCAGCAACCGGATTGCACCCCGACGACCCCATGGAGGACAGACTAGCCAGAGCCATGGAAGACGAACTAGCTGAGCATCCCGATGCTCTGGGCATGGACACGGGCAACTCAGCGCCACAAGCAGAAGTCATGTCCATCAACTCAGTCGTGTCGGAAACGCCAAGCAAACAGAACTGGAAGAATTTCATTTGGACTGGTACGAGCAGAAAGAGCAGTCGCGCTCCCTCTGTGGCTAGCAACGTGGACAGAGAGGCAGAGACTATGGGACATACACGATCACGCGCATCTAGCGGAGCAAAACCACCACGGAAGGCCCTCGCCAGCGATCTATTCGTACCTCCCACTGGTGCTGTGCCCGCCTTGCGCCGACTCAACAGCCAGGAGCATGCTACAGACGCATCGGCGCGTAGATCATCGTCGACGTCATTAGCAAGTTGGGCGTTGAAGATGGTTGCAGGCAACAACGCTGCAAATACTAACAAGGCCAATACTGTGCGAGGCCGCAAGTCCACTGTTTCGGATACTGTTGACCGCGCGCCTTCTATGGACTCGACCAAGACTGCGCAGTCGGCAAAGTCTTCGCTGGCAAGCACACAAAGGCGAGGCCGTGCCTTGGGCCCCAACGGAACTATCAAAAGCACCACGACAGAGCAGCCCAAGAACATATCCAACGGCCTCGGTCCGACTCAGCCCACCCGCGGAATGAGCAATCTAGGGCCTGTGGAAATGGACCGAATTTTACCAGAGGACTCGCGCCCACCGACACTAGTACAGCAGCACAACAGATTTATTGGCAGCAGCGAGTATTTGACTGATAGATTCGGCTTCATCTATGACCAGCGTCGCAAGAAGAGGCAGAGTGAGGCAGCAGCCGAGCTCATCAGGCAGAAGCGCAGTAGCAATGTCGAATCACTCGGCGACGGCAGGACTGCACTCAATCATCTTGCTCTGGATGAAGATCCAGAACACGCAAGTGCCGCTCCTGTAGACCAGAACGATGGCACCGTACGCCCATCCAGCTCCGACTCCGACAACCAACCGAGTCAGCCAGCTAGCAAGACCTGGGCCGACTACCTGAAGCTAGCCACGCATCCAACTGAGCTACTGTCACATACTCCAGCTGCAGCTGCCATCACCACAGTAGAGTCTGCTGAAGGCGAGACCTCTTTCAAGATTGGCCAGAACCAAATCACGTTAATGAAGCGAGGATCCGTACCGACAACAAGCGTCAACCCAGAGCCATCACCCTCACGCATCGTATCAGGTAATGCAGAGCTTTCAGTCACAAGTACCTCGCCAGGCCCGTCTACACCCATCAGCCAATATCCGCCGCAGCTTGACCCCGTCCAGTCCCTACTGGAGCAGATGAGTGAGCTACACGACAATCTTCAAAGAGAAAGGACTGTCAAGTGGAACGACTTTTTGCGAAAAGTACGTGCGCAAAACAAGCGCGAAGGCGACGTTGCCAGTATCGGCGAGAATGGCAAAGCTAATGCAATGCCTGAACAATTTCTTGCCGATGGTGAGTTGGTAGGCATCGCAGGCTTGGGTAACAAAGGCAAGATCGGGCGTGCCAAGTGGTTGGAATTCCGTCGCCTTGTTCTGGGTGGCATACCCGTCAATATGAGAGCCGCCATCTGGGCCGAGGGAAGCGGTGCGCTGCATTTGCGTATGCCAGGCTACTATGAAGACCTGGTGAACAATGGCGAGGATGACCCTACCATTGCAACGCAGATCCAGATGGACATCACCCGCACCCTTACCGACAACATCTTCTTCCGTACTGGTCCTGGTGTACAAAAGCTTCAGGAAGTACTCCTCGCTTACTCCCGCCGCAATCCAGAGGTTGGCTACTGTCAGGGCATGAATCTGATCACTGCATGCCTGTTGCTCATCATGCCCACCCCGGAAGATGCGTTCTGGGTTCTCACTGCGATGATCGAAGAGATTTTACCTCAACATTACTATGACCAGCACCTTCTCACCTCCCGCGCCGATCAATCCGTCCTTCGCTCCTACGTCAGTGAGATTTTGCCTAGGCTATCAGCCCATCTCGACGAACTAGAGATCGAGCTCGAGGCCCTGACCTTCCAATGGTTTTTGTCCGTCTTCACGGACTGTCTCTCCGCCGAAGCACTTTTCCGCGTCTGGGACGTCGTCCTCTGCATGCACGACGGATCGACCTTTCTCTTCCAAATTGCGCTCGCACTGCTCAAACTAAACGAAAAAGCCCTCCTTCAATGCGATACTCCAGCCGGCGTATACCACTACATCAACCATCAGATGACTAACCACGCCATCAGTATCGATGGCTTGATTCAAGCATCAGACGCTCTCGGAAAAGTCATCAAGCGCAAAGACGTCGAGGAACGCCGTGCGAAAGCTGTTGCTCATGAACAGGAACTCATGCGACAAAGAGAAGAGGCGAGGCAAGAGCGCGCGAAAAAGAGGGCTAGCAAGGCTTCCACCGACAGCGCACCGCTACCTACGCAACCAGAAGAAGACACAAAGTCTCTCTCGGCTAGTCTTGATGCCGAACTGTCGATGCGGACAAGCCCCATGGCCACGCCGCTTAGCAACGCGAGTCGACGATCTGAAGAGGAAGAGGACGCAGAGCTCATGAACCAGAGTCTGGAATTGACAAATCGGACGCCGATGCCTATGGACGAGGAGTTCATGTGGCGCGGCTAAAACAGTTGGGTCTTCACAGTACATCACACTTTTTTCTTTGTTGTACACATTGCATTGTCGCCGGCGTTTACTGGGCACCATCATTATACCCCCGCTGCTGAACCGCTGAAATTGGATATTCTGGACATGGATATCCCCTTCTTCCTCTCTTCTTCTCTTTTAGCGTGTCTTTTCTTTATTAGAACTGGCGGGTTTATCGTGCGTGAGATGAGCCATACATACGAAGATGAATACTAGAACATACTTTTTTATCCTTATTTTGCGCATGCGTGATGTCGAAGCCTTCCAGCTCAATGCCTCAATGTCCTGAACATCCGGTGGCCGTACTTGTTTCCTCTCCATCAAATTAGTGAATGAGACTTAGATCATTGCGGAAAGGTCGAAAGGCGTATATGACATGCACTATTCTGTTTTCGAGTTAGCGGCTATCCGTAGTCTTGACTCCTACGATCCTCCGTCGCTGGTCACTTCTGCTCCATGCTTTGGATCAAACCACAGACGATCCTGACATATACTCAGGCCTTCAACGATTCTACGACTTGACGGTTCTTCCTTTCTTTGCATATTCGCCTTCTCACTCTGAGTTCGACAGGGTCTCGTCTGGCCGACCAACAAGTCTACGGACGAAGGCCCAATGATCTCGGATCGCAATGATTCTCTTATCTTTGGAGATGAGTGGAGAGACACTTTGCAATCTCAGACAGGTACACCTATGCCAACCGTTGCGCCTAAGCTTGGTGCTCGTTTCTCCAGAAACGTACTTCGCATTCTGAACAATTGGCTTGTGCATCATAAGCAGGACCCATACCCAAACGACGATGACATCAGTTTCTTGCAAAGCCAGACTGGGTTGAATCGGAAGCAAATTACCAACTGGTTCGCGAATAGCAGACGGAGGGGTCGTATGCGATACGTGAGACCGGCTTCTCCACAGGTACGTGGTTCGGGGACGGATCCTATCGACATCCTCCCTCGACCTGGGACTCCAGCATTAAGAGAAAGAACAAAGTTCAAGGATCCGCTGCAACGGTGGGTTGATTCCCCGCCAGAAGAAGAGGGTGCGGCCATGAGATGTATCGCGCAAGCGATAGCGTCAGGGTCAGGAGCTTCTGCATGTATGTTTACTACGCTACTACACATTTTTCTGGTTATTGCTGACATCGTTCTCTAGCCCATTACGATCTCCAAAGCCCTGGCCCCAACGAAAACGATGTCTGGTCATCTCCCTACTATATGTCCTCTGCAAGCAGTGCCGGAACGTCCGATTCGGGATCCCAATCCTCTCATAGAAGTACGCGCATCTCAAGACGAAAACGCCGCCGTCCAAGGGCAGAAGTCAGCTCTTTCCAAGCTGTGGAGTTACCATATCAATGCACGTTTTGCACCGACACGTTCAAGACAAAGCATGACTGGCAGCGTCATGAGAAGTCGCTGCACCTAGCTCTCGAGCAATGGGTCTGTGGATCAGATTCCCCACTTGCGACAAAACCTGGCGTTGCAGGACTATTCTGTACATTCTGTGGGCAGATGTCGCCCGATGATGCGCACATGCAATCGCACAATCATTTGTTGTGTAGCGGACGTGACTTGAAGGAACGAACATTTCTCCGCAAGGACCACCTTACGCAACACTTAAAACTCGTTCATGGGGCTAAATACGAAGACTGGTCTATGAAACACTGGAAGATATGCAAGCTTGATGTACGATCACGATGTGGATTCTGCAATACATGGATGACTTCCTGGGGAGAGCGAATCGACCATCTGGCTGAGCATTTCAAGTCAGGCTCTACGATGGCAGAATGGCAAGGCGAATGGGGATTTGATGATGAGGTTCTGAAATGG
>Ga0058698_10001507_pt1 | contig 10449 bp, 13 predicted proteins | sample AgamicAsSfe_FD_67288 | JGI IMG/M metagenome (GOLD analysis project Ga0058698, IMG submission 67288) | Agave microbial communities from Guanajuato, Mexico - As.Sf.e | ecosystem: Host-associated > Plants > Phyllosphere > Phylloplane/Leaf | place: Guanajuato, Mexico | collected 2012-05-30
TCATTCATGAGATTTGGTGATCGGGTGGCACCAGGGGCCCACCAGAAGCGATTCTGATCAGCCTTCTCCTCTTGATTCCTGTCCTCCAATGGTGCAGAAGACCCTGATGCGTGTCCGAGTGTGCCGCCCAATGTGCTGCTGTTGCCGAAAGCCAGGTTCGCGAAATGCCGTGTCTTCACGCGTTTCCTCGGTATCGGTCTGTTGAAAGCGCAACTTGCACAAAGCGTCTTCCGGCAACCCATGCAGTGCATGCGGACACTGCACGACTCGCATCGCTCCAGAATAGTGTCATTACATTGCGCACATTTGACCTCTTCAACAAACGCAGTGTGGCTCCTTCGCTCGTGTACTGGGACATGCTTGCCTTCTCCTGCGGAGTTCCCACCCTCTGGGCCGAGGGGCTCGCCGTCCTCTCCTGTCTCAGCAATCTCCCATAGTCTGCCATCGTGTTCGCCCAACTTTGTCGTGCCTTCCACAGGACCGATGCGGTTGCTTGATCGCCATAATCTATCAAAGGGTACCCAGACTTCCATGTTCTGCGGTCCTGCTCTTCCTGCGTGGTAGTCCTTCCTCCGGTTGCACCTGCCGCCTGGTGTCGGACACCATGCTGTATCTGTCCAAATTCCTAATTGGTGGCAGATCTCGATGAGCTGGTGTGTGGGGTCGGAATCGGAGTCTCTCCGAATAAGGGAGGAGGGGAGATAGGGCCGTCGGCGGTGGTGACGACAACGGTAGGTGTATAGGCTCTTCAGAGCAAGGTCTCTCTGCATCCAGGGCGCGTCCTTTAATGTGTATGGCTCCAGGAAGGGGACAATGTGGTACTTGATGGAGACATTCTTGCAGCCTCGTACGGACAGATGCTGGAGGGTGTCGATCCGCGGGGCAAGGACGCTCCCGACCAGCGCAATTCCTGTGACGGCCGTGTTGCAGAGGTCCAGGCTGGTCAATCGTGTGCCATTCGGCGATATGATCTGCTTCAGCAGTGCGTCGAACGAGTAGGCCTTGGACTGGCGTTCCCTGTTCTCGGGCGTCTCATTGCCTGGCGAGCCCACTGCAACGGCGGGCTGAGGCAATCGAAAGGACAGCGTCTTCCACGCGAGCGGATACCTTTGCAGGAACTGGCGCAAATGACGTGATGTGTGGTAGAGTTCGAGGAGGGTGACGGTGGAGATCTGGGCGAGGAAGGATTCAAGGACAGGCGGGTAGGAGGTGATGATTGATTCGAACAGACTGAGGGCGGCTCCCGAATTTACGGCGTCGTTCCGCGTTGTCGTCTCGGTGTGCGTCGTCGGCGGGTTGGGGGCATCGCGGGTGGTGCAGGCCCAGAAGTCGCCCTGGCTGCCGTGGTGTTGCGTGCTCATGCTTCGCGGATTGCTGGCGAGAGTGAAGGTGTCTGCACAATCACGGCCGGGGAGGAGAGAGGAGCGACATGCACGGGTGGAGCGCGTTGAGTCGTGTCGCGCAAGCGAAGGTGGTCGTGTGAGATGGCTTGGCCAGCCGTTGGTCGCAAGTCAGGGTTCTTGGGCTTGGGCCAAGGATGAAGGCGATCCGTTGGCCGTCTCCGGGCGATCTTTCTGGCCTCACCGATAGCCAGGCGCGACTAGAACTCCCACTTCACTCTGATATTCGGCTTACGCTGCCGATACTCTCATCACAGACGCGAAACTTGACATGCCAAGCTGAGACTTTGATAGATACGCATTCGGCCCTCCTCATGCTGGTACCGGCGCCAATCAGCCTATCAGCCAGCGGCACATTGCAGTCCCTCCCTCAGCCTTGCCGCCGCAACCCTCTGCCAACTCAACATGGTGCATCACCTGGCGACACTAGTGCGCTTTGCTTTTGCTTGTTGGTAGACTTGATCTTTCAATTCGATTCGCCTGTGCGCGATACTAATCACACCATCCGCGCTTGTTGTGCGACTGCTACTGAAACGCCTTTACCCCGCTGTCCAGCCTGTGCCTATTCGCCACCCCTAGGGATATCATTGTTGAAGGAAACAAACGCAGAAACTGACAATATTACATAGGATACGCTAAAGGTGAATCAACCAGTGCGCCGGAGACAACTTTAAACAAAATCATTGGCCCATTTAGCCGTGCATCCAATGTTCTCCAACAAAAAGAAAGGGTCGCAGGGACCTTGTGCGCTACTGAATGCACACGCAGGGCGGTATCCGGAGCCCTGGGATGAGAGTGGTTTATATCCGGATTAAACAATACCTCAAGCGAAATGAACACCATCCTAGAACACCCAGTTGCCCTGAGTATCGCGGTCTTCAAGACCGTCAAATAGGACAATATCCCATTGATCTGACTCATCGTCAGCCGGCGGCCACAAAGAGTTGTCGATGAACGAAAACACAGGAAGATGTTGCCCTGTAGCAGGGGCGTTCAACAGCTTGCCTGCGTCAGAGTCAATGTCGAATACTGGCCGTATGGGCAGCTTCATAAACTCCAACTCCACTGTTCCGAAGAACGGTATTGTATGGCGTACTTTGCCAACGGGCTGTTTGCTCGGGTCTAGCGACGAGAGGATCTTCTTAAGCACCACAGCACTGCGCGCCGCGATTCTTTCGCGTGGGCTTGCGCTGGCCAGCTTTTCCATCTCGCCGATAAGACGGCAGATCATAGCAAAATCTGTTCCTTTGGTCTTCTTCACCTCGCTCTTCTCCTTTGTGCCCAGCTCAATGACGATGTCGAGTGTGAGAGTGACGGCAGCAATGAACACTCCGATCTCGGCGAAACGACAGCAGGCTTGTGTGATATTTGAGTTGCGAAGGGCAAACCATCTCATCAAGACGTTCCGGCAGGCCTGTAACGCGGTGACCTTGGAGTAGTCATATCGGTTGTCCAGATGTGCTCTGAGTAGGTAAGGCAAGTGGATGAATATCTTCATCTCAAAGTGCCAGACTTGCACCATCAGTCGTTCCAAAGTAGCAAATGACTCCGGTGATCTTGCCGTAGACGGGATGTTTGGCACTTCCCAAAAGTCCTTGGGCATCTCCTTCATGCATGACTCCAGCTGTTCGTCCAGTGCCAGCGCCGCTGAGTATGCTTGGGGTGAGACATCGCGATCGAGCTCTGCCACTTGTCTCGTCATGTAGTTGAGTTTCGAACGATGGATCAGATGTGCATCAGCATCTGCCGCAAGTGGATAGTCATCCGCGCCGAACGGAAGGCGGAGATGGAGTCCCAGATACCGATCAAGGTCGACGAAGGAGCGCCAGATCGATTTTGCATTCGTGACCGCCGGGATCGCCGGATTAAGGTCCTCTTGCGCGATAATGCGTTGGAATCCCATCAGGTGGGCCAAGCTAAGACCGCGGCGCACAACGAGCCATGACTGCCGCAGTGAAGCACTGTTCATATGAAAAAGAGCCAAGAGCAACAGCGTCTCGAGTCCATGCAGCGTCATCATCTGTTCATCTGAGGAAGTTACAAGTGATGTTACCGTTGAAACATAGTTTTGCATCGTTGCGTCTAAATTCCACATGCTCGAGAGTCGCGAACAGTCGAACTCTGGTGGGAGAGAGTTGATACAAATCGCCAAATGTAAAAGCGTGCGCGCCACGATAATGGTTCGCTCTTGTGCAACGGCTTGCATGTCCAGAGCATACGACTGCAAGTCCTTGTGAACATAGATTTCCTTGGAAGCCCGGTAGATGCCTTCTAGAATCATCCACCCATTAGACGATTCGAAGATGATGTCTGCATCATGTTGGGAGGGTAGGAGGGCTGCCAGTGTTCGATGATTTCTGTCATAGCCTGCGGGCTGCCCTTTAGTCTCCGGTTTGTCGACCAAGGTACGGATAGAAGGCGCTGACGTCCATGTATACGCTCCGAGCTGGCAACATTAGTGCAAGCGATATGCGGGAACAATGCTGCTTACAATACCGTCGCCCAGTGAGGAGATGCTGTACGCGTCACTTCGGTATCCGGACATATCCGGTTTGCTTTCTTTCTCACTAGAGCCTGAGGCAGTGAGGGTAGGACTGCGCGGCGCAGTATTGACTGCGGCTGTGGTGGCATTTTTACGACACACGAATCTCTCAAATAACTGCTCGAGTTTGCACAGCCTTTCTTGGATGTGTTTCGAGCATGGGTTTACTTCGTCTACCCGATCCGGTCCTGGGTTGTCCATACTTGTGCGAGGGCTGATCGTCGCTGGGCTAACATCGACTTGGACCTTGGGTTTTTTGCCTGTAGTATGTTTAGCATTTATAATTGAGCGTACATGAATGGGTTGTGATCTCACATTCCCAGCATGCCCGGCGAAGACTCTTGGAGGGTCTCTTCTTGGAAGTGTTACTCGCGTTGCTTAATGAATCCATAATAATCTCAACGACACCAAATGATAGACGCGATGTAGTTGACCGAGACCCGAATTCCTGTCACGGAACCATACCAAATAAGGGCGGCCATGTTACTTTCATAGCGGGGTGAAGGTGTTGCGATGGCAATTGCTGATGTGGAGCTGACTCCTCGGGGCGGCGGCCGGGATTCGTCCGTAACGGAGGCCGAGCATTACTCTAGTTTACTAAGTCATATAGTTCCGGGAATGTGCAACGGCTTCTTCGGCTCGTACAAAAGCATGGCCACCTCAGTAAGCGCGGTTTTTCTTAATGTCTAGAAATCCCTCGTTGTTGAGACTCTCGAGGTGTTCTGATCTCCTTTCGTTGTTCTGAAGGCTCGTCCGGCGATGGAGTTAGGGAATTGGAATTACTGAGACACCACCGGCAGGAAAGATGCCCCGGCGGAGGTAATCCACAGGGCGACCAGTGCTTATGCGGCCAATCTCCGCGGTGTAGGAGGTCACATAAACAAAGCCACGCGCGATGTTGACAAACCTCTCGGACACGGATACTTTTTCACCAACATGTCCCTCAAGATCGTAATTTCTGGTGTCACTGGCCGCATCGGTGCGCATGTATTGCATCACGCGCTACGAAATCCACTCGTATCGACGGTTATCGCATTGTCACGACGGCCCCCACCCGGGATCGAGACGCACGCTAAGCTCGAGGTAGTGCTGCTTGAGGACTTTACAAAATACCCCGATGATGTGCTTGCGAAGCTGTCCGGAGCAGATGGGTGCATCTGGTACCCAGCCACTTGCGTCTTTTCGCGCCATTAATTACTAATGTTGTCAAGGTGTATGACAACAACTGCTGGTAATCCTGTGTTAGAGTTAGAGTATCCCAAGGCGTTCGCTGAGGCCTTTGCATCGACAATGACAGTCGGCGCAAAGCCCTTTCGATATCTACACTTGTCAGGTGGCATGGTTGAACGCGATCAAGATAGGTCATTATGGATGAAAGGCTCCATGCGCAAGACCAAAGTAGGCGATTCTTTTCGTTCTATAAACCACGCGCGTATATTGCAGATAGAATGATCCGAAACAAGCTGCCAAAGTGCTGACTTTGCAAAGGGCCGGGGCGAAGTTCAAATGGTCGACTTTGCAAAGACCCACGAGAACTGGATCACGATCGTAGCTCGACCAGGCATGGTCGTACAGAGAGGTAGTATTATTGGTGAAGCTTCGATGATGGTTGCAGGCTCCTCTGGCTCTTTCATTCGATATGACGAGCTTGCGCTTGCACTCATCAATGCGGTCATGCATGGCAGTGAGGAGCTCTTACTCCCTGCAGCGCTCGTGCAGCAAGGCCAGCAGTTGGTGCAGGGGGGTCGGTAAAGAACCCACTCGGTCAAGGACCCATTTGGTCAAGATGGAGGGCAGGCATGGTGGGGAAGATATGTCAGATTCCATTCGATCCACGAGCTGGCAGCGAAGGCGTGGCGCCAAACCATTGCCCAGTGCTGAGCCTCTAGATATGTTTCGCAATAAGTTTCAATATCCGGTACGATCCGTTTATGCGCCTGATCGATGATGGTCCATCCATGCTCATCCGCTAGATGTTGGTATACCCTAATTCCGATGCGTTGTGATGGCGCCAAAGCGGAACATTCTCAGGCGTACATATCATCATAGTCTTCTTCTTCATCGTCCGCAGGCGGCGGTGGCGGTTGCTTCTTCTTCAAAAGTTCTTTGCGATCCAGAGGGCATGTTGAATTCAGCTTAAGCCAAGGACCTATGCAGTCCAGATCGAAGCGATGATCCTCGTGGCACGGCAGCTGGACAACGAGGGGATATTTGTCTATGCATGTACCAATTAGCCGAGCTCCTCGTTCGCTTCACTGAGGCACGCGACTTACCTTCAAGGAATGGGTTCACACAGATGGGACATGTATCGGAAGGCTTCAGCGCTTTCTTCGGTACCCGCTCCAGTTCATCCAAGAAGCTGTTGGGCACACCCTTCAACTCTGTGGGCGGATCGTCGGCATTGGCGCGGAGTACCTCAATCATGTTTGCCAACAGATCCCCATGTTCGTTGCTCTCGTCCGCTGGTCGTCCGCGCATAGTCTCAAAAGCGTTGGCAAGCAAGCGGAATGCCGCCGTCATGTTTTCGGGCTGCGGTAGAGCATTGGCATTTGTGTGAGCGTGGGGATCCGACGTGTCAACCAGTTCAAGCTGAGAAAAGAACGTCGAGAGGTCTGGTCGACGTGAGGGTTGTCGCGACTTGTCGTCCTCTGTGGAGATGTTGTGTTCCACTGTCTGCGTCAGTCTTTGCACGGCGCCTGCGTTTACCCGCAATTACCTTCGTAGCCAGACATGGTGGCGATTTGTCAGTGTTAGGTTGGGATTTGCGTGTCGGCCGATGTCGTTGCCAGCTGAATTTATGAAGCTACGCGGAGTAAACGCGTCACAGCAGCCTACAGCCCAACGACACGGAGAGGGCGACTGACCCCTCAGTTGTGGCGCAGGTGGCGTTGGGCCGCATTTGTCTTAGCGCCCACTAGCCACACCTCCACCCGAAGGCCACTTGAACCCAGAACCAAACACCTCGCCTTGGTATTGTCATGCCATAGTCTTTTCCCTGGATGGGCCGCTGCCCTGTTCTCGTTGCATCGACGTGTGGCGCAGTACTATCCGCCACCCCCTCGCACCCTCGCAGACCTCGAAGAAAACTTGGCACCAGGAAAGCTTATCCATGCTGTAGGGATTTTCTGTGCACCTACGCGTTCACTCATAGTAGATGGGAAGGTCAAGCGGCCGGTGTCAGTCGCCGAAAGCAACTGCGCAAGATTGCCATGTCAGTGTGCGCCTCCCCTGTCGAGTGACGCTACCTGGGAACAGCCCTGGAGACAGGTCGTCGCTCGAGTAACACTTGACTCTGTGCGTATCTTTTTTATATCCGGGGAAACAAGCAAGTCAAGGCCAGGTACAAGTCTCGGCAACACGCGACTCCATTGGAAACCACTGGCGCGCACTCGAAGCAGATAATTGGGGCGTTGTGGAGCCGGTGATCCAGATCATGCACAGCCTCCTAGTGCCCGCAAGTCGTCACGCACACATTTCACTGACATACCTCACAACACAACCAAAGGGGCGCAGCCGTAGCGGCAACACTGCTACAGGAGTCGGACACAAAAGGCGAGGCAGCCTCTGTGACACTTGAGGTCTGACGCTTCACACTGCCAGTAGGAGACTTACAGCGCACTCTACCACAGCTTTGACCGACGCCGACACTTATTACTTCTCTACAACACAATTCCCTCCATGTCGCTGCTCGTCATGTCCACAGATCCACCTTCCGCTTTAGATCGGTTATCGCCTTCCTGGATACGACGCCCAATGTCTCGACGATCGACGTCGCCCCAGAAAGAGTCACGGCCAACAACAGCAAACGGCCTACTTTCACCAGAGCCAGTACAAGCATCTAGCAACAGCGATGGCTCACGATCACCGCGCTCAAGTTCATCTGGTCGACGTGGTTCCGTTATGGAGTTAGTCAACAGGTTGCGCTCATCATCAAATGCCAGCCTATCAAGCAACAAATCACAAGACGCGGACTTTAGTGAAATCGAAAATTGGTTCTTTGGATTTCGAAAGTACAACCAACTAGTCAGCAACACCATAACGCCAAACCAGGCCTATCCATCGAAGGAATTTTCGAAAGCCTCTAAAGCGTTGACGAAAAACTGCGGAGGCAACTTTCTTCACGGCCTGCCAGAGGCAGTATTCGATTTCTCTCTACTTTGGTGTCCTGCAGGGCAGATGATTAAGAAGGATGTCAACGAACCGTCCTGGAGCTGGACTGCATATGAGGGTCCGGTTAATTTTCCATTCGACCCTACGACCTGCCCAGATATTTACAAAATTCCACGGAGCGAGGGCGAATGGTTCCAGTCAGAGGTGGTAAACTTTCACATCGGGCCCGAGTCGGCGCAATATACAGTCCGACGCGAAAAGGGCAACTCCCTGCGCATCCGGTACCCGCCATATTTCCACGCACCACGCGGATCAGATCACAGCAACGAGTCGAATACGCTTCGTTTTACAGCACAAACCATCTCTGCGGACGCCTTCATTGCAGAACAAATACAGCATGAAGAGAAGGATATTCCATGCTCACACCTCATCAACGTTGAGAAGAATTCGCACTGCGGTGTCATAATGGATTACGAATCAGCGATATCTGAGCCATCATCCACAGGTCCCTTTGAGTTTGTTCTGCTGTCTCGCAGCCTATGGCGCGAGCCCTCACCCGACAGCCGGAAACCTGGCTTGAACACCATGCACCCCCCAGGTACACCCATCTGGAACGGAGAGCGATTCCTTTGGGATTCGCGCGTCCACGACCATGACGAGGAATTTGCGACCGGACCCTGGAAGATGCTGAATGTCATGCTGATTAAGTGGGTCGGTGAGCATGCGGAGCGAGTGGCGATTGCGCGGATACACGAAGACGAGTGGCTACAACATAACCCTACGAGGGCGGACATTGTACTTCGTTGAATTTCTTTTGTTTGGTGACGCGCGTTTACGAAGGGCGTGATCGCGTCGGTTTCAACATGCTTGCGCACTACATGACGCGGCCTGTTTCTTTCTGGAGTGATGAGGCGGATAGTGTAGAAAGATACCATTTGATAGTGCTCTACAAGCACGGGAGGTAGCACATTCTGCTACACGTTTGTTTTGTATCAATACAAGGGGATAGTATGACTCGCTCTCGATTTGGAGAGTGTTCTCATTTACCAGACGATACCAGATCAACTAGCTGTTCTCTTACTTAAACTCTTGCATCTATGGAAAGTCTTATTAGTTCCATAACGAGCTCCTCGACAACGGTCGCTCTGGCGGAAGTGCAGCCACACAATTTCTCTGCGTTGCAATTGCCAGTGATGTTGAGACTAATGTAAACAAACACAGCCTCTTGTCCTGGGTGTAGAGGCTTCATGGTGAAGGTGAACCCGAAACGTCTGCCTTCATTCGTCCGCCCTGCCTTGGCAAGACCTTGTTTTGATCTCAGTCCCTGGCACCTTCCTCTATCGACGTCCCGCCACTCGAACTGCGCAGATTTCGTATTTGGATTCCTTCGACCGCCACGCACACGTTACTCTTCAAGATACGCGCGATGACAGCGCGAAAAGAACGGGCAGCGCAGGAAGCTGTGATACAGAACCTGCGCGCAGAGGGTCAAGCACTACAGAAGAGGTTGGCGGTAACATCTTCTATTTTGTGCGTATTGGTGTTCAACGGCTGAACTGCTGCTAGACCGTGGTCTCAGAATACGGTCAATACTTGAAGAAATCCAACGGCGCGAGCGAGCTTGTTCGCAGCGAAGTAATGAAATCACAGAATATGACTACAGTCATTGTCCCTAAGACTGCAAGCAAGGATGCCATGATAATCCCAACTAACAATGCCATGGATGCGGTTATACTGGTTCTCATCGATGGCATGAGCCACATGGTACACCTTCCATCAGAGTTTTTTGTCTTGTATTAACATCCTGGCAGGTTCATGACGAGTTGTACAGCAACGGTGGAGGTGCAGAAACTGCGATGCGTCTTCGCGCTGTTGTGCGCGAGAAGCTTGCAGCAGTACTCCCTGCCATTGCGCGCAGCGGGCGGTATCAAATCGTTATTAAAATCTTTGCTTGGTTGAAGAGACTTTCATGCAATGTCATCGGTGGAAAGAGGTCTTTGGCAGTCCACTTTGCCGAATTTACGAAAGTTAGTCCGTTCTTTGACTTTGTGGACACGGGTGACGAGAACCAAGTGTCGATAAGAATCAGTGGTAATACTTGCATCTTTTTGTCTTTGATCAGTGGGCTGACATACTGGATTTCAGAGAACCTCAAATTATACATGGCGAGTGGACAGTGCAAGCACATATTCTTCTGTGCGGGTGGATCACCAAGATATCATGACACATTGAATCGCCATCTTGCACAGAAGGAGAAAGTGACAATAGTCACCGGCTTGATTGTTGATGAGAACATCCGTAGGCTTGGCTTGCGTACAGTATCGTTCGCCAACGTCTTCAAAGCAAGCCGGCTGAACTATGGAGTTATCGACACTACGACCAAGCCAACTTCTACCA
>Ga0058698_10001509_pt1 | contig 10439 bp, 6 predicted proteins | sample AgamicAsSfe_FD_67288 | JGI IMG/M metagenome (GOLD analysis project Ga0058698, IMG submission 67288) | Agave microbial communities from Guanajuato, Mexico - As.Sf.e | ecosystem: Host-associated > Plants > Phyllosphere > Phylloplane/Leaf | place: Guanajuato, Mexico | collected 2012-05-30
GAACATGGATCCGCGCCTGCGATGGACTTCGACCCAATGGCTTATCTTCCCTCTGCCATCGTCGCGATTGTCACAGCCCTTTTGATCGCATCGGTAAGTTCCACATCTCGGATTGCGACAGCACCTGGGCGCATACTGACAAACTATACAGGTCCGCTACACAGTCGGAGAAGTAATGACTTCTCTCGCGATGATCGAGACGCCAACCTCGACCGCCATTATCGAGACCGCGCCACCGGCGTATGCCGACGAGCCCGATTTCCCACTCGAGAAGAAAGATGATATGCTGCCTTCTGAGGCTACCGCCGACCAGGACATTGAGATCACTGTCATCAACCATAAGCCCATCACTGCGAGCATCCGCGCATCCGTCCGTCACCTCCACACTGTAGGTGGCTTCTTTGGACGCTGGAGGGGCGCTGGTGTTGGCATGGTCTACCACCTTCTCCACGCTCTTCTGACCAACTTCCTCACTGGCTTGATCGGACTCGGACTCGGCGGCCACGCCCTTATGCACATCGTGTCTTCCATCGGTCTTGCCCGCATCCACATGGCATGGACTCACAGCATGATTGCCGCGCCCTCTAGCAAGTCGTGGTTCCGCCGCATTGTTCCCCGCAAGCAGTGCAAGGCTCTTCTCCTCCCAAGCTTGGCCTTCGCCGTCGCCCAGCAAGTTACTGTCATCATGCCTATTGCCGTGGCCTTCGCCTTCGGCCTGCCCCAGGAGATGCACAACCAGGAGTTCGACTTCATGGGTCGCGATATCTCTCCCAAGGAGGCTGCATACTACGCCTTCGCCCTTCTCTCTGTCCCTCTGACTGCCGTCTTCGTCGCTCTGGCCATCCTTCTTCCTGCGTCTGTCACCCTGACCCGCATTGAAGCTGCCCTCCTCCCCGAAGACCAGGAGACCATCGTACCCTTCGACCGCAGCAGCGTCATTGGCGACCTTGATCTCCAGACCCGTGGAGCCTGCCGCGCTGTGTTCGTCGAAGCCTGGAAGTCTTTCGAGCCCGCCGCAAGGCTCAGGCTCATCAAGCTTTACGTCAAGATGTTCTCTCTGCAGGTGGCCATTGCCGTCTTCGGCGGTCTTGCCATGCTGGTCTTGATGTAGAACCCTTATGCACCAACATTCCTTAGATTGAATATTTCCTGATAGGCCGGTGATAGCTACCACAGTGTTAGGTTTCCTTATGTATTAAATAATCTCGTCTCCCCACTCGTTGCAGCCATCCCCTTACATGTTGTGCTGTTTGTAGGTTCGTTTTGAAACTAAATCATAGCGAGTAGGCTCTATATTAAGCGCATGTCCCGAGAACTGAGTGCGTTTTCCATTTGCTTCTCGTGGAAGTGCAGGAGCCTCGTCTCGAGCCTGCTGATAGTGAGCTGTCTCCGACTTTTTTGCTCCACCCAGATGCTGCTTGCTGTATTTGGCTAAAGCCAAATTGACAGCGTCCGCCTTGGCCAGCCACCCGCTTTGCTTGCTGATTCTTGACTACGGCAATGCTAAGGCCTGATGTCCAAAGACTGATGTTCTGTTCGACCTGTCGCAGAAACGAGGCAGACTTATCCTTCGTGATTGCCTACAGCGGTGGGAGAACCAATTGCAAACAAAGCCTCCCATTTATGTACCTGCATGCTCTCGGCCTTTGATCCTCCGGTGATCGACAAACGCCAACCGAAGCTCTCCGATGGCGGACACGGATATGTATGCACAAACGAGTCATACACGCGGAGTATGTCTTTCAGGACCCGGTCATCTGTCTGAAAGACAGCGGAGACTGGATGTTGCCGGGGAAGTAGAGTGGATGGGATGCCTGCACCCGGAGCACGCAAGAGATAAGTGTTATTTCTCAAGTCGGTCGTCCAACTCACCAGACCATGCCTGACCGCTGTTGTGTGGGATTTTTGGTTGGCAGTGGGAAGATGGAAAAGGTATTGATATGCCAAAGCGCCCGCCATGATGAGAAGATGCCTAATTTTACTGGTGTCCTGATGCACAAATATGCATGACTGATCACCGGCTGCGCGATGGAAGCCTGTCCTTGGCCTGCATCATCGAAAGACTACTACCGAATCCACGACTCAACTGCGATTCTCTAGAAAAGTCAATTGCCGATGCTTGTATGCCGCAATGTCGCTAACCTCTGTAGGCCAATAGAGTATCCACAGGTACATACATTGACCCCCTCAATGCCCCTCAGGCCAAGAGATGATATCCATGATGCTACCCGAATCGCCGCGCCAGTATACAATATAAAAGCAGGTACCGTATGTTTCCGCGTCTGTCTATGAGAGGCATCCTCACGCCGGTCCACCATAATCATGAATTCAATTGCATTGCTTGGGAGTTTGCTCCTCTCGCAAGTTGCTGGTCAATCTGATCCTAAGAATGTCACTCTGCGAGGCTACACTAATGTCTCTGATCCCTACTATGGACAAAGCCCTCCGGTCTACCCTACACGTGAGCCGAATCCCAGTATATCCAGAATCTAGGAACTAGTAACTAATGACCTTGCAGCTGAGGGTAATGGTGGTGTCGATCCGGCCTGGCAAGACGCCTACGCCAAAGCTCGTGATCTAGTATCACAGATGACTATTGAAGAGAAGGTGAACATGACATATGGTCATAAAGGTCATTGCGTCGGCAACACACCAAGTATTGAGCGTCTTGGAATTCCTCCGCTATGGTGCGTTACCGCCGCCGTGAACACAACGATAAATAGCTGGGGCTGACATTCTACCAGCTTCGCCGATTCACCTTCTGGTATTAGAGGTCAGGAGTTCGTGTCTGCTTTCCCAGCACAGATGAGCGTCGGGGCTACATTCGACCGCAGCCTCATGCGCCGCTTTGGCGACGCAATCGGTGCAGAGTACTATAACAAGGGAATAAATGTGGCTCTACTGCCTGTCGCTGGCCCGCTTGGACGAGTTGCCCGTGGTGGTCGCAATTGGGAGGGATTCGGAGCGGACCCGTATCTCAGCGGTGCTGGTATGGAGGAAGTCACTATCGGTGTCCAAGAGCAAGGCGTGATTGTCCAGTCTAAGCACTGGTTGCTCAATGAACAGGTAAGCGCCATGGTCATGGTATATTGCGGCGATGTTCAAAGCATCTTGCTAATCCACGACTTTAGGAGTACCGTCGTAACCCGGGCCCTGATGGCGAGGCTATGAGCTCCAACGTCGACGACCGCACGATCCACGAACTCTACGTCTTTCCCTTCATGGACAGTTTGAAAGCAGGCGCCGCTAGCATTATGTGCTCCTATCAGAGAGCGAACAACAGCTATGGTTGTCAGAACAGCAAATTGTTGAACGGTATCCTCAAAACTGAGTTGGGCTTCGTAAGTCCAGGAATACAACTATCGCACGTCACGTGACAATGCTAATGATATAATATTCACAGCAAGGATTTGTTACCTCGGATTGGGCCGCACAGCATGCTGGCGTTGCAAGCGCCAATGCTGGAATGGATCTCGTAATGCCCGATGCAGGATTCTGGGGTGATAACCTTACTGAGGCTGTGAAGAATGGTAGCGTTGCCGAGACCAGGCTCAATGATATGGCCACTCGTATCCTCGCTGCTTGGTACTTCATTGGCCAAGATGAGGACTTCCCGGAAGTTGCTGTTGCTCCTTATACCCAACAGCGGCCTACCGTGGACGTTCGTGCCGACCACGCTAAGCTCATTCGCGAGATCGGTGCTGCAGGCTCTATCCTGGTGAAGAACGTCAATAACGCACTCCCGCTCAAGGATCCGAGATACCTTTCTGTTTACGGCTATGATGCTCGTGTCGGAGATGCGCCTTGGCAGGATCCGTCACGATTTGGTGGTGGTTATTCAGTCAACTTTGGTTGGAACACGCTGGTATGTCAACGATTTGCAATTCGAGCAGCTGCGAGGTCAAGCGCGGCGTAGAGTTCAGGAGCTGCGCGGACCAAGGATCACTTGAAATGCTGACCCGAAATCTTACAGAACGGTACACAAATCACGGGTGGCGGTTCTGGCTCATCTACACCTTCATATCTGGTTTCTCCCTTCGACGCAATCCAGAGGCGTCTTATCGAGAACCAGGGCATGGTAAGATGGGATTTTGCCTCCATCAACCCGCCGATCTTCGCCAACTCGGAGGCTTGCCTGGTATTTATCAATGGTAAGCTCCCCAGTGATGTCTTAGTTGCCTCAGTGAGCTGACATATCGCTAGCTTATGCAAGTGAGGCTTTCGACCGTGTTTCATTGCAGGATGAGTTCAGCGACCAGCTGATCAAGAATGTGGCCACCAACTGCTCCAACACCATTGTTGTCATCCACAACGCTGGTATCAGGACTGTCGATGAGTGGATCGAGCACCCGAACGTCACCGCCGTCATCTACGCCGGCCTTCCCGGCCAAGAGAGTGGTAACTCAATCGTCGACGTTCTTTACGGCGACGTCTCACCTTCCGGTCGCATGCCCTTCACCATCGCCAAGAACGAATCCGATTACGGCTACCTCCTCAACTCTACCATCAGCTCTGGTCCTTACCCGCAGTCCAACTTCACCGAAGGTCTTTACATCGACTACAGGCACTTCGACAAATACAACATCACGCCGCGCTACGAGTTCGGCTTTGGCTTGTCTTACACAACTTTCTCTTATGCCGACCTCTCCGTCAAATCTCTTAATGGAAGCACTCACGAGTATCCCACCGAGCAAGTACCCGTACCCCAAGGTGGTCCCTCAGATCTTTGGGAGGTTCTCTACAAGGTCACCGTCAACATCGAGAATACCGGCGACGTGGATGCCAAGGAAGTTCCTCAGCTATACGTCAACATCGCCACGGCTCCGGCAAAGCAGCTCCGCGGATTTGAGGCGGTACATGTCGCTCACGGTGCTACCGAGAAGGTCACTTTCCCCATTACTAGGAGAGATCTGAGCATTTGGGATGTTGTCGCGCAGAAGTGGAAGCTGCAGAGCGGCGAGTACCCGATTTATGTTGGCGCCAGCAGTAGGGATATCAGATTGACTGGAACGATCAAGGTCTAGAGTTAATCAATGACAAGAGTGATGCAGCTTTACTGTGATCAGATCACTGCTCAAAAAAATAAAAGAACTTTACTCTCTGGGCCCTTCGGCTTTATATCATAGTCTCGCGTTTCTTTGAGTTTAAAGTGGCTTATCCGTTTCATCATAATTCATAATACTGACGTGATGTTGCCCACTTGAACTATCAGAGGAGCTTGAAGCCGCAATCTAGCGCCAGATGACACAAAGGCTGGTTTCACTCAACACAAAGTTAAACTGCACGCCTGTGAGACATCATGAGTGAGAATGGCAAACGCCTCAAAGTAGAACTCAAGAAGCAAGCGCGGCGACTATGGCCGCTACTTCCAGGTTGCAACACAAAGTGACCACTGAGAGAAAGGAAGTGAAAGAGGAAATGATAAAGGAAATTTTCTGTCGCATTCAGTCGCTTCTTATGGTCTTACTCTCTGCCATAGACATTTTGATGATAAGTGATCATCCTTCCAAAAGCAAACTCCAAAAGTAAGAAGTATCAAACAGGCCCTATGTAAGCCGCCCATTTTCTCTGTCGTCATCATCGTGTGCCCATCGTTCAGTTAACGGCGCAGCATGCCAAGGGCCTCCCAGTCAACACTGCTGTTGTTGGCTGTGAGCTTGGCGAAGTCCTGCTGAGCCACGCCACCCTGTTGCTGGTAGCCGTTGCCGTTGCCACGCACGGCGCCACCCTGCTGCGGCTGCTGCTGAAGGCCGACTTGCTGCACCATGCCGCGTCCAGCACCGATCGGCTGCATCTTGCGCTGCTGGTTGACGACTGGCTGCATCATGCCCTGCGGGCTCCCGTACGGCTGCATGGCTCCGAACTGCTGCATCATGTTCTCGAACCCGTAGTCCTGCTGCGGCATTCCTCCCATGGGGGGAGGCACCGGGGCAAAGGAGTTGTTGATACCCGGAATCGAAGGGTAGTTCGGGTTGTAGGTGTTGTACGGGACCTGGTAAGGTGGAATGGCGCCGTAGGGGTCCGGGTCAGTGCCGTACGCCATGGTGTAAGAGTTGTCGAAGTCAGGACCAGACTGAGAGTGGGTGACAATAGCGCCAGGTCCGATGCCCGTCGGCGGCTGGTTGATCGCGTTGGTGGAGAAGGATGCGGGGTTCACGGCAGACATCCACAGGCGCACCTTGTACAGCTTGTACAGGTCATTGACCAGGTCCTTGAAGTTCACGTAGTGATCTGCGTAGTAATAGAAGATCAACTTTTGCCAGTCCCTGGAAGACGAAATAATTAGTATGTGCAAGGATGCGGGATGTGTGAATCGCGCTTCGACTTACCACTGAAACTCGGCCTCAAGGATCTCCATGTCAAGGTGATGCTGGTACACCTTCTGCTGGCAAGCACGCTTAGCCTTGGCCTCGTTGCCCTCCTTGTCCATGAGCATGCGAATCTCATGCGGGGCTGCCATGCGCTTGATAGCCTTAGGCTTGAGATTCTGGTAGGCATCGCGCGGCGGACGTGTGGAAGGCTGATTGAGGTGTCCAGCACCGTTGACTTCGCCATAGACAGCTGCGTTTGGGTTGACGGCGCCGGCCTGGTTGTTTTGAGAGAACATCATGAGCCACTTGTACTGTTCTTCGCCGTATTTGGCGAGAAGGGTGCGAGCTTCCTCCTGGGTGACGCAAGCATGCTGAACGACGCCAAGGTCCTGGCCGCGATCAGCTTCGACGATGACCATGTCGCCTTCGGCGACAACAAGCCCAGTGTTGTCCAAGAGGTAGAAGACTCCGACGCGCGAGCACTTGAATGATACGATGTAGAGCATCTTGCGAGGACGGCCGCCAGCAAATGGCATGCTTACGTTGCGATCAGCGTTGATGGTGCGCTCGTGTGGTTCCAGAGCAACGTGCGGCACCTTGTACCCGTCAGGGAGCGTGTAGGACTCGCGAGAGTCCGCGGCGCCGGTACCGACGGAGGTGTTGGTGTTGTTGCGGTTGACACGATGCATGTTGGTGTCGTGGTTGGTGTTGTTCGGATCTAAGTCGAGATCTGGAGGGGTGTTAGATATAGTCTGAGAGATGTCTGGTATTGACTGCTGTACGTCACATGAGCAGACGAGCGCACGATGCGCTGCTGGCAGTGACGTAAAGAGTGTAGTGACGCGGCAAGTGAGGTTTGCTCACACGTGGGAGTCAGCAGACCCGGGTGAGGTCGGAGATACTTACAGCTGGTATTATTGTGGTTGAAGGAGTCCGTACGGTGACCGCTTGCAGCAAGAGAACCACGTCGTGTCGGAATGTCCGCCATTGAATGACGCCGACTCTCGCTGTAGTTTGGGAGCTCTTCCCAGCCAAGTGATGTTTGCCACTGAGGCCTGCGTGATTGTTCTGCAATTGAAAGTTAGAGAAGAAGCAAAAGTTAGAAATGGCCCGAAGTGATGGCTACTCTGTTGACACGTGAAGGCTGCTATCGTGCGCGACGATGTGAGAACAATAAGGTGTGGGGACAATAGGCTTACCCAATTCACTCAGCGTCAAATCGCCAAATTCAGCTTCATACCGACGATCGAATCCACTTCCGTCAAACGTATCTGACCTGCGTGGGTTGCTTGATGAGTTGAACGGAGACTCAAACTGCGTGGGAAGTGTCGAGGTACGGTGCAGATTGCCGAAAACTGGATGCGAAACAGTTTGTGTCAACATGCCACCCAGATCGGAGCCACGATCAGATTCGCCATCGCCATCTTCGATCTCCTCGTTGAGCAAACCAAGTGGCAACGCGGCCGGCCTTTCCATTCCTGTCGACGCTTGCGCAGTATTTGCAGCGGATGCTGGAGGCATCTCGCGCTGTCCCTGACTATGAGAGAGCGATCTACCGAGCTTTGGCGTTGGTTGCAGCGGAATGGTAAAAGGCAACGAAGCAGCTCCGTGGTCGCTACTTGTTGCTGGAGAAGGGGTGTTTGCCGCTCTTGCTGGGATGTTATTAGGGGCTCCCATACGAGCTTCACGCGCTGCGTTGCGACGAGCCTGCTCGCCCAGCTTGAAAGACCCACGCGACTGGGAGGTTGACCAGATACCACCACCAAGGCCTGGTACACCATTCTCCTTGCGGGGGAGGCTTCCGAATGTTGTAGCCATGGGCCACGGCCTTTCGTCCTCGGACGAGGCAACAGCCTCGGAGTCTGGTGTTGCACGCCTCATCTTGAGGAATGTGTGGGTGGGAGTGTCTGTTCTGCATCTTGCTTGTCAGTTACGTCGTTCAAAAACTCGAAACGTCTTTTCGCCGTTGCAGCGACTTTCTTCGAGGAGATATGCGCGTCAAGAAACCGAGCAATGTGTGAGTCTGGTTGGGTGTTGGCAGTAGATACGAAGGGTCGCTGGGGACGTTCGTTACCAAAGCGCTCTTGTTTCTGTGGTGGTCGAAGTCGGGTTTGTTGAGGTGGGACGAGAGCTGCGTTGGCCACAGGTGTAGATCAAGTTTGTAGTGTAGTGATCTCTGGTATGGTGACAGTAGACTGTATCTGTCTACAAAGGATGGCCTTTGCGCTCCAGTTTCCTCCGATCAAAAGTGTGGGTCCAGCCTTTGTTGTACAAAAATGTGTTGCTATTGCTTGAAGCGGCTCTGATATTCTTTCTTTCCGCGCTGGAGACTTGCAGCTTCAGAGTGTCTGCACTGCTCAACGCCAAAATGCGACTCCAGGACATCCGCCTAGTGGTAGTCCATCATCCTCTGATCTACTGCACAAGAACGAGACATTGCTGCGAGAGACATGTGTCGGGTATATGTCTTTCGGAGTTCCCATACCAGTCGGCCTTGGATGAGAGTTTGAGGGCACTCTAACAATCATAGCGAAGAGTTCGCCGCCTTTGATGTACAGCTTTTGAAGACCGAGGAGCTGATTATTCGCAAGTGGCAAACCCGCAGGCCTGGACGTGCGAACGGCGCATAGCTTGGTGCTCAGGTAGATGTTCCAGCCTGGCTCTGGTCGCAACGAGCGCGCCAAAGAGCTCCGCTATACCATCGAGCTTTTCGACGAAGGTCTCTTCCGACTCAAATCTCCCACCACGACGCACCGTAGTATGAGCAGGGCATCGGGAGCAAAAAATTGCTTTTAAGCCGCAACGACGATTCAAAGCGCCGCCTCCGAGCCAAACAACGCGGACCCAACCCAACCATTTCCCTTCGACGGACCACCGGTAACATCGGGCTCAGACGACAACATGAATATAAAAGAAGGTTACAACGTACCTAGAGATTGGTTTTGGTCGTAAGGTGTCGTAAGCGGCGTATAATCTATGTCTACAAATGCAAGGCTGGACTCTGTCAGCATCTCGTTCTGGTATTCTGCCGGAGTGCTTGAGGACTTACTTGATACCCAGACTGTGGGTAGTATTACATATCCAGTGGAAAACAGAGCAAAGAGGAGTCTATGTCGTATCGTCGTCTGCTTTGAGAGTGGTCAGCATCAGCATACGTCGTCATAAAGTATAGCCAAAGAGTTCTGGACGACACGGATAGCTGAACATACCTATTCGCATACCCAGCACCACCACCACAGCTCAATCTATATCCCAACACAAACACGATTGGTACAGTGTATGTCAGGAGCTATCTGCCTCTGGCATCAAAACCACAACCTACAAGAAGAGGTTGGGGTTATGCCGCCGCGTGGCTCGGCAGAGACAAGACCAAGGGACCGGGCGATGTGGAGCGGACAAGGTTGCTCGCGTGTGCGGAGATGGCTGTAGGCTGTGGGGAAGACTCGCCGGCGCGTGACAGCCACAGCGTCTATTAAGACCCAAGCTGACGTAGAGGTCTCGAGCACGTAGAGGAGGATGAGTTCGGCTTGTCGAATCGTTCGCGGCGATGCTTCCAGACTATGTGATACCTGAACCAGGGGCAGAGGGTGAAGACAGGATGCCGTCTCGACAGCACGCGAGATCCCAAAGGTTCCTCGTTGTGGAGTATTGGCTATGCGAACGGGCTGCGGGCTGGTCAAGCGCTGAGGGGCCAGACAATCGGCAGGATGATGTCTCTGGCCACTGGTAAGCTTTGAGGGCGGTTGAGGCTGTCGCAACGGCAGCTATTGCAAGTTCTGGTTCGACTGAGATCCCAAAGAGCAATGCAGGAGGCTCTGCATCAAACTACCACTATCACTCAGGCAAACAAAGAGTGTTGAGTGGGCGTGATGCAGCTAAGTATGCTTCGAGACCCAGACTCCAGACCAATGCCCTCTGCAGGGCACGGCTGGCCAGGGTCAAGGGTCAGGGGCGCCGAAGGCTGCCTCGAGGCTGCTCTACGAAGAATGCGGAGACGGACAGCTTGCAGCAGACGCCACCTCGCCAGTGATGCACCAGGCGTGTACGGCGATGTCACGAGAGCGGCCAGAGGCAGCGCTGAGAAGCTATGGGCATTTCTTGCAGAGGCGGGCCAATGACCAACACGCC
>Ga0058698_10001510_pt1 | contig 10439 bp, 11 predicted proteins | sample AgamicAsSfe_FD_67288 | JGI IMG/M metagenome (GOLD analysis project Ga0058698, IMG submission 67288) | Agave microbial communities from Guanajuato, Mexico - As.Sf.e | ecosystem: Host-associated > Plants > Phyllosphere > Phylloplane/Leaf | place: Guanajuato, Mexico | collected 2012-05-30
AATCTCAGGACCACCACCGTGTGTCTTCAGTGCACGGACTGTTGCCACAATCACGATAGCATCGGGCACCAGACCTGAAGCCCGACACTTGATGTTGAAGAAACGCTCTCCACCCATGGTGAAGTCAAAGCCAGCCTCAGTGACGACAAATCCAGCCTTAGCCGCGTGGTCTTCATCGGGCTCGGTTCCTGCAAGCTTGAGGGCAATACGATCAGCTAGGATTGAGGAGTTGCCGATACTGATGTTTGCGAAGGGACCTGCGTGGACGAAGACTGGTGTTCCCTCCAAAGTTTGCATCAAGTTAGGCTTGATCGCGTCCCTCATTAGGGCAGTGAGAGCACCGCCAGCACCGATGTCATCGCAGGTTACGGGATCTCCACCACGAGAGCTACCAATGACCATCCGTCCAAGGCGTTCGCGCATATCAGCAAGGTCCTTGCTCAGAGCGAGGACAGCCATACATTCACTAGCCACAGAAATGTCAAATGATGTCTCACGTGTCTGACCCTTTTCAGTCGTAGCTTGACCAACAGTGATACCTCGCAAATGCCGGTCATTGACATCAAGCACTCTCTTCCAGGTGATTGTCTCTGGGTCAATGTCGAGACGAGCAAATCGTCGAACCTCATCTTCCGTCAGATCGTCTGGGTTTGTCTTGTCAATGCCGAGCTTCTTTAGTCTCCTGAACATGATTGGCGCAAATGTTCTCTTGCCTTTCTTGGCCGGCACAAGTCTCTTGAAGAGAGGACCGTCTTTCTGCGTGTTCTCGTGGAACATGCGAGTCTCGATGGCCGCAGCAAGAAGGTTATTCGCAGCAGTAATGGCGTGAATGTCACCTGTCAAGTGCAAGTTGAACTCGTCCATGGGGATGACCTGACTGTAACCTCCACCAGCAGCACCACCCTTGATACCGAAAGTTGGTCCCTGACTAGGTTGGCGCACATTCGCGAACGCAATCTTACCAAGATGTGCGGCGAGCGCTTGTGCTAGACCGATTGTTGTCGTAGACTTGCCCTCACCGAGAGGGGTAGGAGTGATACCGGCAACAAGGACATACCGACCATTCTTTCGATGTTGAAGACGATCAAGCACTGCAAGATCGACCTTTGCTTTTGTGGAACCGTAAGGCTCAAGTTCGTGAACTGCAAGGCCGACTTCCTCGGCGATGCGTGTGATTTGCTTTGGCTGTTGTGCACGAGAGATTTCGATGTCTGATGGAGGTGGTGACTTGATCTTGATGGGAAGTGGAGTGATATGTCTAGCTCTCAAAGTTTCGAACGACTTGTCCGCTGCATCGACGACGTTCTCAAGGAGCATGGCAACAGTCATTGGACCAACTCCACCAGGCACAGGGGTGATGTGCGATGCAACGTCGGCGGCGGAATCATAGTCAACGTCTCCCACAAGTCGTTGACCAGATTTCTTGGACTCGTCGGGGACGAAGTTGGTGCCCACATCAATCACAACGGCGCCTTGTTTGATCCAGTCGCCTTTGACGAAGTTCGCTTTTCCAATGGCTGCGATGACAACATCAGCGTCCTTGACAATCTTCTGCAGGTTTTGTGTCCTTGAGTGGCAGACTGTGACCGTCGCGTTCTGGTGCTTCAGCAAGTAGCTCACGGGACTGCCGACTATGTCGCTGCGGCCTATAACAGCAGCATTCTTCCCGTTGAGGTCGACCCCAGCCTCTTTGAGTAGCACCATAACACCTTTGGGTGTACACGGAATGAAGAATGGGTTGCCACCACGCTTCGCAAGTTCTCCAATATTTCTTGTACCGAATCCATCCACGTCCTTGACATCGGCGACAGCAGAAGTGATATTCGTTTCGGAGATGTGGTCTGGGAGGGGAAGCTGGACAAGGATGCCGTGAACCGAGGTGTCATTGTTGAATCTTCTGATCTTCTCGAGAAGCTCAACTTCGCTGATGTCCTCGGGCAATGTCTCCAAGCTGCACTCGATGTTGGCCTGTCGAATATGCTCAGTAATGATTTTCCGCCGCAAGATCGAGGAAATCATACCTCCTCGGCGGCCTTCAGCTTCATTCGCACATATGTGCCTGTGTATATAAGTATAGCCCATATTCGTTACGCGTGGCAGCTCATCTTACTAGAGTCAGATCGATCACCAACTGGGCAGGAAGTTAGCACAGTCTCACCGAAGGCAACATAGAGTTATACACACCTTGAATGATGATCAACGAAGGCTTATACCGGGGGTTCTTCTCCTGCTTCTGCTTGATCTCCCCATTGAGCCTTTCACGAATGCTCTTGGCAATTGCCGTACCATCAATCTTTTGTGCGACCATGGCTGTGTATGAAAATGAACGAGATATGCTGCACAGCGAAGGCAACTTTGCTGAAGAAAAGAGCGTTGGCCTGGACGTCACTCTGCCCCGCACTAGGAAGAAGGATTGACCAGCAGCAGTTTTATAACCTTTGCGAGTCGCGCGAAGCATTGCCTACTGCGGTGTGCTTGTATCCGGATCTGCGAGCAGCGAGAAGTACACAACTGCCTCAATTGTAAGCGCCGTGACAATGCTTGCACCGGGAGGGGACAGGCTTAGCATAGCATTGACTCATTCCCTCTCGTCAACAACACTTTTCTCAACTCCACCTCCTTTTGCATGTGCCTGGGGTTATCCCCGCGTCAGATTCCACACAAATTTAGACGTCGACGGCAGTATACTCGCACTCTCCTAGTCATCGCAACACTCAAAGATGCGGCCAATTCTCCTTTCCGGCCATGTAGGACTCCAGCTTAAGAAATATAATGTAGCAGCGCTGACATCAATATAGGAGCGTGCTCTTACGCAAGTCAAGTACAACTCCGACGGCGATCTAATATTTTCAGTATCGAAAGACCACATCATCTGTGCTTGGTTCAGCGCAAATGGAGAGCGCCTCGGAACCTACAAGGGCCATCAAGGAGCCTTATGGACCATTTCAATCGACCCTACTACCACACTACTTGCCTCCGGTGGCGCAGACAACACAATGAGACTATGGAACATACAAACTGGAAAATGCTTGAAAACGTGGGAGTTCCCGACTGCCATTAAGCGCGTAGAGTTTAGCGAAGACGGGACACGATTACTTGCAGTGACAGAAATGCGCATGGGCTATTTGGGTACGATTGTCGCGTATGAGATCACGCCAGATGTGGAGGCCGAGCAGACAGACGAGAAGATGTTCACGATAACTCTGGAGGAAAGCAAGGCGACAGTTGCAGGATGGAGTTACCTTTCGGAGTATGTCATCGCAGGGCATGAGGATGGCTCTGTATCACAATGGGATGGACGTTCAGGCGAGAAGCTCTACCAGACGGATGTGCACGCTGGACCTGTGACGGATCTGCAATGGTCAACAGATCGAACATACTTCATCACTGCCTCGAAAGACAAGACTGCAAAGCTCATCGACGCGAGGTCACTGGAAGTATTGAAGACGTTTGTGACGGACACTCCTCTCAACAGTGCTGCCATAACGCCAGTCAAGCCCTTCGTCATACTTGGTGGTGGTCAAGCAGCGATGGATGTCACAACTACTGCTGCAAGACAAGGAAAATTCGAGGCCAGGATATACCACAAGATCTTTGAAGAGGAGATTGGTCGTGTGAGAGGTCACTTTGGTCCGCTCAACACCGTAGCGATCCATCCAGAAGGCAAGGGATATGCTTCAGGAGGTGAAGACGGCTACGTCAGAGTGCATCGTAAGTTATACTGTGTAGATAGCTCTTGAAAATCGCGCTGACATGCAAAACCAGACTTTGACAAGCAATTCTACGACTTCAAGTACGAGGTCGAGCGCGAGATCGATACCAGCTCTCTATGAGGGTGAAGGAGGTTACGGCTTTGCATAGTAAGGCGTTCAGGAGGGCGATTATGATTATGCGGAAAAGTGATGGGCTTTACCAAAGAAAGCTTAAACCGTCGCTTGACAAGGATGTTGTGAGGGCGATGTAGAAAGCTTCACATAGGCTCAACGAGTACCATCAGAATACATAGCTCATAAAACAGCCTGTATTAGATCTACTTTTGGTGTCATCAGTTACTTAGCATAGCATTTCGCTGCATCTGGTATTGAAAGGGGCAAGTCGCACCTGACTCATACTGCTCGTGTGACGTCGAGAACGTTCCTCGTCGAAGCACTTCATAAGGTAATTATATACTGGGAATAACCGCCACTTACATCCCATTTGCTTCAACCCAATCAAGAGACTACAGCTCCTACCTTTAACGTCGGTCACGTCTTCGAAATCACACTACAATCAACCCGGCAACCCACTTCAATCACTCCACAACTACACATCACCACAAGCAGCAAACATGTCTGAAGACTGGGAATCCGTCACCAAGATCGGTAGCAAGACCCGTGGCGCAGGAGGTGCTCAGCGCGAGACAGTCGTCCGAGGAAGTGCAGCTCTGAACGCAGCAGCACGAAGTGGCGCCATCATCGGCACAGAAAAGAAGTATGCGACTGGCAACGCAGTAAGTCTAGCAGTCTTCCTCCTTCGTTTTCTATTCTGCGTGTGCCTGGCAATGTTGCACCAGCTCTACCTTTTTCGCACACCTCGCTTCACGCCCGTGTTTTCCAGTGCAGGAGCTCATGCTAATCTGCCTCGTCCCCCAGGGTTCCAAGCCCGCAATGGAAGGCCAGCATCTCACCAAAGTCGACCGCTCAGACGACATTGTCAAGCCAAAGACAATCGGCACGAAAGTCGGCGACGCCATTCAGGCGGCACGCGCGGCGGCGAAGAACGACAAGGGCACAACCATGACACAGAAGGACCTAGCCACAAAATGTAACACAACGTGAGTACTACCTTAAGGATGTCGATAGGCAAGTGCGGATTCACTGACGGGAGATTGTGTAGACCGACGATAGTGGCGGACTTTGAGCGAGGGACGGCGACGCCGGATCAGAAGGTGCTGGGCAATATGGAGAGGGTGCTGAATGTGATACTAAGGGGTGATAAGATCGGGCAGCCGAAATTTCCAAACAAGAAGTAGGGGAGCCTGGCAAGATGAAGCATTGATTGGAGCATGAGGGAACGGCATTGTGAAAGGTCACACCGCGAGCTGAGCACGATTAATGGCGGCTCTTGCTGAACAAGCAAAGTATAGCATTTCGTAGATTGGCATACTTATTGCATTTCAGTATGCACGAATCAAAGCGTCAGAAAACCATCCTGCGCCGTCAAGTTCACATCCATGGTCGTGCTTAGCGGCATGCTCAGGGGCGACATCGAGCTTCGCAGCTAGCTTCTGTGTCATGATGAAGTATCAGGTGATTAGCTGGTTCATTGAGCACCATAATCCTGTCTAATCCCATGCTGAATCTTCTTCAACAACGAGACACTTCTGAACGTCCGCCGTTCGAATGATCTCCTCCCAACAACTCCGCGCTGAGACAGATCCATTTCCTAGCCTTTTTTCCCATGCCTTGACTAAATCAATCCATTCCTCGCCCTTTTCGCGACATTCTCATCCAAGCTCACTTCCCCCGCCTTCCTCGTCAGCGACCCGTTGACCACACTCGACGCACTCAGCATCTCTTCCGCTTCATTCTGCCTGATTCCATTGCCGTTCAGCGCCATACTCACCAATGGCTTCACCTTCTTCGCATTCTCCATCCTCCAATCCTTCGTCAAGTCCGCCATCTTCCCTACCACAGTCGTATGATGTCCATATAGCATCTCCTGCAAATTCTCGTGTTCGCTCTTCCACACCTTTCCATGCTTCCGCCTCAACTTCCTTGCGTCAACGTCGAAGCAGTTATGTGCCTGGCTCACATAGATGCTGCTGTTTTGATAGAAGCGCAGGATTGCCAAATCGTCCGCGCGTTCGCTGAGAGAGCGTAGACTGTTTTCGGCGACGAAGCCGAAAGTGTGATCGGTCTGCTCGACTGCCGGGGCGTAGTCAGAAAGGAGGCGCGTGATTCCCACGTAGGCGTCGCCGATGCCGATGAGGAAGAGGTGTGTACAATCGGAGGTCTCGATGTAGTTGCGCCAGAGGTAGAGGGAGATGTCGCGGGTGGCGGCTGCGCGGACGGCTTCAGAGTCGGCGTCGATGTCGTTGGAGGTGTCCTGGGGGTGTATCAGCGTTTAGCAATGAACAGGCAGCGGAGCTGAAGACATACATCGAGATCTGTCAGGTGTCTTGGGATATTGACGTCAATGACAGCGAAGTCGTTCTGGATTGCCCAGTCTACATATGTCTTCGAAACATCCGTCTGCAAATAAAGTTAGCATGTTTCAGATCTCGTTAGTATATCGCTCCAACTCACCAGCCAAGTATTGTGTAGCTCCAGTTGATTCGTCCGTATATCCATATAGCCAAGTGCTTCTGGCGGATCGTGAAAGATTACCAGAAGCGGTCTCTCTTCGTGATAGTTCGGCGTCGCAAGAACCTGGTCCTCGAATGATTTGGACAGCTTCTGGCGCAGAATAAAGAGTTGGGACATCTTATGCTCCTTCCACAATCTGCCACTTTGCCACTCTCTGATCACGTCGTGTAGCCGTTCACTCTTCAGCTCTTTCCTGAGCTGCAAATCTCTCGCCTTCGGATACAGGCACTTCCAGAATCGTGACTGCTGTCTCATCACCTGTCGTACTGACTTCACACCAACAAGAGTGGGCGTGGCATCGACTATACGATCTGGTGGCTCACCCATGAGCACTCTTGTCATGGCAAGTGCAGACCTTGATATCGCTCGAAGATTGTAGCCACCTTCTAGACATGCCACAACCTTGCCTTGTGCCAACTGCATAAGCATGTGTGTCATATGACCGTAGCCAGCTGGTGAGACGAAACATTGGCCTAGTGGATCGTCGGCTGCAGCATCGAAGCCAGCAGATATCATCACAAGATCTGGGTCAAATTCGATCGCCACAGGCATGACGATCTGTTGAAAAGCGAAGATGTAGTCCGCGTCCGTCATTCCCTGCGACTGCCAAGCAATGTTGATGTTCTTTCCAAGACCTGCTCCTTTGCCACATTTGTCTAGGTCGCCCCAGGAGTTTTGTGGGTAAAAGCGTTCACCGTCCTTGGTCCTGGACACATGTAGTGAAATGTACAGGACATTAGGATCATCGTAGAAAGTTCTTTGGATACCATTGCCGTGATGGACATCCCAATCGAGTATCAAGATCTTGCGGCACGTTTCTGGAAATTCTTGCTGCACGACTCTTGCTGCAATAGGCACATTATTGAACATGCAGAATCCTCCAGGTTTGTCTTCCTCGGCGTGATGACCAGGAGGACGGATCACAGCGAAGGCATTCTTCACGTCGCCAGCAACAACGGCTCTTGTAGCAACAATGGCACCACCAGCTGATAGTTGAGCGCACTGCCATGTATTGTTGTTGAAATAGACTGATTCACGAGGTGGCTCAAGTGCTGCAGCTATCAGAGCCGGCTCACTCATACCTTCTAGAGATCTGATGAAGTCTACGTGCTCCTGCGTATGCACGAGACAAAGCTGTTCTTCTGTGGCGTATTCGATTTTCAATCTTTGCAGTTGCTCGTGTGAATGTGTGACACCAGGCTCGTCGTGCGGGTCTGGCGCAAGCCCAGCATCGACTAACTCTTGAAAGATATATTGTATGCGCCTGGGATCCTCCGGATGAGAGTCGTCGGGCCTTTGTCTGAATTCGGAGTGCAGACGCATGGTAGAGCTGTAGATAAGACCTGAGCGCAACGTGGCATGTGGTAATGCGTGAAATCGTGGAGGATAGACTTTAGTCGAAGGAGCATTTGAAGTGCCATTTGTGCTGAAAAGATGGGTCGATGGACGAGCAGGAGGTGGTGATGATTGGAACCCATAGTCGGGTGTGAAACGAAGAGAGAAGTCATGGTGTGGTGAAGGTTGTGTTGCAGGTTGTGTGAAAGAGGCTGAGCCGTCAAGACCCAGCATCATTGGGTTGATCGTGAGAGGTCCATCACTTTCGGTCGTGCCAATCACCTCCTCCGCATAGAGATCTTCGTCCATGTCCACTGGACTTGGCCTCTATGGGAGGATAGTTGCGAGGAGAATGCGGGATGCAGCGAGGCCTGGCTCGGTCGTGAGGATCTTATGGACAATGTGCGTATTGTTTGCGTGAATCCTGAATCTCTGCTTGCTTGCTTGCTTGCTGTTTGCTTGTTAAAGCCTTTTGGTACGTAGCCAAGTCGAATGAAGCAAGCCTGTGCTCGTCTGGAAGATGAGGAAGGAATCTGTGTGGCTTGTTAGGTTTCTGCTCATTGTCACGGGGAAGAATGGAAGAATGAAAGGAGTATTGAGAGGTTGAGATTGAGACGGATATTCATGATGATATTGTTACGAGAAAACATTATTTTGAGTGAGCAGGACATCTTGACATAGAAGGAAGTAGCGCAGACGCAGGCGATGTTGTCCACAGTAGCGTCAAGACGTCTGCAATGTCATGGTTACGACTTCGAATGTTCTTGCTTGAGGTGATCACAACGCGTCTTCACATGGCTACACTGCTCACCTTTTGAACCAGATATCTTACCTGACGAGACTCTGTAATCGAGTAACGTGAGATAGTATGCGCAGAGTATTCGTGGGTGACGATTGTAAAGACAGCCCTAGATATCGTCGAAGAGGTAGCTATAGTATTCTATACTAAGAGTAGGGTAGTAGTCTTAGAGTAGGGTAACCCTTACTAAGATAAATAAACTCAAGAAGGGTAGGCTCCTGAATTAAGACATCTAGATAGGTAGGAGGAGATAAAGGAAGAGAAAAATCTAGAAATTCATCGAAACCTAGCTAATACCGTTTCAGATTACTAAGCTAGCTAAAAGCTAAACTATTTACTAAATTTAAATATATAGTTTAATAAGTAGCTTTTAAATATTTAGCTCTTTTATCTATTAGTTTTTTAGTTTAATTCCTTATCTACTTAGTCTACTAGGAGATAGATCTTTTCTCTAGATTTTCCACTATTCTATAACGTACTTCTCGTTAAGAAATAAAGAGAGTTCGTTACCTCGCTTAACCTTCTGCATTTATCGAGTTACGTGCACGTGACGACTGGTCTCATTGCATGATGTCATGCACCTGACAGTCGCGAGTTTGGATATATTAATGCTAATACCTTCTGCCTGCGACCTTATTCTGCTCGTATGAGCTTGCATGGATGAGTACTATGTTATCTCTTTTAAAGAGCGAATGCGCCCTTAGTAAAGCCACAGTCCATGTATGCTACGGTACAAAGCATATGCAAGATCCCGTTTCATCGTATTCACTCCTGCAGCCTACAGTCCACTCTCTCCTCCGTCTCACTACATCATAGACTTTGAGCTTGTATTCTCATGCACTCTACCCACGCATTCTCTCCTCATCTTCTCACCTTCTCCTATCACTAACCAACACAACACATCATGTCGTCCTCCTCGAACACCCAAAGTTACTCCTCCATCCTCGCCGCCCTCCTCCCACCCAACACAGCCGCCCCGGTTCTCCCACCCCCATCTCCACCTCACTCACAAAAGCCACGCGCCACCAATCCTGACCTCGTCTCCGCCATCGCCTCCCTTGAGCTGCACCCCGTCCTCGAAACCCTCCTCCACATCCTCAATGGCGACCTAGCTAGCGCGCACTTTCTCGTGCGGCATATGCAATCGCCGCCCGCCTGGGAAGGCATGGCACTGCACGCACTTTTGCATCGCTACGAAGGACATATCAGCAATTCAAGAGCTTGGTATACAGATATCGCTGGCTGCGGAGTATTGGAGTACATTTGGGCGGAAAAGGGCGATGTGGACGCAGCAAGGGATCCGGCGGCGGTACACAAAATGGCGAGGAAGGCTATCGATGCAGATGACAAGGCCAAGGAAGAGGCTGGCTTGTCGGACAAAGATGCGGAGGCGAAGCACAGCGCGCAGAATAACGCCGACGACAAGGATGCCACTGCAGTCGGTACCACTGCGGCCCAGGAAAAGTCAAAGGGGTTGCCAAAGGCAACAGCATTTCTCGATCGTGTTGCAGCTGTACAAGGAGCAGCGACGGCGCCACATAAGTTCGACGGGGGTGCAGAAGCGTACGAGCAGGAGATCCAGGACTTGCAGCGAATCAGCGAGACTGAGTGTAGAAGGTTGTTGGCTTGGTGTGAGGTCAAGTACGGAACTGAGAAGCTGGTAGATGCGCGCAGTGAGTATGCGCCGATGAGCGAGAAGATCAGTGAAATGGCGACGAAGCAGGTCATGGGTGGGGAGGGCTGGAGACAGTTCTAGGTCACAATTGTCTCGAAAGCTAAGCAAACAAAACCCTTGATAGTGTTCTCCCGAACGTTCCAACGCTGCTACTCAGCCTGCGCCATATGATTCACTCGAAGTTGGTGGCTTCAGAGTGGTTCCCATGACGCAAAAAGAAGCACCCACAAGCTCCAGCTCGGTGATACATGTTCTCTCCTCTTTTTCGTGGGAGCTCATTTAC
>Ga0058698_10001511_pt1 | contig 10430 bp, 8 predicted proteins | sample AgamicAsSfe_FD_67288 | JGI IMG/M metagenome (GOLD analysis project Ga0058698, IMG submission 67288) | Agave microbial communities from Guanajuato, Mexico - As.Sf.e | ecosystem: Host-associated > Plants > Phyllosphere > Phylloplane/Leaf | place: Guanajuato, Mexico | collected 2012-05-30
TTCAACAGCTTTCTCAAAGATGCCTCTTCGGGCAACATTCGTCAACCGGAAATAGGTATTAGAAATCGTATTGATGGACATGGCTCAATGTTTCCATATAGATGTGTCAACGCAACTAGCTTCCAGCGCCCCCAATGCAATGCTGCACGGACGCAAGTCCTCCACTTGACGTCTAATAATACAGTATGTAATCCACCTCGGTACACATCTGTCTTGTCCAACTATTCAGATCTCTGTCGTATATACATCGTTTCGTAGCATGTCTCCCGTCGTTTGCACTTATTCTTCACCAACTACCTCTTGTTCCCGACAGACGACACAGCCCCGGCCCACTGCACTCTTGATAACATGTGCATGCGCTACCTTTGCGCCCACACTTCTTGTCCACCTTCCGCCGCTTTCTTGGGCATCAGTGGCAAGTTGTTGTTGTAGGCCAGCTGCGACACTCGCGCTAGCACTCGTTTTGGGTAGTAGACAAGTGAGATGGAAGACGTGGCCACATGCAAACCCCACAAGTGTGTCGCGAGACAGAGGCATAGGCCCACCTTCGACGGTGGCGGCCTCTTCTTCGGCCGTGGGGAGCGTAAAGGGACGGTGGCACCCCACACAGTGGCCAGGAGGGGCTTCGCCCTGAGGCGCTTCGGCAGGAGCGGGATCGAGGTTCGGTGCCGTAGTTGTTGAGGATACAGCTGTAGGTCTCTTGTCAGCTTTAGCTGTAGCTTTTGCTGCGGTTGCCGGATCGATGCCCTTGGGCTCAATGTCGATTTGCCCTTTTGCGTGGCGATGGTTCTCGTGACCTTCGCCGTCACATGGTATGACTTCAAACTTGACACCCCGTTTTTGGCCGGCACGTAGCGTGTCCATACCGGCCGCTACTTCGCCCCGAAGGACTCTCGCAACTCCTTCTGAGATGGAGTGTTGGATTTCGTACTCGCGCACCATGCGGCCTATGCCGTCCCTTAGCCCTTCGATTTCGAGGCCTTCGGGAATACGGCGGACGAGTTTGATGGGGTCTATTGCTGTGCCGACTTCTTCAAGCAGACCGCGAATGAAGTGAGGTTTGTCCATGGAATAATTCAAGAGATCGTTCCAGAGTTCAGGATCATCTTGCTCCTTGGCAAAAGAGATGGCGAAGCTGACGTCCGAGAGTTTCTCAATGATCAAATACAAAGCGCGCTTAGTTTGACCAGTCTTGGAGAGGATGTGTCTGCAGTGGGTTAGCAAATTAGGTACAACTGGTACAGCAGGAACAGTCTCGACTTACACAAGCTCTGGAATGTACTCTCTCCTCTCACACTCGGCGGTGGCTTTGCTCAGATCATAACTTTGAGATTTGCGCAAATACTCCATCAATAGCGGTCGATCGTACTCCGCGAACAACTCCACCATGAGATCCGCAAACTCTTCTGCAACGATCTTGCCGTCAGCCGCCAGGCGGTCTTCAGCAACCCGTTCTTTAGCCGTCTTCGCTGTTCGTTCATGCATGTCCGGCTTCCAGAGCTTCCGTAGATAGAAGTGCAGGAATGGTCTGAACGCTGGGCCTTTCGCCTGTAATTGGCTCTCAACGTCACTCGCAGGAATGGTACCACGGCAGCCTTCCTCTACGAGAACACTAATGGCTTCTGCCGAGGCTTCTTCCAATTCCTCCAGCTTCGCTGCAGCTGACTTCATCTGCTCTTTCGAAACACCCATCATGATGAAGCCAGGAATGTCGTCTCGTACAGCTTCTACTAGGTGGAAATCCCGTATGAGAGTCATAGCCGCATCTGCATTTTGCAACCGGATGTAGCAGCGTAGTGCTTCTCTTTGTCTGCCACTGGCAAGGAATAATTTCGCAAGGCCATCTTGCAGTATCCGCCAGTCTCGACCTTGTATATCGCCCTCGATAGATTCCTCTGTGACATCGCCAGCAGAAAGCTTGCTTTTGATAGCCTCAACGACACTATTTATATCGAATAGGTCTGGATCCCAATCCTCAAGCAGGTGCTTGAAGCGTATGCGATCATGTATGATGTAGTGACCAAGAATCACCTCATATACCATCGAAGGCAATGGAGGTTGCATGGGTTTCTTAGGGACGTAGGGCGAGATCTCGTTGAAGTGGTTTGTCTGTGCAAACTTCCACACCCAATGTTCCCATCTTGTGGAAGTGCCGAGTACGCGACCAGCGACCTTGCCTGCTTGCTTCCAGTCACCAGAACCAACAAGCTGTTGTACCCATAGATCCCCAATACGACGCTTCTCTTTTTCTACTGTCGAGTTTTGATTCGCTCTTGTGGCAGATAGGGTCGTCTGGGATGCGCTGTCGTCCGCGAAGAACTCGTGCAAGCTTCCTTGTTGCTTTGTTGGCGTACTGGGATCGGAGCTATCTGAGACTGACTGGGAGACAGACGCGATGATCTCGGGGTGGTCCTCCAAAAGCTCCCAGGCATCCTTGTAGTTTTCGTGCTCGAGTTCCCACTGGAAGTGATCTGATAGTTCTCGCTTAATGGCCAATACGCAGTCGTATGGACTCTGTATGAAGACTTTCAAGCCTGCTGTTGCAGCGTTCGGATGTACTTGTTGCTGACGCTTGCCAGATATTGAACCAGCGGCATTTCCGGCGCTTGCTGAAGACATGGACGGCGCCCTCGAGGGCGGCTTATCAGAACCAATGGGAAGGTTCATTACACTTGCTCCAGAGCTGAATATGCGTGCGGTGGCAGCACCTACATCCCATATTCCACCCCCGATGGCTTCCAGTGCGCTCCTCTGGGCCGGAGTCATCGTCTTTGGATGTGGTACATACAGGGTTCCCAGATGGTAGTCGGCAGCCGAGAGGCTTTCAAATCGGCTGACGGTCAGAGAATCCACTTCGACTTCATCCGAAGTTGCAGCATCGATGAGTTTGAGCTCCGGAGAAAGACCGTTTGTGCGACGGTGCCTTCCCCCCCTGGGAGTCGTGTCGGGCCCAGAGACTGGATTGTCATCATCGTCGCGTGTCCGGTATGCAAGAACAAGAAGCAAAGAAGGGGTATAGAGCGAAATGCCAGAAACAATACAGTCGTCGAAACGAAGGAAATGAACCACCTCGGCGCTTCCTACCGATCTCTCACCAACATCGCGACCAACGCCAGGTCCACCAGGCTGTACGTGAACGACCCATGCGGCATCGCCCCATCCAATGATGAGCTTTTCAAACTTGTTCTGCTTCTTCGGGTCCTTGGATGCCTGGGGCGAGCGGTTGTGCGGTAATGTGCCTTCGGTTTTATCCGCAAGGTGGTGGCCATTCATGCTCATTATAGCATCATCGTCAGACTCGAGTGATCTGTCATCAACCCACTCAATCCGTGCTTTCCATACGCCGGCCATCTCCTGCCATATGCGACGATTCGGCTTTTCGATGAAGCCAATTCTCTTCCAAGCGTTATCGGAGTCGGCACTGTCGAGGTGGAGATCGGTGCGCATGATGCGAATGCCATGTTCATTGGACCAAGCTACAAACTTCCCAGAGAGGGACCATTTGATGGCAGTTATGGTGCCTTCTCCGGAATGCAGAATGGTATCCTTTCCACTGTGTCCACCGAGACCTATCGCTCCAAGCCATCCTTGAGCTGTTTGTGACGCTGAGCTGGTGTTGGCGTTGGAACGTACACCGGTCGGCCCTCCTACAGTGTGAATGAGCTCGCCAGCTAGTCCTCCAGATAGGTAAGAGCGATCGTTCTTGTAATCCGGCGAAAGCGCAACCGCTTGCACAGGGCGTCCGAAGTTTCGTAGCGTGACGTCTTTGGGATCGATCAGAGACGATACACATACGTGCCCGTCAATGGAAGAAGAGGCTATGTATATCTGGTTCGAGGGCGTCGACGGCACCTGGGCTTGGCGTGGTGTGCGAGGAGAGGCTGCATTGCCTGCTGGCGAGTCTGTTCGTCTGGAAGATGCATTTGTCTGGTCTGCTGACCGGAGATCGGAGGCGGTGGGCACGAAGGGCTGCGAAGCCAACAGAGGCGATACCGATAGGGCTGTCACTGAGGCAGCAGGATGCGCGTTGTAGGTGCGGAGGATTTGGAAAGAAGGGATGCTCAACGCATGGATATTGCCATTGTGGGTGCCTACAATCTACGTACAGTCTTAGCATTCGGTCGACAGCTTGCAGGGCTCATGCACATGAAGCATGGAGCTATGACCGTACCATCTTGTCCCCAGCGACCATGAAGGTAGCTGTCGCGTCGCCATTCCGGTATACGGGCCCCAGATCTCTTGTCAGTCGGCTGTACTTGAGCTTCGGCTCTTCGTCGACATCGTCGTCGTCGTCCGAGTCGTGCTCGACACTCTCTTTCCCTTCGCTCGCTACCTTGTCGACGTGTTTAGGGTCGCGCGCAGGCGTATGCGGCTCGTCTGGGGTATTTTCCGCAGCCATGCTGGCGGCATGAGCTGCGGCGGGCGTGGTAGAGACCTGGGAGAGCTCCGGCGCGTGGAGGTGTGTGAGTGTTGGAGGTGTCGATGCCCTGTCGATCTAGGCCTATGATGCTGGCCAAGCCATTCCCGCGGACTTGCAAGGGTCTAGCTCTCCGCGAATGCTCCACCACTCTCAAGATTCATCGCCTCCGCTGATTGCTCGCTGCTGGAAACTATGTCCGAGACAGATTTGCGCTGGCCATGACGGCTTACCAACGCTACGTGTCTAATACCTTGACACGCTGTCTTGCCGCGCGCCTTCCGCTAAACACTCTACCGTTGTTGCGCACCCCCGCAGGCCGACTATTCTCGACAACTAGCAAATATGCGAAAAAGGTCGACTTCGGTCAAAAGCAGGAGGACCTAGTCTCGAAAGAAGAGGTGGTAAAGGAGACGCAGCAAAATACGAATCGCAAGGGCGCCCGGAAGAATGCTGGCAAGACGTCGTTGCGGAGTATTGCGGTTGAGGCACAGAGATCGCGGGCTTTCGTAAAGTCAAGAGGAAGAACACGCTTCATAGATCCAGACGCTGAAACTAAAACGGTGACTGCATACTGTGCGGCTGAAACCTACGACATTACCGCCGCCGCTCGGCTTGTCAAAGCCCAGGGCTATGAGCTCGATCCCTTCCAGACCGGCTTATACCCGCAAGTCATACATATTCAGACTTCCGAACGACCGTCAGAGGTCAAGGATTTCCAACAAGGCGACATATTCATCTTTCCCTCTGGCACAGTAGTGGCATGGAATGTCCGGGAAAGAGAAGCACTAAAGCTGGTCAACCAAGTGCTACCAGCAGCAGCTGAAGGCTCACATCTCGAATTGCTCGAAACCGAAGACCTGGATTACCTCGAAGACCCCAGCAAGGAAACTAGTGAAGTAGTCGGCGACACCATCGTCCTCGGCACAAAAGCAGAGCCAGTATCTGACAACCCATCGTCATCTCAACCCGATGAGTCTGCCAATCCCACCGACCAGCGACACGAAGTAGACACTGTCTTGGCAAAAATAGCTTTCTCCTCTGGTCTCGCCCGTAGCACCAAGCTCGCCGTTCTAGAAACTCTGCTGTCAGCCTACCAAAACTCAACCCGCGATATCCCCGCCATGCTTGCCTCTTCCAAAACCATCTCTCATCGCCGCAGCGCCCCTTTTACACGCTCCTTCATCCTACGCAAAACTGGCGAACTGCTGTCTCTCCGTGCTCAGCTAAACCTTTACTCGGAGCTTACCGACAGCATGCCCGACATCTTCTGGGATTCGCGACACGAGCTGGGCTTGGGCGAGTACTACGATCAAGTTGGACGCGCCCTGGATGTTGGGGTACGAATCAAAGTGCTCAATGAGAAGATTGGTTTTGCTCAGGAAATTGCTAGTGTGTTGAGAGAGCAGTTGAGTGAGAAACACGGGTTGAGACTCGAATGGGCGATTATCGCACTCATTGCTGTAGAAGTAGTGCTTGAGTTCTATCGGCATTGGGACGAGCGCAGGGGTAAGGACGACCCGGAGAGTACTGAAGCGTTACTGAGGAGTCATTTGGAAAGGTTAGCGGAAACGAAGCTTTGAAGAGAAGACCGAGAGTGTCTTATGATAGCATTTTAGCGCAACGATACCCCACTCTAAATTTACGAATACCTTGAACACGTCAGAAGCAAAAGGTACAAAGGAAAAATCTCGATTCTACAGACCATGTCAGCCCAGCATAGGGGCACAGATATTTACAAAATTTTCCATAATCTTAGCCATGCTTGAACCCGTCTACTGATCGTCAAGAACGTGCAGATACTTCTTCTCTTCCCTCTTCTCCTTCTCGCTCATGGGTGGTAAATCATAGTAACTTGAGCTTCGGTAACCCTTGAGGTACTCAAAGGTCAAGCTCTTCAACTCGACAGGGTCAATGTCCAGGTCCTTGAAAGTCTTTGCATCCTTGTCAATGATCTGGTCAATGAACTCGCGCTCGACCTCATCAGCAGAGTGGATGGGCCACCAGAGAAGCTTGTTGGCATAGTGTGCGACAGGCTTCAGGAGGCGCTTGGGAATGTTGACATGGCGACGCGGCTTCATGGCCTCCTTTTCAACGAGCTCGTTGATCTCGGCCATGGAGTACTCTGTCGGGCCGTAGAGTTCGTAAGTCTCAGCGGCAGTGGTGTCGTCATGCAGCATCTTCTCAAGAGCCATGCCGACATCGATGACATGGACGGGGCGGATGCGCTCTTCCAGGTTGTTCGAGGTGATGATGTTTGAGGGGGAAGCGAGACGGTGGAGAAGACGGTCCTCGAAACCGAACATGGGCGCAGGGCGAACAATGGTGGTCTCTGGGTAGATGGAGCGTGCTACTTGCTCACCCTGAGCCTTGGTGCGGTAGAACTCGGATGGTGAATCCAAGCGTGCGCTGTGAGATGAGACATGAACAAATCTGTCAATGTCGTACTTGGCGACAGCATCCACGATGCGCTCTGTGCCGTGGACGTGTACGTCCTCCAGGTCAAAGTTCTTGGTGGGGTAGTCGCGACCAATGAGGTTGTAGACAATGTCAGAGTGTCGCACGCTCTCTTCGATAGATGCAGTGTTTCGGAGGTCCATCTCGACGAAGATGACTCTGCCCAAGTCTCCGGCGACCTTCAAGTGACGCTTTGCCATTTCCTCGCGGAAGGGGACTACCACTGTACATCCTGAACGGGCTGTTCGTGCTGTTAGCGCAATGCACTTTGGCTTTCCAATGACGTGCACACACCCAATCGGTTCACAATGTATCGTCCTAGGAATCCAGTGGCTCCGAAAACAGTCGCGGTATATCCTGCATGTGTGTGAGTGTTGATCTAGCAGGCGGGTAGGGGTCGCGGCGTACCTCCGAGCGAGGATCGTCCACCGGAGACAGTCAGAATCGGCTTTCCAGTCCTATGCCGTTGTCAGCACTCGTTTTGGCGTCGCAGGGTGCAGTCGGGCGGACCTAGTTATCCTGACGTCCGAGTTGAGTTGTTGTCGGCAGACGGAGGTGGACAGGTTGGCGACACGCTTCAAGGGCATTTGCGCCGACAGCGCCACTGGCGACCGAGCGCAGCGGAGTGGCAGCATAGTTGCGGCGTTCAATGGCTGCTGGTATGTCGAATGGAGCTTCTTGCGAGGCGGCTGCCATGTCTGGACGTCCGTGGTTGATGGCCTTGGCGCTATGCGCTAATCGTAGCTTCCGCCGCAACGCCATGACAGCAACAGAGTCCCGCCCTCCAACAACAGCCCAGCTCCCGTCATTTCACTCCTCCGACCCCGAACTCGACCCCCGTACCCTCTCACCCCATCGAAAAAGCCGCTCGCAGCAACCATGGCCATGGACACAGACACGATTCCGAACCTTCTGGGCGATGCGCGGGACGAGGCACCCGAGGAACTCCAGGAATACTTCATCGCCTTTGAGGACTTTTGGGAGCGAAAGCTATGGCACGAGCTTACCGACAAGCTCATCGAATTCTTCGACCACCCAGAGAGCGCCAAACAGCGGATACCCTTCTTCGAGACCTTCATCAAGAGCTTCGCAAACAAGATCAACCAGCTGAAGCTCGTCACCTTGGGACTCAACACAGCTACACAATACAAGGGTAGGATGGCCCTTTCGTCGTAGACAGAAACATCAGCTGACCCTTACAGACGACAAGGAACGCCTCAACTTTGTCAACGACCTCGCAAAAAGCGTCAACAAGCCCGCTTCACAAGACGCCTACGTATACGCCACAGTCGCCGCCGCCAGCATACAGCTACGGTTAAAGGACGAGGAGGGAGCCAAGAAGAAGCTAGACGAGTGTGAACAGATACTGGATACCTTTGACTCGGTCGAAACCGTTGTGCATGCGTCTTTCTACCGAGCAAGCGCAGAATACTACAAGTCCAAGCACGAGTTCGCTGCATACTACAAGAACGCCCTGCTGTTCCTCGCCTGCGTCGACCTCAACGACCTAGAACTCCGCGAACGCCAGTCGCGCGCCTACGACCTCAGCATCGCTGCCCTCGTCTCAGACTCCATCTACAACTTTGGAGAGTTGCTCCTACACCCCATCCTCGACTCGCTTGTCAACACCCCACATGCATGGCTTCGCGATCTTCTCTTCGCCTTCAATCGCGGCGACTTGATGGCCTACGACGTGCTCTCCAACAACATTACCAAGGTCCCGCTTCTCAAGGAGCACCAGACCTTCCTTTACCAGAAGATCTCGCTATCCGCTCTCACAGAGACCGTCTTCCGCCGCCCACCCCACGACCGCGCCATGACCTTCTCCGAGATCTCGCACGAGACCAAGGTACAACCGAACGAGATTGAGCACCTGATCATGAAGGCGCTGAGCTTGGGACTACTCAAAGGTCAAATCGACCAGGTTGCCGAGATTGCGCGTATCAACTGGGTGCAGCCCAAGGTTCTGGACATGAAGCAGATTGAGGGCATGAGGACAAGGTTGAAGGAGTGGGATGCCAGTGTCAACCAGCTGGGTAACTGGATCGAGGGTGTAGGCAAGGATGTCTGGGCTGCTTGAACGAGCATCATCTCGCAGCAGGTCACTGGTATACGCCTTTTAGAGCACGTCGTCTCCACTTCCAATAAGTGGCATGCATCAGCTATAAGCAAGACGCGCGGTTGAATGTAATCATAGGTAGTGGTCATAGACGGTCAACGAATGAAAAGATTTATGACTCCATTGCACTCGATGACTTGTGTATTATCTATCATGTAGTCCACTTCTATTCCCAGAATCCAGTCGAAACCACCACGGCTCCCGCAAGCCATGCAGGGAACCAAACCAACCAGACAACAACCTGCGTCCACATACCCCAAACATGCCACCCGATCGCGCTCTGAACAAGAACATCCGTTAGGTTGGCTCCTAGCAGCTTCGTTATAGTTTGTATAACCAGAACAGGGTTCAGCATGGCCAGCATCAGTAATTGCACTCCAGTAACCCCACGATTGTTACTCTTGCGTACAAAGCTCAATGGCACGCACAGCACCCCGACCAAGACACTCAAACTAAAGTTCAGCGTTGCTAGGGCCGCAAGGAACATGCCTAACAGTAGCAGGGAGAAACATTGGAGCAGACAAAGGGCTTGCGGTGTCAGCACGTCGGGGGCAGACCACCAAAAGAGAAAGGTTATGATGAGTGGAGCGAGCGTGGTTAGATTGCTGGCTGTGAGGAAAAGGTTGGGGAGGTGGTCGGCGTCCCAGTTGTTGAACAGGTATAGGGGGATCAGGCCGGAAGCATGGGCTGTGAGGACGAGAACGAGGGGAAGGAGGAGATGCCGTTCTGTTATCGTCGTGCTGGCTTTGGGGACAACAGCCAGGGAGCCGTCTTGTTCGACGAGCTCGGTGGCTGGTTGTTCAGATGCAGATTCTTCTTTCTTTTCTGGTTGCTTCATCTTAGAGTCAGTGTCCTTCTTCTTGAGCTCGTCTTTGGTAGTCTCATTCTCGGCTGTCTTGATGTCTGCCGAAGAGGACTTCTCGGTCGACGCCTTTTTAGGTTTTGTGGCAGCGGGATTGCTGACAGGCTCTGTGGTACGTCCGCTCTTCACCCACAATGCCATTGCCGCGATGCTGAAGTTGATGGCGATCAGCATTGCCGAAGGGAGATATGTGCCAATGCTGACGAAGCGCTTATCTTGTAGCAAAAGGTAGAAGAAGAAACTCTGGTGCAGGTGTTCGAGAAGGTTGTTCAAGCTTCGAAAGAGTGATTCGACGGTTTTTCCAAGTGACATTTCGTCATGCCAGCCGTCCCCAACTGTCACCAAGGTAACGGCGTCGACGTGGTATGGAATAAAGGACGAATGAGGCCCAGTTGCGTGGCCAATGCTTTGCGACAGCATACCTCGAAGCATGGTCTGAAGCCGCTCCTTGTAGGAGTCCTTGTGATCCCACATGCGCTGGATCACACAGCCGATGCCCATCTGACCGGAGGCAATCTGCACTGCAGTGTTGAACAGATCCAGGTTGGGAAGTTGGCCGTTTATGCCATCGTATA
>Ga0058698_10001512_pt1 | contig 10425 bp, 13 predicted proteins | sample AgamicAsSfe_FD_67288 | JGI IMG/M metagenome (GOLD analysis project Ga0058698, IMG submission 67288) | Agave microbial communities from Guanajuato, Mexico - As.Sf.e | ecosystem: Host-associated > Plants > Phyllosphere > Phylloplane/Leaf | place: Guanajuato, Mexico | collected 2012-05-30
TCATTCGTCCACAATCAAAGCTCATCCAAAACATGCTTCCAATCCTCCTCCCTCTGACTTCCCCCACCCTCCACCCTTATCCCCAAACTCTCATTCCTCTTCCTCTTCCTCTCCATCCCAAGTCCAACCTCGACCTGCTTCGTAACATCACCTACAAAACTAATCACCTCTTGCTTTCTCCCTTGTATACCTTTCCATATTACAATCGCCAACAACAAACCAACCACTAACCCTACAACCGTCCAGAATATCCCCCATCTCCTCTTTCTAACCTTTGTATCCTCCTTCTCTCGTTCCTCCCACTTCTCAAGACGCCCTCTAACACCCTCCAACCGTTTCTCAACTTCTTTCGCCTTCATACGTCCCTTTTCAAGCCTCACAACCAACCCTCCAATCTCCTGTTCCTGCCCTTGAAATCCAACAAACTCATCCAACTGCCCAGTAATCTTATTCCCAAACTCCTTCGTCTGACTTTCAAATTCCTTCCTCCCATCTTCAACCCCGTTATACAACTTTTGTAACGCCGAAACTGTAGATCGAAGTGTTCCCAATCGTTCCAGAAGTGCGTAATAAGTATCATCTAATCGTCTTGTCGCATCATGAGCCGCGGTGTCCAAACTACGAAGAGTCGATTGAATATCATCCTCTTGGGCGGATCGAAGAGATCTCTCAGCATCTACATCCGCTTGTGTGATCGCCGGTTGAGGAATCGAGTTTTGCGGCTTGGGATTGACCGATTCTTTGCTATTAAATCGATTCGAGTCGGTTGAGGACGTGAAATGATTCCGTTTGAGTGGATTGTAGCTGTCAAGATCGAAAGGAGTCTTCAATTGTGGTAGAACAGTATTAGATATCGTCGAACGAGCGAGCGGACCATGACGATGTCGCGATTTGTGACGATGGATGTGATGCGAATGAGAATGCGAATGTTGCGGTGCAGTAGACGAGCGTGGAAGTCCCTTCGACGTATGCTCGCCTGTGAATTCCATCACATCGTGACTTGTGAGCGTTTGGTTGTGGTATACACTCAAAAATAGTGGTTCAACATGGAATGACGTTGAAGTTGGGGGATCCAATTCGAGGAGGCGCAATTTCCGTGTGACATTGGAATCTATTCTTACACCACCACGACTGATTCATCGCCGATATAACGACAAACAAACGCACAAACTACTCGTGACGTCGCTCAAAAATACGTAGAACATCGTCGCTCAAAAGTACGTGAAACGTCCAAATCATACGATACTCTACTGTATATCATATCTTCGAGGGTATCATGAACCAACGCCTTCAAATGCCAATCCCAAACATAATCAAGATTTCAACATCTTATTCCTCTTCTCACGCCTCTTCAATCTCTCAACTCTCTTCTTATGCATCTTCTCTGCCATCTTCTCATACCGTTCCTTCTCCTCCTTGGCTTGCCGCCTGTCTTTGATTTTCTGAATGTGTTCCTATGAATGATCAGAAGGTGTTCCATCCGACAGCGCATAGCTCGCCCAATCTCACCTTTCTTTCCGCCTCCTTCTCATCCTTCATCTCCTTCTCATGAGCTTTAACAAGCTTAATCTCCTTGTCTCTTGCAGCTCTCTTCTCATACGAAGTCAATCCAGAAGTCGGTCTAAAAGCCTTGTGTGTATCATGCCAATTTTTGCCTATCCTGTATCAGCGTCTGACCAGACGACATTCATCCAATTTGCGCACCATTTTTCTTGACGGCCGTGACTTGTGGGATCGTCGCGTGCTGTGTAGCTGAAGCTATTTCGACGGGCATCGTGATTTGGTGTTGTGCGTGCGTAATCGTAAGGTATCACTCGTTCGTGAGGTGTTACTCGCCGCGGGTGAACGCAAGGTATTAATCGGTCCAGAGATGATACAAACAAATCGCAAGACGATCGTTGATCTAGAATCGAATCTTGAAGAACAGATGGTCTGGTCTCGGCAGGTTCTCTTCCGCGGTAAATTCTCATCCAGGAACAAATCTTCAAATGTGGGGAAACGGTCACAAAATGTTAGTGGAACAATTCCGTCATTTGGCGCCCAAACACCGCGACTTTTCCTTGAACAGTGACAATACCTTCTTTTCTTCTGGCAGTCGACGTATATTGACACTTTCTGTTGGATCTCAAGACGTTGTTACACGGATCGATTCTCGTCCAGAGCCCCGCTACTTTCAATCTCAAGAAACATCAGTCCAGTCACTCATTCACCCTTGACAGCAAAGAACAATCACAGCGCCTCGTAATCACTTTCAACCCATATAATGCCACTGCGATAGCTCACCCAATTGATACTTCTCTGCCTCAAAAGGCCCTCAACATGATGGACGTCCGCGAACCTTCTGTCTTTCAAAATGACCCTCCCTCATCCACACAACCTCGACCCCAGGACGTAACATCAGCATCGGCAGCACAAGGAAAAGAGGCTCTCAAAGATATCGCATTTGGATCGCTAGCTGGTGTGGCTGGCAAATATGTCGAATATCCTTTCGATACTGTCAAAGTTCGATTACAATCCCAACCCGACGGTGTACCTTTAAAATACACAGGACCACTCGACTGTTTTGGACAATCTCTTCGTAAGGATGGTTTCTTTGGACTCTACCGCGGAATCAGTGCACCATTGTTCGGCGCTGCTCTCGAAACCAGTAGTCTTTTCTTCAGTGTAGGTATATTCATCCCTCCGCGTGACAAAACTGACAAACCGACAGTATCGAATCGCACAAGATATCATGCAATCAACAATCCTCAGCAACAGTGACCCTCTACCACTCAGCGCTCTCATCACATGCGGTGCAGTCTCTGGAGCATTCACTTCCCTCATTCTCACACCAATCGAGCTTGTAAAATGCAAGATGCAAGTACCAATCGAAACAACCAATGGACGAGTGGCAAGACCTGGACTTCTCACACTCGTCGGAACAATCTATCGCCATGACGGTATTCGAGGATTCTGGCGCGGACAGCTAGGTACATTGATCCGAGAAACAGGAGGTTCAGCGGCTTGGTTTGGCAGTTATGAAGCAGTATCAGCAGCATTTCGCAAGGCTCGAGCAGAAATGAACAAGTCTGTCAAGGCAACGAAAGAAGACGCTCTTCCGATATACCAGCAAATGTTTGCAGGCGCAATTGCAGGTATGAGCTACAACTTTCTCTTCTACCCTGCAGACACGATCAAATCCCGAATGCAGACCGAAGATGTAGCCACATCTCAAGCTGGCAAAAGATCCTTCATTTCTGTTGGACGAGCTTTATGGACACAACATGGATTGAAGGGAATGTATCGTGGATGTGGCATCACCGTTGCTAGAGCAGCTCCCAGTTCAGCCCTGATCTTTTCCATTTATGAAGGTTTGAGGAGAACATTTGGATGAAATGGTCCAGCAATTTTCGGTTGATCATGAAGGAAGCATTTTATGGCGCAAAAAGGATTATCGAGTATGCATAGCGTGGTGGGAATTGACCGTGAATAGCATTTAGATACTAAATGATCATGTTTTGATGATTTTCGTTGTCCGTTTGACGTTCTCGTTGCTGATTGACGGAACACCAACAGACAACACTCGCTTCTCGTCTCTGACAGAAGAAACAAACTCCTTACGATCTTCGTCAGCTTTGGCAGCTTTGATTTCGTCCTCAAACTCCTCCATCTGAGCTTCGACAGAAAGATCAGCTTGAGTAGGATAAGCAACCTTGTGAATCGTCCACAACGGTCTATCGAACAAAGAATCCAAAGATTCTAGTGATCTACCAGCAGTTTCCTAAGAATAGTGTCAGTAGAAGCATATCTCAAAAAGTACAAATCAAACTCACCGGCATGCAAAAGTAAACAAATACCAAAGAAAGAGTACAGATCGAGGCAAAGAAAGCAAAAGCTCCATATCGATCTGTTGCTGCTAGCAAGCTGGGCATTGCTCGTGAACATCCAAAATAATAAGCCCAATGAAGAGCCATCATAATGGACATGTTGAACGATCGAATACGAATTGGAAAGACCTCGGCGTTAACCAAATAGGGTGCGCTGAACCAACCAATCGACCAAGCTACTGCGTGGAGGAAGATGGCAACGATAGCACCAGTAGACGCATGCTCGGTCGAAGGGTGACTTTTGATATATGTAGTGCTCATGCCGTTTGTCGCTCCAAGATAGGCACCAACGTAACAAAGAGTGACAATCTGGAGACAGATACCAGTAATGAGAGATCTTCGACGTCCGATAAAATCGACAATGAACAAGGCAAAAAGCAAAACAACGACAAACTTGACGAGACCATAAATTCCAGTGGTGAGAAAGGTTTGTTCAGAGCCTGTGATACCAAGCTATTGGATTGTTAGCAGTTTTCAAAAGACATGGAGCATTGAGATAGGACTTACATAACCAAAGATGGTTGGCGAATATTGGGTAATGGCATTTGCACCAGACCATTGTGCAAATGTGTGACAGAAAAACATGAGGAAGAATCTGCGACGATTCTGAGGAGTCGAAAATGTTTCCTTGAGAAGGCCCAGTTGACTGGCGCTAGAGGTAATCTCTGCCTCGTGGATAATTTGACCTTCAATAGCAGCAAGTTCCGAGACAACATAAGGATGATCCACCGGTAGCCTACGTAACCTTGTGAGGTTGGAAACCGCTTCTACTCTTCTGTTGGATGCAAGTAGCCATCGGGGAGATTCGAGAATGAAGATGCTGCCTATACCCCAGATAAGAGCTGGAATAAGTTGCAAGCTGGTAGGCAGCTGCCACTGTATGGTGGTATTGGCGTAATGCTTGGTGACACCGTAGTTGAAGAAAAAACCAAAGAGCACACCGAGCTGCTGGCATGCTGCATACTGTACAGTGATCAAACCTCGGATAGGTCTAGGAGCAATCTAGAATGGAGTCAGTCTGGAGAATTTACCCAATTCAAGAATCACAAACCTCTGAAAGGTAGATACTCGGCACAACAGTAGTACCTCCAATTCCGAAACCTGAAATGACACGAGAGATGTATAGCCCAGCGAGCGAGCCTTTTGAAAAGGTTTGGCCAAAGATACCTCCCATGTAGACGATTGTGTAGAATTGCAAAGCCTTTTTTCTGCCAAAGCGTGAAGTGATCCAGCTGCACTACAAAAGGTGTAAATTTATGATGAAAGTTGTCAAGTCAAGGGACGACACATACCGACAAGCATCCAAAGACAGCTCCTGCTGTTGCAATAGACACGATCCAGCCCTTTGTGTTGGCGTATTCCGTCGTACTTTGATGGTCAATATGAAATGCTTTTCTAAAGACCGTCAAGACGACAATAGAAGCGATGTTGCCTTCATCGAACCCTTTGGCGACACCACTAAAACTGACCACTACGGTACAAAATATGAGATACCAGTTGAAAATCTCTTTTGGACTTTCCCTGATGGCTTGTTTCGTGTTGGCGATGAGATTTGGTTTCTGCATTTTGAAGACAATGTGGTTGATTGACTAAGGGCCAGAAATCCAGTCGACCAGCCGGTATAGATATATGACAACCGTAGCAGGGATCAAGGTATGAAGAAGATGTAGCGGAAGTCTAGCGCAGAGACGGCATCTGGACGCCGAGTACTTGGTACATCGAACGTATGGGGAAAAAGTTGTGGGGTTCCAGTGGAGACGAAACATGGAGTAGAGTGTGGGCGAGAGAACCCTGATGCGGAGACGATCCGAAGGATTTTTGCTGTCGGACTTGAGCCGAGATGGACAGCTTCGTATCCGTTAAGCGTGGACAACCCTGTACCGTGACGACTCAAGATTGCGGACAATTCGGACCGCGTGACGAAGAGTCCGCTTGAACAATCGACGCCCGTATCTGTCGTTGTTGGTCTAGATGAAATTGCCCTTTCAAATCTAGACAACCCCTCATCAATACCCGATAACAAACATTTGACAGCATGAATTTTTATCCAGTACCTCCAGTCATCAAGGCCGAGATATATGTCAAAATACCAGATGATTGTCGATGTAAAGAAGAAAGCGAATGGAGAGGTGGCTTTGCCGGACGATACCAAGACATCTTCATTGAAGGACCGACCGCCGATGCCGAAGGAAATCTTTACATAACCGACATCCCGCATGGCCAGATTTTGAAGATTGATCCAAAAAAGAACGTGACTCGATGCGTCAAGTACGATGGTGAGCCAAACGGCATGGCCTTGAGGAAAGATGGCAAGCTTGTTGTTGCAGATTATAAACAGGTATTGAGCCGATATCCCTTTGATGTAAAGTATTCGTACTAACCAACCGTCAGGGCATGCTGCTATTCGACCCCAATGATAACTCCATAAGCCCATTACTGACTCGTCGCAATCTCGAACGATTCAAGGGGCCAAACGATGTTATCATAAATTCCCGTGGTGATATATTTTTCACTGATCAAGGCCAGACTTCAATGGTCGATCAGACTGGAAAAGTCTATCGTTTATGTTCAGATGGAAGACTGGACTTACTCGTATCCAATGGCATATCTCCCAATGGTTTGGTGCTGTCCCCCGATGAACGGTTCCTCTATGTTGCCATGACGAGATCAAATGAGGTTTGGCGACTTCCACTCAACGCTGATGGGTCGACGTCGAAAGTCGGAGTGTTCTTCAGATCATTCGGTAACGTTGGACCTGATGGTCTCGCGATTGATGAAGAAGGCAATGTGCTGATCTGTCATCCGAGTCTGGGTGCGATATTTGTTGTCGACAAGCATGGAATTCCAAAATTACGTATCGACAGTGGCAGTGAGGGTATCAACTTGACAAACTGCACATTTGGAGGTCCCGAGGGGAAAACGCTCTTCATCACGGATAGCCTGCTCGGTGTCGTGCAAAAGGTAGACTGGCACTGTCCAGGCATTAATGCCCCAAGGCAGACGTCAAGCGGTTCATAGACCTGAATGAGATATATTGATCCAGTGTGATTCCAACTCGTTGTTCGAGATATGGCCAGTGTGATTGTAGTCCTGGTGTCGTCCGGACCAAGTTAATGTCCATCGCGAGAATGATAGATGCCAGATCTCGACTGGGCTCCTCGGTCAAGCCTTGGCGCGGAGACAGCCTTGGCGCTGTGACGTCCAACAGTATCGAGGTGATTTGTGTCGCATACATGCAATACCTTACTATATCGACATCTGTCATAATTGGTGGGAGCCTATGCCTGTATCAAATCATGACTTGTGTTGATAGGTAGTAGCAAAGTGGACTTCCGAATGACCTAGCGACGCAATATCACAGTAGTACACCAACAATGGACCATAATCAACTTCCAGCATGCCAGCGATGCCGTCGGCGTAAGATCAAGGTCAGGATCCCCTTCGTATAGCAATATATTTGTCTCACAAGTCAAATAGTGTGACAAATCACTCCCAAAATGTAATGGCTGCGCAAAAGCAGTCGTAGAATGTACCTTTGTCGACCCTGATACATTGGAAGAATACTCCCGACAGTAGGTACTGCTGCTGCTTTATCGTTATTCAATAGTCAAGATATATATGGACATGATACTAATTCCATCAATAGGGCCTTGGCTGATCTCCAGAATAAAGAAGCCGAGCTGTATGCATCACTCAATCACCATAACTCAGACCCGCCTCAGAGTAATGCCCTGAATCATGCTCCGAGAGATTATGTTGGAGATGCTAGTGGTGTCAGGTGAATCCGACAACTTTCACCAATCCTCGATCCGTACCATACTCATGTTTAATCAGCTTCTTCGAGACCATGTTTTCAACTCCCCAATGGAGTGGCTTCAAAGCACGCCTTGTCGACGAACTTGGACAAAAGCCTCAGATCAGAGAGCCCGAAACACGAGCGGCTCCATTTCCTTCACAGGATGTTGCCATGCGCTGTATCGATACATAGTCAGTAGACCTCCTATCCCGGCAGTCCTTCATCATCAGGCTACTGATGCTTCCAAGTCTTGCAGAATCTCATCTACAACGTCCTTTTCTACTTGCGCGAGACTTGCACGCATCATTCGCAAGGATATATCCGCTGGTGACTACTCACGAGCCAACTCAACAGTCGAGCCAGGACAAATTCCGCCTGTTGATGGTCTGCGCCATTGCTACTGTCAATTTACAACGACGAGGACAACTCGAACAGCATCCGTACAGTTTCTTTCTTGCTGCTCAATCATATCTACAAGACACGGATCTCCTGAACGGACTAGACGCTATTCAAAATCTCCTTTTGATTGCCAGGTTCGGGGTTTACTTCCACACTGGTCAGTTACTTCAACAAGCGACATCCCTCTCGAGTCTCTTCTAACATTAAATCAACAGGAATCTCTGTTTGGGAAATCTCTCGAATTTGCATAAGCATATGTATCGAAATGGAATTACACTTACCACCCTTGATGCCAATAAATCCCCTAGACGAGCAGCATAGACGTCGCATATTTTGGGAATGCTATCTATCAGATCGCTATTGTTCGACAACTCTTGGAAGGCCTTTTGCAATTGCCGATCGAGATATACAAGTTCAACTACCTGTCATACTGCCAGATGAACAATTGTTGTTAGTACATCCTGGTCAGCTCGATAAAGCGTTGGCTCAACCAGCAACTTCACCTTCCGCTCCTACTATCAATGATATGACAGTCTTTATCTGCAATGTCCGCCTAAGGCAGATCACATCGAGAATCAACGATGCCTTTTTTAGTAAAAACCCCACGAGTATCATTAACGGAAGAAGTCCACCTCCAGGACAACACATTTCCGCGACTGGTCAGGCATACCTTAAGCTGTCACTGCTTATGAAGGAGTTAGACGACTGGCGTCAAACGGCTCCAGTCTTCATCCACGTCCATTCCTTATATCAGAGAGAAGCCTGGTATGATTTCATGCTGGAAAAAGAACGACTTTCACTAATTCGGGGAGCGATGAATTTAATACAGAACAAAGACGGAGTGCCGCCAAAGAAGCTTGTTCAATCTTGCACACAAAGTGCATCAAAAGTGATACAGCTTTATTCTGACATGTTCTCAAAAAAGCAGATCAACGTCACCCGTGGTTATTTCCAGATGCTGTTTAGTGCAGGTCTGTCCTTGATCTACTGCTTATCTTGCGGTCAAGCCGATTCTCAGAGAGTCATACATGATGAGCAGCCTGATCAACAGTTGCTTGCAGTATGCGGTCAAGTCCTTTGGACCATGAGCGAGACAATGCTAGATGCTCGACCATATGCATGTGTCTTTGACCTGATTCAACGTCGTCTTTCAGATCCATCACCCAGTCAAGACACAGACAACGAGCAAAAAGTAACCCACGGTCAGGCAATTCAACAGCTAAACTTCAACGTCGAGTTGTCTTTGCCGCATCAGACGGACTTGTTCTCTAATAATGTCGGTATACCACACGATATCGGCACACAAGAGTTCCACGACTTTCCTCCAGAAATGCTGGACATGCAAAGCTCACAGAATTGGTTCATGATGGATTCGGATCCTTGGATGGCACAGCTTATGGCGGGTATGGAATCCGATGTCAACAGATTTGCATGCGACGTCTTCCCAAACGATACTTCTCTGGGGTGGAATGTAGGAGCAACTGATATGCCGCCTGACGATCATATGCAGCCTTTCAGATGGCGATGAGCGTACGATATGGAAAGGTAAAGAGAATATTCATGTATCAATCTATTACCAGAGCCATTGAGGCTATCCAAAAAGTGACAGTATACCCATGACACTCAAATAATCCTCCACGCTACGAGGCAACTATAAAATTGTGCAGCTTGTCCACAGCAGCCATGGCCGTCTCCATCTGCGTTTGCGCCGTGGCAGCTCCAATATGCGGTGTACTGACAACTCTAGGATGCTTCCATAGCTTGGCATACTTCTCGGCCGTTGGCGGTTCTTGCTCATGACAATCCAAACCAGCTCCCCAGATCAATCCATCGGTAAGCGCCTGTACCAAATCAGCCTCGTTGATGATGCCACCTCGAGCAGTGTTGATGATGATGGCGTTGGACTTCATGGTCGCCATGTCTTTGTATGTGATCAGATCTCTAGTCTCTGGTGTCAAAGGTACATGGACAGACACCACGTCAGCCTCACGGAGAACCTCGGGTACCGTTTGAGCGCGGGTGTGCTCCACATCGTCCCAGGCATGATCTGGCATGTACGGGTCGTAAGCAACAACGCGGGCGTCAAAGGCACCACGGAAAATACGAGCGACGGTCTTGCCAATGTTACCCATACCAATCAATCCGAGTTTCTTGCCCGTCATGATCAGACCAGAGCAAGTCTCCTTGGCAACAGCCTCACCGCGAGACTGTCTGACTTGAAGTGGTCCGATCCCACGGGCGACTGCCATGGTAAGAGTCAAGACGAGTTCAGCAACCGCGTTGGCATTGACGCCTGGAGTATTGAAGACACGAATGTCTCGGGCTTTACAGGCTTCAACATCAATTCTGTCAAGTCCGACGCCT
>Ga0058698_10001513_pt1 | contig 10420 bp, 10 predicted proteins | sample AgamicAsSfe_FD_67288 | JGI IMG/M metagenome (GOLD analysis project Ga0058698, IMG submission 67288) | Agave microbial communities from Guanajuato, Mexico - As.Sf.e | ecosystem: Host-associated > Plants > Phyllosphere > Phylloplane/Leaf | place: Guanajuato, Mexico | collected 2012-05-30
CGACAGCACTAAGTCTTCTGGATTCTCTGTTCGATGACTTGGTTGCTGGACATATGCAGTGGATGGCGGAGCTGAACCAGGCACTATACGACTCATACGACGTGTTCGATTTTCTTGTTTGATATCGATACTCAAGCGCAACATTTGAGTGCTACAGGTCCGTCTGAGAAGGGGTTGTGTCTTCTCAATCTAGTCCTATGGACCATGTCTCCCTCTATACGGGTTGAGGTTCAGCATGTGTTACTTTCATTCAACCATCCCAAAGTTCCAGTGAGGCTTTCATAATTTGCGTCACGTAGTTTACACACGTCTCAAATCATCGCGCATTCTCTTGAGCGTTATCACAGTCTGCTTATGCGAATGTCGGCATTCCTATCAAACTCGATGAAAAGGCCAAGTTAGCCTCACCAGCAGAGCTTCGAATCAAACGCCTTCGTATCCCATACAAACTCTGCATTGTCACTCTCCCAAGACCCAAGGCTTTCCCGAGAAGCTAAAGGACTAATCCTAGGACCCAATTCCGGCTTTCCCGCCCCATCTCGATCATTACTTCCCCAGCGGCTCTCCACACCGGTGGGCTGGTACAGATCCATGGTCTCTGATATGTCAGTGCCCTTCGAAAAAGCTACATATCTTCCAACTGGGCCATGAGATCTATCCACCTCAAAAGATTGTTCAATATGTTCGTCGCATAGTGGCCTCGCGCGCGATCCAGTTGTGGTAGTCAAGCGTGAAACGACCGGCACGCGAGTTCGGCAGTGTGGATTTGAGCACCAGAAGTTGCCTGGGGTTTTCGGAAATGCGCTACGTATGTTGGCCATAGTGTGTATTGTAGAAGTGATGACACTGAGTTGGCGTTGCCTGTTGAGAACCTTGGTGACTGGCGGCACTGTTACCGAGGTTATAGTCTGTGCGTCGTATGCTGCTAATGATAGTTTATCGATACATGTTGGCGCCTGAGCGTGGGGTAAAGTATTGGTGGCTGGGAGGACGGAGTGTGAGAAGTTTCGTGGGAAATGGGATTTCGAGGCGAAGCTTGGCCTGAGAAATGTTGTGCATTCTGTGCATGTACACGATATATTGGGCGGTATTTCTGGTGATGACAATTTGGAGAGCATCTCTATTGTCCAGGCTTTGAGTTTAGTACGTTTTTGCGCTCTTATTACTATATCACAATGTTATCTTTCCCTCCCGTAGTCTTTCCATCTTTAAGGCAACTATCTGTAAGAGACGCAATGTCTCAACACACATGAACGTTCTCTCTTAGAATCTCGACTTCTTTGTTCGTTGCCGTGAAACAAGATATCTGGAGTGCAGGCCTAGACAAAGCCGTACCGAAGGCGTTGGCCAAAATACCATGTTTGGCTCAATTTGTTTAGGGTCTTTTGCGCTTTGTTTATTCGCCTGCATCCCTGTAGCTGCTCTACAGCGTCTTTCAATACAAGACTTGTGTAGTGTCAAAGGATAACGAGATGGACTGTCGTCACACTGCAGCAATCTCATCGGGCGCAATAGAGTGTAGTGCAAATAGAAACATTTCGTAGCGTCCACGTGGCGGGAAAAGCAACAAGAGTCGAGCAATGTTCCGATAAGCTCTGCTGCCTTGCGTAAGAACAGAGCGGCGTTTATGTTGTTTTTTCCTTAGATAGATAGCCGGCATCATTTCCGGCATGCTGCAGGAGTGCCGTGTTTTAGATCAAGTTTGTGGAAAGTGCTGCGCACTTATGCAGACCCTGTTTGGGTTTGGTTCGGGGAAGGCGGCTTGCGTGGGGGCGTTTGCGCTAACTTGTTCATATGAAAAAGGGCTGGTGATGCGCAGCTAAATCAATGTTACACTCTGCCTTTACCTTTTGATTGATTTTGCGAGTACCATATCGCCATGATATTTGCGCGATTCCCGGGATATTTTGTTGATGGTTATTGGGATATGGCTCTATACGGAAGAGATTCCCTCATACTGCATCGATGATCTCTTTCCCCCTACATTCTACTTTTCTTTTCCATTTAACCGAATTCAAGTGTTCCATTTATTGTAGCTCCAATTTTAACAAGACCGTATTGGTATCAGTCTTGATAGGACACATAGCATACACACCATAGGTCAAGCCGCTGCGTGGCGCAAAAATAGTCGTCATTGTAACCAGCAGCTTTGTGGGATGCCCTGTCAAGACAGCGCATCCAGCCTTTGTGTCCATAAGAAACAGAGATATCGAACTGTGCGGGTTGTGAGCTTGTTGATATGGTGAAAGTAATGTGCTCCAGTGATGTGGTTGTAGTAGAGGTAGTTGTAGTAGTGGTGTGCGTTAGCATGGAAAGAGATGCCGGTTCTGGTGAACTATGCATGTTGTAAGCGTGCATACTGTCCGAGTTTTGTTTACATGTGGTAATGATCAAAATGTATCTATGGCTTGTTTCGAGGTCTACACTGTATTGCGACAAAAGTGGTGGGCGATACCAAGCTTAAGAGATCGTGTTGAAGATGAACACAGGCTTGAGAAAACGGACAGTGTTTGAAGTCGTGTAATTTCCCGTGGTACGTCCGAGTGGCAGACTCCCAGCGCGTGTTTGGCTGCCTAGAGAACCTATTGTAATCTGTGTCAACCTCAATCCCTTCTATTGTGGCCGCTGGAAACTATGCCCGATATCTCTATTGCGAATCAACCACTTTTATCTCGCTAAACATGGACCAACAGTGGCTTTTGTAGCCAATGCAAGCCAATGGAAGTGACTGCGGTGATGCTGGTGACATTACACCGTCGTGCTCGGGTATACGATTATCTTATCCGTATGCGAATCTACCGCTTCCGATGTGACTGTGCAAACTCCCTTTCATGAATTGGGAGACTGGACACATACTCGTCAAGAAGAGGCCTCAGATCTTCTTCAAATAACTCGTTTTGATCTGCCGCCATCTGTCGCCGCAGCGCATGTGCCTCACAAAGACCTTCTAGTGAGTCAATGATCTTCTCCTTGTCTGCTCATACCATGTCAGTTAACGCTTGTCCTAGGCCAGAATTCGAATGACTAGGGGTGTTGGCGTTCGGTTAGACTAACTAATCTTTGGGTCATCATCTTGCACGGGTATCTCTTTATCTGGGTCGATTGGAGGAACACCGCTCTCTCCCCAACGGTTGAAAATGTTGATGGTACCACAGTCACCGACGCCGACACACCACTGACCGTCACGGCTCCAGGCGAAGTGGCGGAACGCGAAAGCTTTGTACTTCGGAGTCTCGACGATTTTGTGAGCTTTTACCGAACGAAAAGGATCGGATACACCTCGATCCCGAGGTTGTTCCTTTAGCTTCTGCTGTTTGGCCTTAGTGTTACCCGAGCCAGCGCTGATAGCAGATGATGCAGTGGATGCAGAGCTTCCTTCTCGCACGTGCCTAGGTAGAGCTGGTGGTAAACCTTTTGTGCTCTGAGAGCCATCTTCTCCGGTACCAGAATTCTCCAGGCGTTGTAGATCCCAAAAGAAGGTCTTGCTTTTCTCGTTGCCTGCGACCAAGATCGGGTGTCGGCCAAGCTCGTGGAAAACGGAAAATCGTATGTAGAATTGATTAGTATGTGGCAGTTCGAATTGTAAAAGCCTCTGGAAGCGTCCGCCCCATGCTGACCGAGTACTTGAAGTAGAGTTTGCTGGGATAGTAACTGGGGTTCTACTGTGAACTGCGCTCGAGGAGGGAATCGGAGCGGGAGGGACTGTCGAACGGTCGGAGTTGAACTCGTCAATACTCCAGAGTATGATCTTATTCTCGCGACACGCATGGCTTAGGATCAAATCATCGTACCATTGGACACTATAAGGAGTAAGCGACCATTAGGCAAGGATCGAGAAAGAGAAGCTACCAGTCAACGAAGTCGGTATGGATCTCAGTGGTGGAGAAATGCGGATAGTGCACTATGGCTGGCTTGTCGGTTCCAGCGTGCTTGTCGAGATCATCGGGTACAGCCCACTTCACTCGTCAGAATCTCTTCTTCAAATTGTCAGTAGGTCAGGGTTAAGGCATCCTACCAGATTGATCCTAGTGTCCATACCTGCCGTTAGGATGTACCGTCCTTTAGGATGGTATGCCTACCAATGTCAGCATATTGTATTGGCCAGATTGACAAGCCACACACAAGCGTCAGCACCTGGTCCTTGTGGCCTTGCCCATAACAGATGGCTCCGAGGGGCTGCTTCTCGTGCGACGGGTGCAAGCTCCATATCCGGAGACTATGGTCAATGCTCACAGATGCGAGAATAGTGGGGTCTACTGGGGATATGGCAAGGTCGTTGACAGACTGTTGGTGTTAGAGAGGCCAGGTCGCATCAGGGAATAGATATAAATACATCGCCATGACCTATCAGCGTCTACGTGCAATGTCAGTACATGCAGCCTGACTAGCGATATAGAGCATACCGTTGCGAGCTTCCCCGTTCGGACGTTCAGAACCTTGATGCGAGAGTCGCCGGTTACGCACACAAGAGGGTCACCATTTTCAGCCTGGGACCAAACGACGCTGTTGTAATTGAGCTGCTGATTGCAAGAAGTAGAGTGATTAGCTAGGCCGAGCCATAGGGTTATATGCCTACCTTGTCGTCGGGTGCACCGTGTTCTGTGGTGTTCTCTTCGTCTTGGAACCACCGCAGAATCTCGACGGTGCTGTTCTTGCCCAATATGCACCTACATATGATAGTCTTGGCTGATGAGTACAAGGTTGACGGCCTACAGGGTGATACATACAAATGGACCTCCGCATACAGCGAAAACAGGATCGAGACCGGGAGCGGTATAGGGATAGAAATTTACATCGTAGAACTGGGCTGGGACGTGATGAGTATTGCATGAAGTGATGGTTAATGCGCATCCTGACTCACTGGAGCTAAGCCTAGACTTGGTTTGGGCCTGGGGAGGTGTTAGTGGTGGCTAAAAGGTGCGCGCAAGGCATGGGTTACGCCTAGTCTCACTGTGCCCCTCAGAGTAGGCAGTTCCCAGTTGCAGTCCATGTTAGCGTGCATATGATGGAGGTGATATGCAGGGCGCGGGTCTCGTGGCAGGTAGCCTGGGTCCGAAGTTGAGTATGCCAATCGGATATTAGGACGAGGCGAGGGCGAGGGACAGGGCTCTTAGTCTCAAAGAGGCTATCACTTGCAGCAAACAGGTAAAGGACGCGTCGACGCGGAAGAGCAGGGCAACGGAGCGCCGGTTTGTGCGCGGCCCAACAAGAAGGGGCGAATGAGTGGAGAGAATACAACAAGTGGAAAGAGGGAGAATGAGTCTTGCATGTGGCTTGTGGCGTAGTTTGGGGGATGATCGTCGATGATGTTGTTCGGTTGAGGGCTCGGGGTGACAAGCACCAAGGTCGGCCAGGACAGTACCACCAGCCAAGGCCAGCAAGGGAGCAGGGAAGGCCGGCAGCAGTGCAGCTCGATGCTGTGTGAAGCGGCTATCGCCCTGGGCAGGAGCTGGGGGACAGGTGGTGAGAGCAAGTCGGAGACGTGTCCGTGAGGTGTTTGGTAGTGCTAGCGCGGCAGTAGAGTTTGCATATCTATCGTCTACGGCAGTCGTTGACGACGTCGGTACTGCCAAGGCTAGTCGCATGGGTGACAGTTGCACGTTGCAGGCAGTGTAGATGCGCATTCCAGCCTCTCCATCCGTCGTGTGCGACGCGTCCAAAGCCGACTGCTCGGTGTGAATGGCCTGATGCATCATCCCTCGTCCTCCGTACTAGGACGACTGCCGTTGCCCCGCGCCGCTGCCGACGAGCTGCTAACCGCCGTTGACTGCAAGTCTCGCGTCGATCCTTGGGCGGCGCAACAAGGGTTCGCCGTTCGTCAGCTCATTTTCTGCACATAGCTTGCATACCTCACCCTACAATCCTATCCCATCGCATCCCAGGAGCATCCTCTCGCATCCTCTACGCGTCGCAGCAATCCTTTCGCCTCATCCGGCCGGCTTTTTCTCCCCCTGCCAACCAGCAGTGCTCTCAAAGTCCCGCCATCCTGGGCTTGGTCACGGCAGCCGAGCCAGCTCCAACGTCGACGCTGCTCACTTCGCTGATTTATGCACACGACCCAACTGCACTCTCTCCAATCCTCCGCTAGCCGCTTCAGGCAGCCGTCCGCCGCGTGCTTGCTCATATTATTCTTCTACGCTGCGACTGCCTGCCTCGTTGCCAGTGAGGGGCAACTGGTCGCTTCGTGATTGTGTATTACATCATACCCACTGACTCGTATACATTACCACCTTTCATCCATCCCATCCTATCCCATCCTAGGTGCCGCACCAGGCCCGGGTTGCACCACCTTCACTCCCTACTCTTTCCTCTAGCCGAACTTGTGCGCCTCTGTGCCACTTGGACCCTGCCTATTTGACCCGCCTACGTTCCCTCGCCTGATCTGTCCGACATCCTCACAATCTTCCACCGCCCGTCCCAGAGCGAATGATTAGATTCGACATACCAGGACGAGTGCGGTAGAGCAGGAACGACTCATCCCGAGCCACTTTGCTCCCTCGTTCCTGCCACAATGGATACCACCTTCATCACCATCCACGGTATGTCAACTAACCCTCCCCGCGAGCCACCCATTTCTCACTCCCGACAGACCTCTCCGATGACGCCCACATCTTATATTCTTCCGATTCTATTGTCGACATCCTCGGCCACACGCCCGATGAGGTAGTCAATCGGTCCGTGTGGCAATTTTTTCATCCAGATGAACTTCCTCTGGCCAGGGCGCATCACAGCCGGGGAGTGAGACTGGACAAGGCCGCTGTCTTGTCCTATTGCCGCCTGAAGAATCGCCAGGGGGAATGGGTCGGTTGCGAATGCTGCTTCTCCGTCGTCTACGATGTCCTTGTCTGCTGCACTAGCATCTATAGACATGGTATGCAGAGCCAGAGTAAGTCTTCTAACCCGTTTGGTCCTTGCGGCTCGCTGACCACAGCCAATCAGAACGTGCAGTCGAGGCTCCTATAGTGCGCAAACTGTTCGCCTCGTCACCCAAGGACCCGCGCTACCACATGTTATCGCATCTGTCTAGCAAGTTTGATCTCGGCCCCGATGATCAGACTCATGAGCCGCGAGCTGCCTTGTTCCTCAACAGGTTCACGCGAACCCTGACTGTCATGTACGCAACCAGTGGCATTGAGCAGATTATAGGTATCTCTGGAGAGGCTATGAAGGGACGCAGCTTCTATTACTGCATTGCTCCCAATTGTCTTGAAGACGCTGTCCGCTGTCTGGAGTCGGCTAAAGGAAATGACTCTATCGCTTATATGCGCTTCTTTTTTCGCGACCCTCGACAGGACGACGCACCTGATGTCTCCTCTTCTGAGAGCGAAGATGATATCATGACAGATGTCACATCCGACGATGAGTCTGAGGGTGGAGTAGGTCTCGGCGGCCATTCTACATTCAACGGTACAGCCAGGCATCCTTTAGACTCAAACCACACCACAGATAACAGTGAGGAGCGGTCTGCGTCGCGCACCAATTCTGGCGATAACCGCAATCCAAGCGACCCGCACCACGTCATGTTTGGTGGTTCTGCGCCCCGCTCATCGATATCCTCTGTCAGTTCGCCTCGTTCTGAGGTTCGCGACGATCCTATCGAACTCGAAGCTGTCATATCCTGTACTTCCGATGGGCTGGTCGTGTGTCTACGACGTGCGCGCCCCATGTTACCAGGCACAATGCCTGTTGCCCAGCCAGCACAGCAATACAATGGCATCTACGCCGCACCATGGGCAACACAACCCGTGTTCCATCCGGCTCCACAACAGATGCCTCAATATCCTTTGGGCGCCCGACATCCAGCCATGGTGCAGGCAGGACCGTCCATGGAATTCCAGAACAACTTCATGCAGAGCATTCGCGACGTCGCCGTATTTGCTTGGGCACTTACTGGCATCAACGGCAGTCTCGTCGATTATGCTCGTGGTAAACCAATAGGGGAGAGTCAGCCACCAGAGGGCTTCCCAGTCTGGAACCCTTTGCCAAACCCCGGATTTGGCAAACAACTGTCTGCAGCACCATCAGGTTATGTGTCGGGGTCCAATAGCTCGTCAAGCAATGACCCATTTGGATTCGGCGACCCAGGTCTCCGCTGAGAGACCAGCTCCGCATTTTGGCATCTAACAGACCCAACATCGACATGCGACGCGGTGTCACCAGCAGCAATGACGAGGGCGGTTTTCTCATCGACCGAGAAGTGCCACTAGGCCTTCATGCCACACGACTTTGATGACGGATGCTGTACGCAGCTTATGATTTTTATGTGAGCGATAGCGCGGAATATACCAGGGCCATATGCGGCTGTTATTACCATATGGTACGCTTTGTTGGACCACTCCTCTCTTTCTAATTCAACTACGCATAGCAGCCACTAAAAGACTAAATACTTTCGACTTTTCGTTGCTGTTTGCCTGTTTGTAATCGTTGCCATGCAGTCACACGAGCACCAGAATTACGGTCTCGCATCCATTCCGGTGAACTATCACATTCTGGGAAGCTTGGCGAATGACTGCAATTGCGGTCGTTTCGCTTCCTACTACGTCATGCGGCGAGGTGTAGGGGCAACTCAGACCCTGAGCTACCCAAAGACCACAACAACTTCTCGCAGATAATGGTCGCGGCTACTATAAGTTCCAAGAAGAGTTCTAAATGGCCACATTCCTAGATCCACCACTAGCGGGCGCACAAGACTGACAGGCTTTGTTGTTCGTTTTGGTTTCGCCCTTGCAGCAACCACATGGGGCTACAAAACCCTTGAATCGTGTTCTCTTTGTCTCGTTGCTCTTGAGGCTGACGCTACACTAACACTCGGCAAATAGAAACTCAACATGTACGCCATAAATATGGGGACTCACAATAAGAAGTACTAGGTATATGTTCCATCTTGTGCTATTCCTCTTACAATTCCGGTCGCTTGATCTGCTTCCGAGCCGTTATTTGCATCGCCACCGCAATGGTACGCTGACATGTTGCGCGTCCGATTATTGCAATCCGTTCTGACTCATTTTTCTTGGTAGGCTTCGAGGTCGCCTCTTCCTTTGGCGTTTCCTATGCCTTGCCTTGATATCCAAAGACCACTGTAATCTTCTCGAAAGCCAACACTTCTGGCATGGCCTCCCCAACACGTCGGATACCCTTCTGGGCTTCTGTATCTGTGGTTTGCTCTTTAACGTTTGTTGTTCTCCCATCCATATGCTTTGCGCAGGATGATTTCGATCTCAACAGTAGTAGCCCTACTGCATCGTCGACCCCAGCAAATAATTCAAGCTCGACAAGCTCTGCAGCTGTACAGACACACACCATTTCAGTCGGCCTAGCAGACCACAAATTCAGACCTGAATCAACAAACGCTAACATTGGCGATGTAAGTCATCTTCTGCAGGCGACCAGGAAGAAGCTCTCGTACTTATCGTTCCTGCCAGCAACCCAACAAATACATTGGAGCCCTACTGACATCTTAAAGACGATAGAATTTGCCTTTTACCCTCTAAACCATAGCGTCGTGCGCGCGGAATACGGCTTCCCATGCATCCCCTACGAAATGATTGGGCAAGGCAAAACTGGTTTCTTCAGCGGGTTTAAGCCCGTCGACTCTGTCCTTACCTCCCCGCCAACCTACAGCATTGAGATCGAAAACACCGACCCCATATTCTTCTACTGTTCAGCTGTAGGTTCTTGTATAAATTACGGCATGGTCGGTGTTATCAATCCGAACACAACGACCAGTGTCGCTCGGCAACATCAGCTAGCGCTTGATAGCAGCTACATGCTCAACCCTGGCGAACCATTTCCACCGGAGAGTCCAGAGTCGAGTAATACACCCATTAGTTCAGGGACAGCAGGACTCAGTGATGGCACCAGCAGCGAGAAGGAAGGCCTTTCGACTGGTGCCATTGCAGGGATTACCATAGCATGCTCTTCCGTTGTCATCATCGCAGCCTTGCTTTTCTTCTTCTGGGGCCGCACAAAGGGCCTAAGAGTCAAAGTCGATCAAAACACAGGAGCGGTACGCCAAGGCCCAAACAACAGGAGTCTGCCAGCAATCTTGGAAACCGGTCACACGCATCCTGCCATCCTCCGTGGGAACGAAGTAGGGGGTGTCTATCACCAATACCAACGAACGCCTCTTTTGTCGCCACCCATTGTAGATTCTGCATACCAACAATACAGCTACAATCAGTACAATAATGCACCAAGTTATAGTACGCCAGTACCATCGTACTTTCACCCGCCTCCGCATTCTACTCATGCACCTTCTCCTCTACCTCATCCGCCGCCGCCATCATCTTTGCAACAGGATCTACAGCAACAGCAGAATGCGTACAAATACGATATCAACAACCCTGCCGGTCATCCCGGTCAAACAATTCCTCCTATACAACGACAACCCCCACCTAGCTTCCACCACGCATCCTCCCAA
>Ga0058698_10001515_pt1 | contig 10417 bp, 7 predicted proteins | sample AgamicAsSfe_FD_67288 | JGI IMG/M metagenome (GOLD analysis project Ga0058698, IMG submission 67288) | Agave microbial communities from Guanajuato, Mexico - As.Sf.e | ecosystem: Host-associated > Plants > Phyllosphere > Phylloplane/Leaf | place: Guanajuato, Mexico | collected 2012-05-30
GTCCAGCAGTGGAAGGTCCAGCAGTGGAAGGTCCAGCAGTGGAAGGTCCAGCAGTGGAAGGTCCAGCAGTGGAAGGTCCAGCAGGTGCTACTCCACCGACATGGGCAGCAGGGGCACTCCCAGCGCGAAGCACGCCGGGAATAGATCCTGCGGCGGCAGTCTCGCCAGTCATAGTCTCGCCAGCGAGAGGTCCTCCGGTGGTTGTTTGAGCAGCAAGAGGATCGCCAGTTATAGTACTAGTCTCAGCTGCGGAAGGTCCGCCGGCGCGGGGTTCTTCGGTGGCAGATTCACCAGCAAGAGGTCCACCAAGAGAAAGTCCACTCAGAGGGGGAGGTGCAACAGCGATAGGAGCCGTGCGTACCGACCAGTCAATCTCTCCACGAGCCTATCTGCCATAGAAATCCCGAAACTGGTTCGGGCTCATTTCGTCAAGACCGCACATGAACCCACCCATGTCGTTGTGGGTGATGTTGTTACCATCCTCACCAGCGACAGTTTGAGCGGTGACGAAGAAGTAGCCCCGAAATATCACCATATCAATATCGTCTGCATCGGTGCGTGGCTGCATGGTAGTCATGGCATCGTTGACCAGAGCCAGAAGAGGCCGGTTGTCGGCAATAAAGATGTCGACGTATGCAAGGAGAGCGAGCCGACCGTCATGACACGGATAGTACGTCTGGAATCGTCGCGTTGGTCCCATCTTTCAGGATGATCGACAGTCCATGCCGTAGCCATGCCAATACCGTGACGGGCATGCGCAAGTGCACAGCGGAAGGCGTGACAGATATTGCCGGTCCAGACCAGACCAAGAAAGCCACGGTCTCCAGCGTACCATTGAACGAGGCATTCCACTAATGAGGTATAAGCGTCAATAGCTTCGAGAACGGATGAGTGATGGCCAATCCATGGACAGTCAGGATCGATTTTGCTGTAACATACATTGACACCTTGCTTGCGATGGTTGGTGACAATGTCGCGAGCAAGCTTTCTTGTGTGCTCAGGTGGCTCCCGGTCGTCAGGCTTGCTCACGTAGTTGGTTCCGCCGATCGCCGAATTGCTGTCAACGTAGCGCATCCACGGCTGCTTTGTGCCAGGCGTGAGAGGTATCTGACGGCCACACTGCCACTCCTTTTGACGGATGTCGCGTCTGCTTGAGGCATGTTGGCGTTATTGTGGACGCGGGCGCGCTTGGTGTAGGAGTCCTTAATCGTGACAATCCATATCTGACGAGCTCGTGCCATCAGTTGGCGTACCTTTGCCTCACCAAGGTTTGGCTGGAGGAGGTCGTGAATCACCGAGAAGATACCACATATCGTATCTGACTTTGCAGCATTGGCCCAGAAAGCTAAGAAGCCGATATTTCCTGGAACATGCACGCCGATGTCTTCCTGCCCAGTAGAGGTGTCAATGAAGTGAAGCCACTGTCTGATGGCTTCGATGATGGGACCGAAAGGCTGAAGTCCTTGACCACGCTTCCAAGCTTTGTGATCTTGCTGTAACTTGAAGTAGATGTCCTTGACTGTCACGGGTCGCTTGGTGATGTCAGGTTTTGGTAGGTGGCCTAGTGCGAAGATGTGTTCGAGGGCAATCATGATCTGTTCCTCTCGTGCATCGACGTCGAAGTTCTTGCAGGTTCTCCGGCGCTCGACGAGAAGCCCACGACGAAGTAGATCCTTCAGTGTTAGTCCACCAAACTGGGATTTGCTGATTTTCGCGGTGAAACAGTGCCTCTCAGCGACCATCATCCGTCACAACCATCCCCATCAAAATCCTATGACCCTCCCTCAACTGCCCCAAAAGTTCCCTCGAAAACTCCGATCCCCTCCCCTCATCGATACGCTGCTGACAGGCCACCATCATCCTCTCCGCATTCTCCAAATGCACAATCGGGTCTCTCCCCGGACAGGATGCGCTGATAATCTCGTATTTTGCGCGGCGGATAGGTGGGAGATTGGGGTCTCGCAGAGCTGCTATACAGAGACGATCGAGCTCTTCGAGGTCCTCTTTGTCGAGTGCCCTGTCAATCTGTAGCTTGTCAGCGAGACTATTTCTGTTTGTTTTGAGTTGAGTTGCTTGGAGAGACAATAGATTTCCGGCGAGACCAACACTGCCCAGAATGTTATGGAGGGTAGCGTCAGCTGTTCGACATACCTCGGCTTCTTCGAGCTCTCTCAGCTGGTACAGGTTGAGACTGGTCGAGGTTGGATCATAGCCGCGACGGGAAGTATTTGTGATGCCTGCTGCACCAGAGTCGACAGGCATGTGCTCAGCCACATCTCCTCGTCGTTGCACTGGAATATTCGAACTCATATTTGCAATAGGTGAGTCTAGAAACGTTTCGTAAACAGTGTTGTATGGCTTCTGCTCAGACTACGATGATCGGAGAAGGGTGTGTAGGACGACAATAAGGACAGCATATGTTTCGTGGAATGTTCTTCCAAACACATGCCGACATGGAAGTCCAGATAGGGTAGTCGTGATCATTGTCTCTGTACCTGTCGTGAGCCTTTTCCCTGATCTGTCGTCGACAATCAAAGAACGAATGATGTCTTGTATGACAAGCTTCAAAGCCAGAACAATTTCAGTAGTCTATCTCTAGTCTAGCTCCCATGCCCACAGCCAATTAACGATATCTCCTCTACAACTTCATCGCTGCCGCCTCTTCATACACATCGATCAACGTACTGGCAGACCAAGCTTGACTTGGACAGCTATCGCTACAAAACGCGCCGCCCTCATTCGTGAGTTCCTGAAGCCCTGCCCACGGAGAGTCGTGGATCATCTGCTTCGGCCCTGCAAGACGTTTCGCGATTTGCTGGAGAGTCTCCGTCTTCCCTTCTGAGGTCGTGCGGCGCATGCTGTCAAATTTCAAGAGAGCCCGTAAGAAGTAGCCTAGAGGCCAGTTCCAAGGTGGTCCTCTATTGCAGGAGTTAGTGATATTCATTTCTTTTCGTCGGAGTTTACTCCGATACTTACTGATGGTACGATCTCCCTTTTGCGGTGCGGAAGTCATCGTTGTCCAAAGAATTGTCGTAGGTGCCACGGTAATTCAGGTCCGAGGGATCAAGTGTAGCGATTCCATACGGCGAACGCAAGTACGCGTCGACCATGTGCAACGCCTTCAAAGCATGCTCCGGCACAAACAAATCCGGAGCCACCGTCATCGCAATCGGCGCGTTCGCCCTCAGTTGATAGTCCTCATACTCCTTTCCAGACTTGTAGAGATCCTTGTAGATACCTCTGCGATTGATGATGTGAGAGTTGACATCATGCTTGCTGTCCTCGCTTGGGTCCTCTGGGATCCAGTAGCATCGCTCAAAGTTCTCCTTGAGTAACGCAGCCCAATCCTTCCAAGAGATGAACTCGCCGTCGGTCTTCTTGACACCCTTGTACTGGTATTGACCCTTTGTTGAAAGCTTGTCAAGCCAGACAAGTGTGCTGTACAGCATACCGGTGATCTCAATGGCAGCACCGTCGCGAGGAGTTCCTGGGAAACCCTTGCTACCAGCTTTCTCAGACTCGCCCATCTTGTCCATCCAGGTACCACAGTTCCACTGGTTACCGCCGAAGAGGATACCATTGCTCCAGTCGACGTGTATGTCGATGTTAAATCCCGGGTCTTTCATCTGAGAATCGATGCCAGGTCCAGCATTGGCCTCACGGAAGGACATACCAGTGGCGTGTCTCTGCATAGCCTCCTGGATGATATCCTCAATGGATGATGTCTTCGTGTAGGCACGCTCATCGTCCCATGCGAACCAGGTGTCGTCATATGGGAAGAACCGACGCTTGACAACCTCCTTGAGAATGTCGAGACCGTTGGGAGCCAGCGTGGTGTAGTCCTGGATACATTGGAGGAAGAACCAGATGGAATCACGAGAGTTGTAGCGGGTGATCTTACCAGATCCAAGCAAGTTAGGAATCATACCATGCTTGAGAACACTTCCGAATGCAAGGATATGTTCCTTTGCGTTGCCGAATCGGCCAGTAGCAAGCAAAAGACCACGAAGAGAAATCATAACATCACGTCCCCAGCAACGAGCCCAGTCTGCAGCAAAGTGAGGAAGACCTGCAGCCAAGCAGGGAACCTGGTGGTGAGGATAAAGCGATGCAGAGTTAGTGATACCAGAAAGTTGCACACTTACCAGGGCCAGCTCCTTGAGGAAAGAAGGACCATAGCGAATGTTGTCGCTCATTTGCTCGATAGCACGGTCAACCGCAGCATTGTAAGCAGTCTGGATGACCTTGGCAAAGTAACGAGGCAACAAGAATGTCGGAATCTTCCTGATGGCCTCGAAGCGTTCGTGGAGCCATTTTGCGGGGACCTTGAGACACTCATACTCAGGTAGCTTAGCGAGACGTTGTAGACGGTTGACACAGTAGTCAAGAGCCCAATGACCCTGGCGGAGATGTTCGCAAATAGGATGACCGAGGTCGTTGTTGCGGATCACATCACGGAGCACACTCCACCAACCTTGCAAACCAGCGTATACAAGAGGACCGTGGTTCGGGATAGTGTAGACACCATCCTTGCCACCACTCATATCCTTCTCCTCACCATCGGCACGGTACAGGACAAAGTTGAGGTCACGCAGCTTGAGATCCTTGAATGCAGCACGAGCACCGGTCGTGACGTACTTGTCGAGACCTTCAGAGTGCTCGGCACTGGGCACCCAAGTCTCGAAGAGCGCAATACTTCCAGGAGGAAATGCCTCGGGGACAATGATAGTGGTGTCATCACCCTGGTTCTCCACCTTGAGTCCACGAGTGTCCTTTGTGGATGCAGGCAGACCACGAAGGTATTGCTTGTCGTTGATTACCTTGTCCTTTGTCTCCTGACTCACATCAGCCTCGAGACGCCAGCTGCCAATCGACTTTGCACGAGTGCCAGGGAGGTGAACAGGTGCGAAGCCGCCATTCCCGTTACCGTACCCAGGGTAAGCAGTGTGGGCGATGAGGAAGTAACCCTTGCGGGATTGAGGGTGAACACGGTGGACGGTGACATATTGGTCTTTGTGGTCGATGTATGTCTCGTCGTATCCATCCTTGCCCATGAGAATGTGGATCTGGTTGAGGAGCTTCTTGATGCCACCGATACCACCTTCACCTGCCTGAGTTGTGACCTGGCCCTCTGAAGATATGGATGTGTACAGTCTGGTCTCGTGTACAAGCTCGATTAGTGCAGGATAGACCTCATCATAGCCGAAGACACTTCCGGTGGCGCATGCACACATAGCCACAAGAGCCGCGTTGGGAAGCGTATCTCTGGCATCACGCTTCTGTGCAGGAGTTTCGTTGTCGTGAGTGCAGTCGAAGAACAAAGCGTGGACATCACTCTGGCGAATACGGTGAACGACCTCTTGTGGCTTGGCGCCGTTTGTCCCACCATTGGCCTCCAGAGCTTTATCAGCATTGGTGGACTCATCAGGGTCGAAGCTTCCAATCGGGATACCACCGTGCATGTGGATAAGTCGACTGATCTCAGCAGTACTGTTGGCCTGCATAGCTTCGCGGATCAGTGCACTCAGACCAAGACGCTTGACAAAGACAAAGTCCATGGACTCGGATCCACTGAAAAGCTCAGCAAAGATGGCAAGGTTAGGGCGGACCTGTCTAGCTTGGTCAAGCATGTACTCTGCAACGTGGATTGGCGTGGAATGGCAGTTGTCGATACGGAAGGCTGCAAAGTACTTGGCCATGAGACGCACGTAATCTCCCATGTATTTCCATAGGAACGGGCTGTCTTCTGCACTCTTGCCATATCTGAGCTTGACACAGTCGCCCCAGACAATGACCTCGCGGCGGAGGTAAGCACGAGATGTTGGACCGGCATTATCCTTCATGGCATCGGCCGCCCAGATCCAGCCGTTATTGGCAAGGGCAAGACTTCTCGGGTTGTGCGATTTCGTGATCTCGTTCTTGGGCAGTCTTGTGAAGTAGGATTCAATGAGAGGGCTCTTGGCACTGATCTCGCCCATCTGAGGACCGTGTCCTTCCAGACGCAAGTAAGCAATACGGCCACTGAGCTGGTCGAGGATGACTGCCTTCTCAGTGTCAAACTCTGGGTAGAAACGGGAGTTGAGTTCGTTCAAGATGTTGTGGATCGCTTCTTGTGCGCCGTGCTCATCAGAAGACTTATTGTGGCTGCCGAAAAGCTGGTTCAGTAAGGCAGCCGATACTTGTGGGTCAACAGTCTTCCGGAAACGCTCGCCCAAGCGATCATCACCGCGGAGACCCTCACGAGCCAAGAACTCTGCCTGTCCTTTGAGGCCCAAGTTCTTCGCATCTGAGATGTTAAGCTTGTTGAGCTTTTCCGTCACATCTTTGCTTGCGGATTTCCAGGCCTCGACCGCAGCCTTTGTGTCACGCTCAACATCGAGCACATAGTACTCCCAAAGTTTGATATCACTGAAGACCTTGTTCTTCACAGTGTCGATAATCTTGTTGAGGTCATCACGGCTGTTCAATGTCGTCGGCAGGCCAAGCGAGCCAAGGTCCTCACCAAGCTTGAGAAGCGCCGTGTCGAGCTCATAAGCAGACTCTAGCCATGGTGCTGTCTCCAAGTTGTATCCACACTCAGGATGCGACTCAAGCCACTTGCTGTTGTTGGCGGTGTGGTTGAGAACAACGTCGGTGAGACCAAGCAGGCCATAATCCTCCTCCATCTTTTTGATCATCTCTGCCACATCCTTCTCGCCGTTGGGAAAGTGTTCAGGGTCGAAAGTGTGCATATCGTAGAGAGAGTAGGGTGAGTTCGAGTCACCACGCTGCATCAAAGGTGCAAAATGGACCATGTTGTAGCCACGCTGACCGATACCCTGGAGATGCTTGTCCCATTGTTCGGGGTATTTTCCCATGAATTTTGACAGCACCGAGATGATGGCTAGTGCATTGATAGGTAGAGGTGAGTTCTGGAGTGTGAGTCGTGGTGCTACATCGAAGTAATATGTGGCAGTCTTGGTAGGCTTGGGTGTTTCCACGTCCTTGTTGGAGAACTCTGGCAGAGGGGTATATGTTGTGTAGAAAGCGAAAGCACCAGCTTGAACGATAGGGATGTCGATCTCAATTGCACGATTGAAGTCTGGAACCAGCCTGTAGAGTGAGGTCAGTACGTGAGTCATCAATGATGACTGCTCTGTCTTACTTGAATTCCCTGAAATGATTCCGATCAAAGGACTTCCCACTCTCAGGGTGGTTCACCCAGAGGCTACCTTCTCTACATATCGAGCTGGCACCCTCAATCTGAAATCTCAAGGTATACGATGACTCTGAAGGAGGTGGCAGGTAGATGTATTGATGACCACCTGGAATATCGGGAGCACCAGCATCAGTGAGAGGGAGGAGGTAGACTGATTGGCTGTTGCGAGCCATATTTTTAGTCGGCGTAGTATAGGTATGAGGTCGTGAAGTTTGCTCGAACGAGGAAGACGTAAGGATGATGATTAAGTATTAGAGATATAGGCTCGATAAGCGAATGACAATGAGGTGTACAGAGGTTTATGTACACGATGTAGATATAGATGTACAAAGGAAAGACTGTATTCGACGATGTTCGTGAAGGATGAGGTTGAGATGTTTTGGAGGACGGACGAGATGGGAGATGGGAGAACGAGGGAGGTTGAAAAGTCCAGCGCCGTTTTCCCATTGAGGCATGCCGGTTGCGATTCCCCTGTTTTGTATAAAGGCGATCGAAGATCTCAGGTGACATCACACTGGCACGCCCCGCACCCCTCCTTAGTCCGTGATGATACGATAGGTATGGATTCATACTGTCGATGCATTATCAATGCTATCTATGTCTGAAGGCTCTAGAGCCGTAGCAAATGCTCGGTATTGACATGATGTTATGTATCGAAGAACTGAACTGAATCTTGTCAACGCGTACCTGATCGCCGGTCGATCAGATGCGGCATGTGGCATCAGATAGATAAACGTCAATCGTGAAAGGCTCAAGGCAGGTACGAGAGCCTCCGAGGCTCGTATTGCTCTTTTGCACTTCACAAGGCTTGAAAGGTTGCTTTCTCCTTTTTGACCGTAGTGTTGCCTCTAACTGCATGACTCTTAATCATCCATTTCATCATAGCCTCGAGCTCTTCTCCTTATGACCCTGCTGCAGCAGGTCTGGTATCTGCTCCGGCTTAACCTTTCCTTCAAGGATGTCTGTATCCATATTAGCATTGGCTGCGCGTCTAGATACCCCATGATACTCACTGTACACTGCTGTGAAGAGCGGAAAGTCCGCCTCCATTCCCTTACTCTTTAAGAATGAGTTGACCTCGTAGGCTGTTGACGTCCCCTGCAACTTCTGCCCATTCAGCTCCTTCTTCTCCACTTCCTCAATGCTCATGCCCTGCGCCACGCTCATCTTTGCACATCGAAAGTTCCGCCCTCCAGAGCAGCTCGTAATCATATCCGCAATGCCGCAACTCTCCTCTGTCAATGTCTGCGGGTCGAAAGCGTCTGGGAAGAATTTCTGTCCAAACTTCACTTCTTCCAGTAAACCGACTCGCATGACTGCAGCTTTGGCATTGTCACCCCATCCCAGACCATCCACGAAGCCAGCAGCAAGAGCCACGATGTTCTTGAGTGCACCACCGAGTGACACACCTGCAACATCAGAGGTCATACTGACGTGGAAATAAGGACGATGGAAGAGCTTTCTGACATTTTCGTGGGATAGTGGAGGGAATTCGAATGGCAATGGCTGGAGCTTCGTTCTTTTGCCGCGCGCTTGATCACTATGAGGATTTGTGAGATCAACATCTGATGCATCGGGCGAGACTGAACGCGAGGTATCTGGCGTGGGTTGCCTAGAATCGATCGGAGGCGGGTCATATGCGATTGTCGTCTCGCTGAACTTTTCTTGTGCTACTTCCGTTGCAATGTTCGCGCCTGACAGAGCACCGCAGTAGATGCCTAGCTTCGAGCCAATGTCCACTGAGAACAAGCTAACCTCTTCCGAGTTGACCACGACCCCCTTGATACAAGATATCCCTCTTGCATAAGGCACAATGTGTCCCTGAAGCTGCTCGCACGTCTTTGGAATGAATTGATGTGGCAAATTAAAGACAAGGATCGTCGAATCCTTGACTGCATCCTTGATATCCGGATTTGCGACAATGTTGTGTGGAAGCGGCACGCCCGGAAGGTACTTGACATTCTCATGCAGACGATTGATCAACTCTGTAATCTTCTGTGGCTTCGTCGCCATATCCGAACCCTCCTTGTAGTGTTCCGACTCTTTTGGCACTGTCACCTCCTCTTCAAACACCCACATCTGCACCTCTCGCTCGAACAAATTGGAGTGCTCTGCTGCATTTTCGGCCACGATCTTGGCTATGGCAGATCCCCTCGAGGTAGAATCAGCTATGCCGTTCGTAAGTGCCTGATCCAACGACGCATTCTCACCAATTGCCAGAGCCGACTATTGTGATCTTGTGCTTGCGACCTGGTGTTCCGAGGGTTGCCATAATTTTGCGATTGTCTTTGTCACGGATGTGTTGTGGAGGCGGACGTATTCTCGAGTGAATAATGGTCTGAGATTGGGTTATCAGTCGATAGACTCTGCTGAGCATGAAGTGGGCGCACTAGTTATCGCGAGAGATATGTCGAGTGCGATGATGAGGATGGAGGATGTTTCGTGTCGAACATGACGCACGATCTTGGGCAACATTTACGGATGCAAAATGCTTGGCATAGCATGGCCGATCATCAACAGCTTAAATATCATGATTGAAACGTGAATACAATTGACCTATCTAGAAATCAAGGCTATCATTTCCCATCGCCGTGCCAAAAGTAATGAATCCGTCCCCTTTGTACTCCGTCATCGCCCATTATCTCACCAATTCGATCATCTTGGTATGCGTAAACCGTCTAGCTCGTCACCCATAAGTTCCGAGAACCTCTTCATCCATCTATGCCATAAAAGCAACAAAGCCTGCAACAGCAGCGCCGAGGAGGCCGACACCTGCAGTGGCAGCAGCGGCACCAGCCTTGGAGGTGGCTGACGCAACAGCGCTGGCGGCACCAGATGTAGCACTACCAGCAGCACCAGTAGCGGAGCCAGCAGCGCCGGTAGTGGAGGCAGCGGAGGATGAGGCTGAAGCGCGGCTGGATGTGGTGGACGCAGCAGCGGCGGCTTGAGAGCTAGAATAGTTGGCAAGTGCTGCAACAGGGTCGAGAGATCCACAAGGAATAGCGTTGCAAGCATGCTGGGCTACAGCGCTGTCGGTACTCGCGACACAGTTCGTTCGGTATTGTTGGCAGGTGTAGAAGGGAATAGTCTGCGAGTAGAGGGTGACATTTGGAGTGACGGCGCCAGGACCGCTGCAGACACAGTTGTAGGTGAGAGCCGTCTGGTTTAGCGTTGTATTAGCGTCTAGGCTCAGAATGACATGTTGTCCCATATGGCTCT
>Ga0058698_10001516_pt1 | contig 10410 bp, 14 predicted proteins | sample AgamicAsSfe_FD_67288 | JGI IMG/M metagenome (GOLD analysis project Ga0058698, IMG submission 67288) | Agave microbial communities from Guanajuato, Mexico - As.Sf.e | ecosystem: Host-associated > Plants > Phyllosphere > Phylloplane/Leaf | place: Guanajuato, Mexico | collected 2012-05-30
GGGATAACACTGCGTCATTACCTGTGTGATGAAATCATTGTCGCTCATGCTGAAGAGGAAGAAGTTGCCATCGGAGCCGTCGTTGGATGGTGTCACTGGGACGAGTGCAAGAGACTCCCACTTCTCGTTGAGTAGACCATTGTCCTGAGCGCCACCGTTGTGGAGGTAGAAGCGGTTGAGCTGGGAGTTGACGTTGTAGTCTGGGACATACGTCAGTGGAAGGTATCGCTAATGGTTCATTGATACATACCCAGCCATGAGCAGTATGTGGCAGCTGTGAGGTTGGCAGCCAAGACACCAGCTGGCGCAACAGCCGCATTGTAGTAATCGTACTTTCCAAGGATGTTCGTTGCAGTCGAGATATCGAACACATCGGCATGACGGTACAAGCTGGTCGAGCTAGCCTGACCACGTCCAGCATTCGAGTCACGGGCAAGGACGAGGAATTGCTTGCCATCCACATAATGCATCTCTGATTGTGCAGCGACATGACTCTTGCCGGTGGTCTGAATGTACGATGGAAGAGGAACGACGTATTCGGCAACGAGCTCTGGTGTACCAACGGAGATGTCGTACTGCAGCATGCGAGTATATGTCTCTTTGGATCCACTAGTGCCATCATCTTGTATAAGAGCGGCTTGCATGAGTGCATAGAGGTACTGGTTGTCAGTAGAGATGGTCAGGCCTTCGAGACCGTGGTTGTTGTCGCGACCAGTGTCGGGGTTGGCAGGATTGACATCGTCGGTCTGTCAAGAGTTAGCGAAAGGACTGCTTGGCCGAGACAATCCACACATACCAAGCCAGAGTATTCAGTTGGAGAGTCAGCAGAGAAGCTGATGCTACCGTTACGCATCGGGATATATGCCGGCGGTGGCATGATAGCCTGCAGCATCTTGCCCTTCTCCGAGAACTGCCAGATGTACGGTCCATACTCGTCGGACACCCAGAAAGTACCATCGTTAGCAACGACCAGGCCTTCATTATCGTTGACAACTCTTGTGCCGCCAGTACCTGCACCGCCGAATCCATTTCCGGTGTATGTAGCACTAGGCAGCTGAGGGAAGCCTTTGTAAGTGAGGTAGGGTCCGTTGTCATTGGCATCGAGGCCAGTTGTGGGATTACTCTTTGGGTCGGTGAAGAGAATGGTGTCCTGGTAGAGCAGGTCGATGTTTGTGGTGACTGGGTTCGATGCGTTGTTGGTGAGCTGTGGGGTGAAGGAGATCTGGAACTTCTGGACTCGACTTTGGTAGTTCAATGTGCCCTCGGTGTTCCAGCCTCTGTCAGGAATAGCATAAAGAGTTCCTGTGTAGACTCCTTTCTTGCTGACAGTCCAAGACTTGCGAGGGATAGCAATGGAAGAACCAATGCCTCCAATAGTATCTCCGAACTTGTCATACGCGTCGCTGGGCACGTAGCCATATCCGGCAAGCTCGTTGTATACATAGGTGCGGCCATTGCAGGTGGTAGTGTTGACAGCACCAGTTGTAGTGGAGTTGACAGACTGGCGAGGCAGGAGAGCTGCTGAAGCAATAGCGCCAGAGAGTGCGAGAAGAGAGACGCTTTTCATGATGGCGAGTGGTCGAGAGACTTCTGGCAGGTAGTGTATGCAAGTGTCAAAGGCTTCAGAGGGCCATGCAGCCTTCTATACCTGCAAATCATTTCCGACATATACTCCGTGTCTGCAGCGCGATGCATCAAGGCCGAGATTGTCATACCTCTCGCCATGACGAGGTGTCGCAACGTGACTGAAACCCAATGGCATTTCGAGGTATGAAGCACGTGTGGGTGCTGCGTCACGATGATCAGACGGTGCCAAGGTGCCAAGCCGCCTCCAAGAATGATCTGCGGGGTAGGTTAAGAGTGAGCAGCACGACGAGCGACTAGCAATCGGAGCGTCGTGAGGTGTGGTGATACCATGAGACCAATTCGTTCTTCAGTCCACCACATCCACAGCTTGGCCGGCCGCCCACGAGAAAGCGGCTTCATCATGCCAGAAGCAATTCTGCTTGACCAGGCCTTGGAGGATGAGTAATGCCCTTCTCTGATGCGTTGATGACTGCACAGCTGTAAAGTAGAGGGGTGCAATCGTGCCCATATCAATGTAGACCTTTCCGCCAGGTGTGCTATGGGCGCAGAGCTCGTTAAGTGCCCGTGCACACGCGACTGCGACCGCGAAGACTTGGAGATAGAGCGAGCTGTCTGTGCTCACTAGCGCCATGTCTGGTGAGAACTGCTCAATGCCTGGAGTAGCAAAGTCTGGCATTGCATGAGGTGAGTAGAAGGAGCGGTTGAGTCCAGGGAGCTGCTTGCTTGCAAGAAAGCTGCCAAAAGCAATGTACCAGGTCGTCAGATGATGCTTGATCCACATTCTCTGTCGATCAATGGTACTAGCGTTGTTGTTTTGACAACCTTGCAGAGGATGTCCTTTGTCATCACCAGTCTTGACTCTCTCGATTTCATAAAACCAGTTCAGTATCATGTACAGACGAGTCCGAGCATGATCAAGTGTACCAAGCACAAAATCTGCGTTCATCTCTTCCTCGGAGAGCAACAGCTTCATCCTGTGACCTTTGCCCCAGTTTGCGGCCACCATGTCGACTCGCTGGAATTGTGCCAGTAGTGCCTCGCATGTCTTACTTTGAAAGCCTCCTTCACGATTGAAATGCTTCCGAGATGACCATTTCTCAATCATAGATATGCCATGCTGGAGGTGAGAAAGAGCAGCATCGTAGTCTCCGGCCATTATGTCCTGGAGAAGGAACAGTAAGCAGACTATGAGGACCATTTCCATGTTTGACTCAGTATTAGCCATACGAGCTCGGCCATTACTCGATGTGTCATTGTGCTGCACCAAAGCCCTAATTGCTTTGTTGATCTGCCCAAGTTCAAATGCACTTCGTGGCTTTCGACCACTGGCTTCGTTACCCGGACTGGAATTCCTTTCGGAAGACGGGTGAGCTTTTTGAACATCCTTCTCCCCTTCCTCGTGCAACCCCGCAAATGCCACGAGGGCGTGCATGATAGCAGGTTCACTGAAACTGGCGGGGAGAACAACTTGAGTCCAAAGTTGTGACGGACAAGCACCATCTAGCCTGCCAATCATGACACGACGATAGTAATCTATCTGCCGAAGTTCGTGCAGAGAAATATGATGGGCTGGGGACGGTTGGGGAAGAAGTACTGGTATATCATATTGTGATGGCGCAAAATCGCGAGCATGAATGAGTGGTAATTGTGTCCTCCAGTCGGCAATATTCGCTATGGGAGTGTGCATTGATGACGTCCCAGAATACGAGTTCGTCGTTGAGAGCGATGGTGTTGAGATGTCAGACTTCTCCTGATCGGGGTCATTCGCGATACGTTTCGTCAAAGCTTGACGGAGGTCTTCTGAAGTAATGTTGCTGCTCGGCGAGCCTTGCTTACTTGAGCCAGTCGAGGACGGCGACACTGAGCGGTCTTCGACCTTGACTGCAGCTGCCCTCGCTCGCCAAGCGCGCTGGTTGATCCGACATTGGTTTCGGCGTGCTTCCAGCCGGTCTTTGCTCGTCGTATACTTTGGCGGCCTCCCCATGATCTTGCGAGGTGATGAAGATGAGGCGTTAGCCGGGTGAGTTTCAAGGTTCGGGGAGGTTGCAGGCGCAAGCTGATGGCCGCGTCCGCCGCGATAGCTACGACACAGCGAATGATGCTGGAATCAATGATGCCGCAAGCGAAAAGTTGTGAAGTTCGAAGTCGCTTTATCGCCGACAGGAGGTCTTGAGTTTCTCGGACTCGGCCGCTAGCTCAGAAGTCAACGTCTTTCGTATTGCCACTCACGTGATACTGTTCTCTCGTTACAGATACCTAACCTAGCCTTACCCTGCTCTCGTAGCTTCTTCGTTTGCTTCTTCTCTTCTTGCTTGCTTGCTTGATGCATCATCCAGTCAACAACATCATCATGATCAACCTATCATTTCAAATTATTCTTGGCAAGAGAACTTTGACCTGTGGCTAGCCTGACGCACAGGCAGAAGGAACGTCTCGCACAAAGTGCATCTTCTGCCGGTCATGCATGTTCAAGGCCGCCAATTTTCCCCGGAGATGTTTTGTGTCACCTGGAGTCAGCAGCTTCACCACAGGCGTTTGTCAAAGGATGTTGCGACAGCGGAATCACCGCAAGGCGCAATCAGGGGTACAAAGGTCAGCTTGTACAGGGTTGCGAACGCCTGGTCGTTTACGGTATCGGGAAGGTTTGCTGTAAGCAAGTGGAGCCTCATACGCTCACTGGCAAACCACATCAGTCTGTTAGGCTATGAAGAGTTTGAAGAACCACTCGCCCAACCACGAACTTTTTCTCACTATCATGGCACGGCTCCAGAAGCTCTGTTTCGCAGCCTTGGGTCGATGACATCCTTGACGCTCAGACAGCAATATTGGTTCCCCACCATGCAGTCTTTCCTGTTTGTATAAAGCGCAGGAGTCAGCCGCTTCCCCTGCGGCACGTACCTTGCATGTACCTGTATTGACCAGGTTGAGCCAGAGACATGATCATCCACAACATCATCACTGCGTTGTCGCGCTCATCTGCGCACGACTTGTCTCCGCAGATAGCTTCAGCCTCCAAAAATGTTTCTGCGTGTCGGCCGACGAGGTTGGCTACGTCGCCACCTACAATTGGACGACCACCACGGAATCGATTGTCTGGGACAACTACCAATCATACCCGCGAAATGACGACGCGTGTCCAACTATGTGCGGTACTGAATGCAACAATGATCGCTCTGAGTGTTGGACTGTCCCAGAGCTGCATGTTATGCCAGGATCACCGACGAAGTGTGGCCAGACCCACCCAAGTACTCATGCCTGCAGGCTGACGAAGGCCGAATCTGTGGCAACGAACATGCCGTGGAGATCAATGGAAAAAGATTTCCTCTTGGTATGGGATCTCACAGTACAGCACTCTCCAGCGTGCTTTTAGGTAACCCCATTCCCTCCCGAAACTTGGATACCCAGCCGGATCACATCTATACCTATTGGCACAGATACAAAGTTGATCCCATGGCGGTACGCTTCACGCATCCTTGAGCAGTGACAACATTACTGACTTTCAACAGTCGATCATGGATGTTCTCCGCAGATATCTGCCTTTCGTTCCTGCGCGCATGCCGTCCGACGACAACGAGGCTGGACAACCTCTTCTCGGAGCCGAGGCCGACCAACAAGCGCAAGGAAATCGGAATGAGGAGGAATATGAGGGCTTTGGCTTGGACGGCATCCGCGACGAACGCCGACCTGCCTGGGATCGCGCCAAGCCCATTGCTTGGCTCAAAGACGACTTGCTGGCAAAGTCAGTGGGCTGTACGGTCTTCTAGGTTGTTGTCTTCTGGCTTCTCATGCTTGTCACCATCATCTTCGCAGGCGTCCAGTCTGCATACGGATCCGGCTCAAGGAAGAGCGTCATCTTTCGCTTCATCGCCAGTGTGTTCGCCCTGGCCACGTCGTTCACTTTGGTCGGCAATATTGCCTTGACGCATAAGAGACTTGTGAGCCTTCTTGTTGCACGCGGCACGTCTTAATCATACTGACACTCGATAGCTTGAGGCGACCAACAAACACTTCTGGAGTGCACTCTTCGAGCCTGTTCTTCACACCGGACCACAGATTGTGAACGTTGGAATTCTTGTCTATCAAGCAATGGGTCACTTCGCCGCAGAAAGTGACCACGAAGCTGCGGCTCTCATCAACGCCGCCATGGATGACATTCTTGGGTCCGTCTTTCTGAAGGTGCTTTTGTTTTCTGGCTTGGCGAGAGTGCTCGGTGCAGCTCGTGCCCACCAAACTTCCTGGTCTACCTATCAGGTACTGGATTTGGACATGGAGTGGGAGTGCATGAAGCTCCTCAGTGTCTCCACCGTTTTTGCCGCTATCCATGCTGCCATCTATGCTATCCGCCCAGTCAAAAGCATAGGTGACTTTGTCGCTCGTGTCGCAGACAATACTCTACCTGATACATCGAACTCGGATCCTGCGTACAAAGCCATCATCATGATCGCTGGCAAGTGAACACCTGAAGTGAAACTGCTCTACAGCCGGCACACTTTACCAGAGTATTTGCTAATATTATGCCCGTTAGTCTTCTTGTCAACCTTCCTCTTGATCTCGATACTCGTCAGCTATTTTGAACACCGGCACACTCACCACGAGGCATCGCCACCACAGCTGGATCCAAGTACTGCTGGTATCCAGCTCCAGGACAATCTCTCTCGCCGGCAACGACAATTCGGCCCTACTCGCTCGGCACTCTCCTCGGTCCGCTCAGCACCTTTCACCGATCGCTTAGGGCTCGATGGTGCCGGCGACAATGACGAAGAGATTGCAGACGTCGCGGATCAAAGTACAAGTCTGCTCGCTGTTGCCGCTCCAGACACCACTGCTACTGCAGCTGATCCCGACGAAGATGAGCAAGCTACAGGTGTCCAGCCCGTAACTGATGCTACCACGTCTGCAAACAATCCTCAAGTCCAGCAGCCAACCACGGCGCAGCATGCCACTGTTGACCAGCATTATATCCAACCAAACCAAGACGTCACAATTGTCGATCTCTGGAATCAAGGTCGAGGACTACCAGTATTCACATAGAAATTCTGGTCAGACATTGTCGTGGACTATGTTCTTCTTCCTGTATAGTTGTTATGCCTGGTTGTGGAATGGATGTGGTCCACACTGCTAGAATCTTGCAGCAACCATTGGGAACTGATTGCTTTTGGTCTCAGTACTATCTTCCTGGTCGCCAACCTCGTGCTCATTGGAACTTGCTCTTTCTTCTCCGTCCATTATGCAGAGGAGCTTGTTGAGGCCGACATTATCCGAGGTGTCAGATGGCTTGGGCTCTTTATCCTCCCTGGCCTCGAGATCTTTGCCTTCTTGCCGATCTTACGGTTGGCTTCGCATGGCGAAACTGGTCACGCTATCAAAGAGTCATACCAGTCTGCAGTGGAAGCTCCCCACGGCACTCTCCACAGGCGATCGAGGCAGTACTAACACCCGATAGATCTTGACTTGCCCTAGGACCACTATATGTGATTCTAGCAGCGACCAAAGCTGGAGCACGGTACTATATTCGCCTCGACAATCTTCAGGTAGCTATGGTCATTACCGCCGTCCTGATCAGTATCCTGTATACCAGCTCAACAGGCATGACGAGAATTTGCAACCTGGTGAGCAGCATACTCGTCATACTATTGACGGTACTCATCCCCATCTTGGCTTACCTGCTGGACTCGGTGGCTCAAGATTCGAAGTCTCATCATCCAGCTGGTGGTGGTGCTCATCTAGTACCGACTACCACAACAACCTCGCGATAACGGCCTCACAACAAAGTCCTTCCTTCCACATCTTCACATAGACAATAAGCAACACAGTCCACTACTCGTTATATAGCATGCGGCATAGTCTGATCAGCCCTTAAAAGACCAAATGAATGCAAGATTCAACTAAACATGCTCTCCTTTGCTGCTGCCGCTGTGTCTTGTCATCGTGCTGTCCTTGTCGTCACATCACAGTTCTGAGGGCCTACCTTCTCAAAGCTCCGTCGTCTTGTGCTCATGCACTTGCGATCTTCAATCGCCGGATTTGTCACATCTTGTGTCTGTCTCCTCATGCGAATGTGTGCCAAGAGCCTTCTGTGTAGAGGCTAGTGGAGTCATCCATCTCAGTATAGCCAGAAAGACCGCGCCAAGTCCAAATTACGACTTTCATAGCTCGAGCTGTCATCATTTGGCTCTCGTTGCTCTTGTTCACAGCTCGACTCGCATGGACGATGAGCTTCACAGCTTGACAACTTCTGCCTCGGCTCTGCTGCTGCACGAGAGCTGGACCACCTGAGTGACACATCCTAGTAAATCAACACAAGCTTCCTCTTCGAGAGCAGTCGCACGCCCGCACTGTGGATAATACCATGTCTTCGCCTCAAACTCGATCTATTGGTTCTTGTGGGATATCCGCAGCTTGAGCTTGCTTCATGGAAAGAGAGTCGTGTCCAGCCTGTGATAAGCTGCAGTAGTGCTCACGCAGGCTTTATTGAAGAAGGAGTATACGCTTGCGTGCGAGTCGAGTGAGTCTAGAAAGCATGTAGACATGGATACTGTGGCGCCTCAACCTCCGCAGAGACGATCTAAGCCATCAGTTTTTGGTTGGGATCCGCAGGTATTACTGCAGATCGAGTCTTGCGCTCTGGTTCCCTGGGATGGCTCAAGTTCGATGTCAAAGTCCACGAGGTAGAGTCATTGCTGAAGACTCGATCCCGCATATACAAACATGAGACCGGAGCTCGTCAAGTTACTTGTGACAAGTATCACGTCCTAGAGGCTGTCAGGCACCACGCCGGCAAGTCTACACTTTCTACATGCCGCGTTACTACCACTCGACGAAAGACATGTTGCAAGGTGCACCGTCTACCTCGAATACTAATATACCTTAGACTTCATCATTGCAACTGTCCACTTCGGTGCCAAGGTCAAGCGAGGCGCACAACCTGGATTCACGTCCTCGAGAAGCGCCAAGCACCTGCTGGCTCTGCACTCGCTGGCAAGAAGGCCTCTAGGGTTGAGAAGCGTCCCGTCGCACCTATCACCCAGGCCTGGTCTTTTCCCGACGTTGGCGCACTCGAGAAGAAGCTCAAGATTTGCCAAGACTACATCACTCCAGCATGTCTTCAGGCTTTGTACGAGATCCCAGCCGCAGCTGGCAATGTTCAGAACATCCCACTTGGGATTGTCGAGTACGCCCCCGAATTCTTCTCGCAGTCAGACTTGATTTGTTCTTCAGCAACTTCAGCTCGAAGCAGACTACCCCCGATATTGAGGACATCGACAACGTTAGCCTCGGCTCAACCGCAAATCCCACCCGAAGCGAACTTGGACTTGGAATATGCCATGGCACTCGTCTGAGAACTAAAGTCGTCTCGACATTCTACGACTACTCTTCTGAACACGAGCTCACTCTTGCTTACCAACCAGCAGCGTCAATGCAACGACCATGCCAACTTAGTCGTGGCAGGAACATCTTTCTTGTACTCGTCCGGTGACAGTGGCGTTGCTCCTTGTCTCAACGCTAACGGCACCGCTTTCAACGACAGCAAATCTGGGCGCTTCGCAGTCGGCTTCCCTGTGAAATGCCTATGTACTGCTGTGGGAGCGACTATGCTTAATCTAAACACCAGTGTCACTGCGCAGAACGCTGAAGAGGTTGCTTACATCGAGGCGGGCTCCAGGGCCTATTTCACTTTAGGTAGTGGATTCTCGTGCGCTCGTAAGCAAGCTTGACTGACCTGATATCAACAGGGACTTCTCCACCCCTAAGTACCAGAAGTCTGCCGTCCTGAGTTATTTCAAGAACTACCCACCTACAGTGCGCCACCTCTTCGTCCCTTCCCACAAGCACAATCATCCCAGTACACCGCAGCCCAATTCAACAACACCGGTCTCTCCCGCGGCGCCCCCGACGTCTCCGCCAACGGTGGCGTTTACGTCATCACCGTCAACGGACCCCTCACAGGTGTCCTCGGAACAACCTGCTCCACGCCCACATTCGCCTCGATCGTTACCATCATCAACTAACAGTGCAAGGCGCAGAACAAAGGATCGCCAGGACTCCTCAACTTAAGCATGTACAACAATCCGACTATGTTCACGGATATTACATCGGGTCACAACATTGGGTGCGGCACTAATGGGTTCAGTGCGGTACCGGGGTGGGATTCCGCGAGCGGATTGGGGATCCCGATTGTGCCGAGGATGTTGGACTTGTATCTGGTTATGGTTCGAGGAGGGAGACTGCGACTGGAGCTCGTATACATATGCCTACGTTACGAGTTGTGGTGCCTTCCAGTGGTGCACTAACCAAAACCAGGTATAGCTTAACAAGCAGGCGATGTCAGAGCTTTCCTAACAACTATGTCAGTTCTGTCGGCAGATCCGGAACATGGTCTTTGACCTCACAGAGCTGCCCACAGTCAATCACGGTACGATGGCGATCAGAAGTACGTTCCCACAGGTCTTCACTGGCAAGTCGCACAGGGACTGAAACTACCAAATCTCCACTTTGAAATGCCATTCAGTGCAGGCTCAACACCAAATTGCGTTCTCATCCACCCGCCTGCGAACTTGAAAATAATCTTCCAGCATGACGAGATCTTCTACGGTGACTATGCCATCATCCGGCCACTCTGATATCGGCTTTGGCTCTAGAATGCAGACGAATGCATCGAAGAAGAAGAAACTGCTATTGGTAATGCCTGCAGCAGTAAGTTTGGCTAGGAATGCCATGGTATTTCGTCTTCCTGTATGCTGCGACTGCACGGGCTGGGCATTACTAGACAGATCTGTGTTCACTGCAAAGTTCGAGTCAGCTCAATGATGCAGCGGTCATCTC
>Ga0058698_10001517_pt1 | contig 10406 bp, 10 predicted proteins | sample AgamicAsSfe_FD_67288 | JGI IMG/M metagenome (GOLD analysis project Ga0058698, IMG submission 67288) | Agave microbial communities from Guanajuato, Mexico - As.Sf.e | ecosystem: Host-associated > Plants > Phyllosphere > Phylloplane/Leaf | place: Guanajuato, Mexico | collected 2012-05-30
TCCTGGGATGGAGTGTTGGGGCAAAAGCGAGACTTCTTTCCTGTGGGCGAGGGGTGGGTTTACTTGGTGTGAAATGGGATGATAGACTTTTGTGTGTAGCGTTATAGCCCAGTAGCGTATCTTAGTGCATCACGACCACCTGCCAGCGGTTCTCTGCGTCTTCATGGGACATAATGCTTCATGACATTTACTCAGTCGCTGTCCATCAACGCCCTGCCAATAGCACAGCGTTGCACACGAAGCGCAGGTGTCACGGTGAAGTCACGTGCCTTCGCGTCCATTCAGCACGCGTTACCTCATCTCGCTACGAAGGCACAACTTCATCACTTCTTTCATCAGACCATCGCCACTTAACATATGATATTACCGTATCTTATCGAGCATCGACATATCTCACAGTTATGAGCTGGTCATCGAGTAATCTCAAGACGCGGCGTGTAGCGCATCACCAGCAACCGGCCTCAGGCGCGTTATTGATATGCCTTTCCCGTTCGCGGAACTATGCACACTCTTCTCGCGACTCGAGGACATAGAGCTCAAGGATCCGCCACTTCTATACGATGCGAAATCGCAGGTGCTCCGGACGACCACGGAGTCTTGGTTCAAGTCGCATCGGGGCGCTCTAGACGCGCTTACAGTCTCTGGCGGCGCGGCTTTGCTATCTGCATTGTTGCCAGAGCGTCGAATTGACCGAGTCTACGGCATTCAAGCGACAGGGCTATGTCGCATCCTGTGTCGGTCTCTCCATCTTCAGGCGCATAGGGCGAGGGATCTCCGCGCCTATACTCAAGCTGGGCGAGGCGATCTGGGAGCATGTCTCGAGCGCGTACTGCAGACTGGAGGACCGCCGGCTCTTCCTGTGGTCACAATCGAGGAACTGGACGATGTTTGTGTGTTGCTTGCGAGATGCTCCATCTTCTCGGATCCCAGCGTAGCTCAGCTACCTGCGGGCTCGTCTGAGGTGCGCAATGTTGCGCTTGCAAATCTGGTGAAACGCATGGAGCCGTGTCAGGCGAAATGGTTCGTTCGCTTGATCGTGAAGGACCTCTCACCCGTCGAGATCGACGAGCCGATGGTACTGAAGTGCTTCCACTTCCTGCTACCGGACTTGCTTCGCTTCCAGCAGAACTTCGACGCAGCTCTGGAGTTGCTCAAAGGTCCGCTGAAGGAGTACCACGCGCGTCCGGACGCAAGATCTGAGAGGCTTTTGCGAAGCGGAGCGGCTGCTCTTATCAAACCATGCGTCGGTGTCAAGGTCGGACGGCCTACATTCCATAAAGCTCGGAGCATCGATCACTGCCTCAAGATGCTTGACAGGCATGAGTGGGTACTCGAGCGCAAGTATGATGGCGAGTACTGTGAGATCCACATTGACCTTGCGTGGTCGAGCAATCCCGCGGAGTGCATCAAGATCTTCTCGAAGAGCGGCAAAGACTCCACTCACGACCGAAGAGGCATCCATAAGACCTTGGTCCGCTGCTTAAAATTAGGGCAGCCTGGCTGCAGAATCTCGAAGCAGGCGATCATTCTCGGCGAGCTTATTGTCTGGTCGGACAAGGAGAAAGAAGTCTTGCCATTCGAGAAGATCCGAAAGCATGTCACACGGTCTGGGGTCTGCATTGGCACCGATGTAGACTCACAGCGAAAGCCGGAAGAGCATCTCGCAATAGTCTTCTTTGACCTGCTCTTGCTGGACAAGGAGGTCATCATGACAAAAGCAGTCGAGGAACGACGACGCTGGCTTCGCAAGATCTACACCAAGATTGAAGGCAGAGCAATGAGCACGGAGTGGCGAATTGCAAACTTTGCGGACGGGGGAAAGGCGAGGAAGGCTCTACTCGACCAATTTGCCATGGCTAATGCCAGGCGGTGCGAGGGTCTCGTCCTAAAGCCGTGCGGGATGCCGTACTTTGCGCTGCATGCTGATGTCGACGGCTTCAGGCATGGCTTCATCAAGCTGAAGAAAGACTACCTTTCCGAGATGGGCGATGAGGCTGACCTGGCTGTCGTCGGCGCGAGCTATAACGCTCAGCAGGCGCTCAAGAGCGGTCTGAAGCACATCAAGTGGACCGACTTCAATCTAGGTGCATTGATCAACAAAGATGATGTTGAACGCTTCGGCGCGAGACCCAACTTCAAGTTCGTGGGCACGATACAGCAGGCTATGTGCATTCCGAAGCCAATCCTCCAGACCGCGAACATCCTCGCCGCGCTATCTGCGAAGCCATATACAGCCGGTGCGCAGCCGGCTATGTTTGACCTGGCGAACCCGGTTTCTGCGAAGATAGATCATTTCTTCGACAACCCACTCGTCTTCGAAGTCCTCGGATCCGGCTTCGAGAAGCCTTCAAACAGCAGCCACTTAATGCTTCGCCATGCGCGGGTCAAGAAGCTACATCAGGACCGGACTTGGAAGGACTGCGTTTCGTTCGAAGAGTTGCAAGCGCAGGCTCACGCCTCGCGCAACCTTACCACCGAAACCGAGAGCCAGGAGACGAGAGCGTGGCTTACCAAACTTGAGCGGAAATGCAGAAAGAAGTTCGAAAGAGAGCGGACGGCTACGCCGAAGTCAGATGCCGTGATGACGCCGAGGACGGATATCGTGCCTGCGAGCGAGAAGATGTGTACTGTCAATGTTGTCTCTACGAAGCGCATCGAGGCTGCTGGTACTAAGCGTGTACCTTTGCAAGGCGTGGAAGGCAACATTGTGCACTCGCGGACGACGAGCGATCAGACCTCGAGTGGCGATGTGTCGAATCTTGACGGTACCACGTTGATACAGGAGCGACCGCCGTCTGGGCTGAAGCGGAGGCGTGAGGATGTGGGCGAGACGCCATGCCCAGAGCCAAAGAGAACACGCACTCTGGTGACGAATGTCGTCTCTCGTGTCCCAGAAACTCCTATGGCCGCACCTGCTACTACGACGATCAACACGGCCAGGCAAGCACCGCGCGATGTTGGCAGTACTGCCAAATCGTCGAGCGCACTGTCCACCACTGCAAGACTCAAAGGTCTGTCGCGGAGCATGCTCGATTTCCTAAAGCCAGCCTGGCCAACCGCCAGCCCGCGAACTCAAGAGTCGACCACACGCACCAGACTCTGCGAGATGCGCAACTGCCTCTTCTCCGGTACAGTCGTGTACATCGCGCCCTGCATCTCACAGACACCCTACGTGACCGCCGATCTGTTGCCTTCTCACAACAGTCTGCATATCACCTCTTTGGCATACTGGGACAGAGATAGCCACGCCCACGCTCCAATGACAGCGGTAGTATCAGAGAGCCAATCCTTCCCCGACCGTCGGAAAGTCGTATTGGTTGAGTCGAGGCGGGAACAGGCGGTCAAGACCGTGGTGGCTGAGGTGCTCGGTCTGAACAAGAGCAGGTTCAGGGAGAGGGTGGAGCTGTGGGACTGGCGGGTTTTGGAGCTTTTGGCAGAGCATGCGGGAGACGGGTCGGATGTCAGGCGTTGGTTTGTTGGAGCTACGTTATGGCATGAAGGAGAGGATAGGACGGCGTTTGTGTGGAACAAGGCGCGATGATACCCAGTGTTGATCTTCAAGGCAATTGAATAGCGTCAGATCATATTTGCATGAAGTATGAGTTCACTTGCTGATGCCTTCTTGTGACACAGGGAAGGAGCGACTCCGTCTGACCTGTCGCTGCGACTTCACGTGTTTTCACATGCGCGCAACACCAGTCTCGAGCTCAGATTGGCGTCTGGGCCTGTTCATTACTTCTGCTAAACACTTGCGGAATCCAGTGCCACAGTCAAAGGCACAAGTCGCTCCTGTGTGCAAACTCGACGATATTCAGGCCAGTCGTGGCTTCAACATCATCTTACGAGAACGTCGAACTGCAGCCCTCGATCCATGAGTGAGTCGGAATACCAGCTCTCAGCGGTGCGTCAAGCTGACAGGCCGTAGCAATGGATTACTCCCTCACCGTCCGCGTACTTGTCGGTGACGACGAAAAGGAGTTCATCGTGCGCCAGTGCCTCCTTACCCGTACCTTCGAGTTCTTCAAGGCGGCATGCTCAAAGAGGTGGAAGGAAGGGCAGGAGCGCGTCATCCGCCTTCCAGACCAGGAACTCTCCACCTGGACTCCTTATCTCCACTGGGTCTTCCGAGAGGAGTTATGGTCTGCGAACGACACCGAGGTCGAGGCATGGCACCACCTCATCCACTCGTGGATCACCGGAGACCAGTACGGCGATCAACACCTGCAGAATGAAGCAATCGACGGACTCGAGTCACAATATCTCACCGATTACTACCTCCCCGAGCCAGAACTGGTGCGCCACGTATGGGACCACACCGTACCGAACTCACCTCTCCGGCTATTTTTCCTCGATGCCTTACGCTTCCTATCCTTTCGAGGCTGACTTCTGCTCCGAGGAATGGGACACATTACCCTCGGGATTTCTCAGAAAGCTGTTCAACGATCTGCTTCGCCTAAAGAAAGGGTCGAGCGAGCGCAGGTATGCTAGTCCGACAGAGAGGGAGCCGTGCTTTTACCATTGCCATGGCGAGGGCTGTCCGAAATGCGTGGAATAGGTATAGAGCAGAGTCGCAAGCTCGAGCGCAGTGTTGGTTCTCGACAGCGGAGCGAGTGAGGGTGGGCGGGATTCGGGATTGGTCACAGCGAGGGCTGATTCGAGTATTGGCCGTGCCCGGATGTGTGTTGTTGACACCGATGGACATCCGGTATAGCATACGCACGGTCTCGCGATTTCAGGCGCCGAAGCATAGCGAAGTAGGAAGCAAAGGAAAAAGAAAGTTGTGTGAGCTCTGAGGATGCAGGACCGCTGCCATTATCACGTTCATAAAGGGAACTGCCCGAAGTGTGATGGGGAGGTGGACAGTGATGATGGTTAGGGTTTGATTTGGTAGAGCTGCTCCAATCCTTGTCGCTGTGAGTGAGGGTTTTGTTACGCAAGGACCTGAGATATCGGCGAAGCGAGTAGCGTGGACTCGGTAAGCATACTCTCAGTGGTGCTTGCATGGGAAAAAGTTATAAGAGCAACGAGGAGTCCATATGCGTGAGCTATTCATTATCACTTGCAGCGAAGATCACTTCCCCCGGCTGGTCAATGGCTCAAGTGCTTGCCTGACGTCTGGTCCTAGACCCTCAATACCTGCACCTTCACATGGCTGCCTTGCGCACGTGCCAGACACAAGGCTGAGCGCTGCGTCTCCTACACTCCCTTGCACTTCAACGACCGGACAGGTCCACACTCATACACGCGCCAAGTGATGGTCTCCAAATAGATCTCTGGCAACAGTCTTCCCCAAGACCATCACATCGGCGAGCCGCAGCGGTAGTCATGCACAGTAAGATGTTCTTCCAGCAATACAGCATATGCGGATTGCTGACTCTCGTTAGTCCCGGACTACTCCAGAAGCGTTCGCATCCTCATCGGCGAGGATGAGAAAGAGTACCATGTCCCAGCATCCCTTCTTACGGACAAATCAGCTTTCTTCAAAGCCATGCTCTCGAGGGAATGGAAGGAGACAAGTGAGGGTATTGTACGCTTGCCGGAGCTCGACGTCAGATCGTGGGCGCTTTATCTCCGCTGGGTATACACCGGAAAAGTCAGGGTGCCTGAAGATGAAGATAAAGATGGGCCACAGATCATCGACATGAAGGATGGGATCCGCCTCTGGGGTGCTGCCGACCAATACGAAATCCCGCTCCTCCACAACCAAGTGATGAATGAGCTTGTCCTGCGCGACGGCATCCTCGGAATGCTCCCGAACGAAGACGAAATGGAGCTGGCCTGGAACCTCAGCGGGCAGGGGTCGACACTGCAACGCTTTCTCCTCGACGTATGGGTTAGTGGCCTGGGTGGTCAAGTGAGCTTTCTGCAAAAGTACCTCCATGCATACCCGGAGGCTTTCATCGACGATTTCTGGGCGGAGTTGGACGGACTTGATCAGGACTTTCTATCGCACGACAGACGCCATCCGAGGTACCGTGGTCGTTGTCACTACCACGTTCACCACGACAGCTGCCCAGAGTGCAAGGGGGTGAGAGAGGGGGAAGTTGAGTGACGCCGGAAGAACAGAGCGGACGTCCATCTGAGCGGCCATGGACTCTTTGCGATGGTCCAGTCAAGGAGAAACATGACAGGGAGATATAATGAGTCGAGAGTGATGGCCAGCAACCATAGGCGGCAAAACGGGCCAGAATTACTTGTTGCGCTTCAATCAGAGTGATCTCGAGCGTCGAGTTGAAACACAGCAATCGAGGAAGTCCATCGAAGCCGTGGTATCTTAGAGTACACAGTGTGGATAGGGGTGGCTATAACGCTTTCGTAATACCTTGTTATAGTACAGCGGATCAGGCGTAGCCTTGGTGTCCTCCACCATCAACGATCACTGCCACGGCCGGTGCAGTCGATTTCGATTCGAGAGTGCAACGCACGGAGTTGTGCCATACTCATCTATTTGTTCTCGCCCTTGTTAAACCTCTCCTCCCGCTCCTGCTCCTTCTTGCGGTAGTACTCCTTGACCATCTCCGGCGGCGAGTCCTCAATGAGATCGCTGGCGTTGTTCAGACCAGTCCACTTCGGCAGGCCGTCGGGAATGTCCATCACGCGCTGGTCGTAGAACATGTGGCATCTGCAAGAATCATCAGCATTTGCCCAGCAGCAAGTCATTGCAAGGGAAGGAGGACGCAGCTTACCTCGGCTTGAAGTTCAGGTGATCCTCCTTAGTCTTGAGGTGAATCAAGCTGGGAAACAGCAGGATCATGTTCCTGCCCTCATCCATGATCGGGCTGTGGCAGTACGAGCAGCGGACCTTGCACGGCAGCTTGTGCTCGATGCTCTTGTCGGTCGGGTCGTACCACTCGAGGTCGTGGTGGCCGTTCTTGAAGTTGATGTCGTCCTTGTGGAAGATGGCTGCCCATTGGAAAGGAGCAGCTGAGACATATATCAGCAACCAAGTCAGGTGGGCGAGAGATGTTGAGGTGACATACCATGCTGCGTCTGGCAAGTGGTGCAATGGCACAACTTGCTGTCCAACGGCTCCTCACGGCTCAACTGGTAGTGCACCTTGCCACAATGGCAGCTGGCCTCATAGCGGACCTTGAAGTGCTCATTCGGCTCATGGATCTTGTACGGCGCCTTCGTCTTCCACTCGTTGATGCCAGTCGTGCTGGTCTTGGCATCGGTTTCGGGGTCCATCCTTGCTGCTGAGGACGTGAAGCTTCTTCTGCCGGCGTTGCGGTGGTTGGAAACGCTGCGTTCGCGCTGCTCGTTGAAGACGGAGGCGTTACACTGGAGCGTCGACGACGGACGGCGGGGGGTCTGGAAGTGGGTGTCCTGGGAGCTGAGCTTGTTGAGGGCGATGGAAAGGGCGACTGGCCCTGAGGCGGCGCCTGTCGGGTTGCTGAAAGCGGCTCTGCGAAGTGCTGGAGTGAACGCTGAGGCTTGGCGTGGAAGTGCGAAGATGTTGGCCATCAATGGGTCTGTCCGGGTCATATAGTAGGAAGGGGAGGAGTTTTGTAGCTGTGGTGGAGAGATGGGAAGCTCTTATGGTGGATGTATCGTGACGTTGGTGATCAACGCGGCTGCAGCACAGAGGAGAACAAGTATGAGCGCTTCATCTGGGAACAAGTCCACGAGAGCTCGCGTGAGCAGCTGGTGATTCGTTCTTTCCCGTTTGAATCCCGATGACAGTCGAATGACGTTTCTCAAGGCCAAAGCTTACCCCATATTTCATGTAGATTGAGTTTACGATCGCGCCGATTCAAAGCAGATACCCCTGTCTTTCGGAATAACATGACTCTCCTCCATATCAAAGTACAAGAACAATGAGACATCGCCCGATGGGCTCGCAGTGACTGGTCATCTCTCAGAGAGATCCCTGGTCATGGAGGCTCCATACTCATTGCGCTCGGCTCTCATCAATAAACACCGACAACGCAAAGGCTAGAAGGATGATCGGTATCGGTTCGGCCATGGACGGGCCGAGCTCCAGACATCCAATCACTCGTCGTAGGGTTAGGGTTGGGGTAAGCTGGCGACGACCTTGTGGCACCAGAGATGGCTCATGGCGAAAGGTCGATTCGTGAGTGCGTGCGTATCGACGATAAGATATGGCCAATACACCTTCACAGTGTCTTGCAGCTTGGTCCGAACCATAGAATGCATGATGTTGCTCTCTGAGGACCATCTCGCCAATTCGGCCCTCATATATCTGCCGTGATACCTGGTCACTCGATTACAGATCAATATGCTGACCAGAGAGCGTGTGTGTGCATTGGTTTGGAAGACGACCCTAATGGCAACAACAGCATTATCTCAAGGTCTGGTGCGGACATCAAGCACAAGGAAGAGCTGGGGCAAGTTCAAGTCAAGCAAGACATCTCATATCACTACATACACGACATGTCCTACATTTTTGAGAGCCATACACTTGGAAAATACGAGAGAAACCCGCTCCAGCAAAAGAGAGTGCCGTAGCACTTGATCGTAGCCACCAGCGCCTTGCCATGACCGTCAGCCAGCCATGAAGACTGGCAAATTACTCCATCCACGTCCATTGTTCACACCATGCAATGCCACCGAAAGCCATGCAGAGGTATATTATGCTTCCGTCGAGCACCGAATAGTCCATACATGTGAAGAAGTCGCACCGAACTACTAATTGATGTATTCGTCCATGTTGAGAGGCCTCTGTTCGGCAGCAGGTTGCGTTCCGGCTTGCTCGATCGTCGGCTGCGGAGCGTCCGCAATGGTCTGGCTGCTCGAACCGTTCTGGAGCGCAGGGTCGACAGCCAAGACTGCGGTAGAGCCGCCCATGGGCGCTGCAGGCGCAGCTGGCGCGGTGCCGTTGTCCATGCCTACAGCATCGTGATCGACGACGAGGTCGGCGAAGACGTCGTTCATGCCCATACCACCGGCGCTTTGCTGGCTGCCTCCGAAGCCAGGGCTGTTGAGACCAGCTTGGGCCAGGTGGGTAAGGCTACCAGGTCCGCTGACTTTGGGACTGTCGAACATGCCGCGGGAGACGGGAGGGAAATCGCCAGGCGAGGTAGCAGCGGGCTTGTACTCGTTGCCACCAGGGCTGTCGAACATATTGCCTGTACCGAATTGTGGTGACGGTGGAGAGATGCGACCGGAGAATTTCGGGTGCGGTGCAGGCGTGAAGGTCGCAGGCGAAGCCAGATGAGGTTGTTGCGTCGGACCCATTGACGGGCTCTGAGCATTGGCACCGGGCGATGCGCCGTTGGAGAACATCGACTGCTCTCTGAACGCCGAGTTTGGCGCCGAGGAATTGACGGGCGAAGGCTTATGGTTGACCTCGTAGCCAAAGGCAGGCATGTGAGGCATGGCAGCCATGCGGGCGGTGAAAGCCTCGACATCCTCGGTCGGGTTGGGATCTTCTCTCAGTAAACGGCGCATCTTGTCGAGCTTCTCGCGATTCATGTGCGGCTCAGCAGCCAGCATTTTCTGCGCGACCGGTACACTCGCCAGGTTGCCAAGGACCTGGATAGCCAGAGCAGTGAGGCCAGGTTTAGGTGCTGCCTGGAAAGTCGTCAACGGGGTAGTACCCACAGGTTGCGGAGCAGGCGAGACGGAGCCAGGCCCGGCCGGCTGCAAAGGCATCTGACTCTTGCCAAAGGCCTCGGAAACCTTGCGTCTGGCAATGTGCGGCTTGATCTTGTATTGCTGAGGCAAGTCTTCGGGGTTGGTGATGCCCAGCTGCGCCATGATCTTCTGCTGCTTCGTCGGACGAGGCTTGCGCGTGGACTGAGAAGCTTCGATGAGTGGTGGAGGCTCCGGTGCGACAGGTGCCCACTTGTGCAGCTCTTGGCGCAGGTAGTTCGTCTCGAAAGAGAGCAAGATGTCGGCGCCTTCGGTCTTGCGCAAGTGGAAGCGCAGCGTGCCCACCTCCTCGCCAGACGTGACAATAGGATTAATGTACGGCCGCAAGAATTCACGGAAAGCCTGCCCAGCACCGCAAATGCTGGCAAGGCATGCCTCCTCCTCAGGCTGGAACGGCAGGGATGTAAGCTCGTCCTGCCAGCCCTGCAAGTCCTCAAGCTTGGGCCTCGCAGCATCACGCGGTATCTTGACACGCCAGTCGCAGATCGGACAAGTGTACTTGTCATCCTCCTTGACCTTACCGCGAGCGATCTTCAGGCATTTGCCATGGTACCACTCATGGCAAATCTCGCATTCGATCATCATTCCGGCCTCGGACTTGCGGCAGACGCAGAAGACATCTCTGCTGGAGTTGCTCCCGTCGTTGGACCGCTCGGGCACACCCTCTGCGCTCGGGCTGTTCGCACGCGACGAAGGCTCGACAGGGCCGCGTGGCGTGTCGCGCAGATCGAAACATGACAGATTGCGCTCGTTGACCAGATCCATGTGTTGTCCGAGGATGTGCAGAGGCG
>Ga0058698_10001518_pt1 | contig 10405 bp, 10 predicted proteins | sample AgamicAsSfe_FD_67288 | JGI IMG/M metagenome (GOLD analysis project Ga0058698, IMG submission 67288) | Agave microbial communities from Guanajuato, Mexico - As.Sf.e | ecosystem: Host-associated > Plants > Phyllosphere > Phylloplane/Leaf | place: Guanajuato, Mexico | collected 2012-05-30
GGGGTTTCGAGCTGAATTGCTGCTGCCGGGGTGAGAGGCCATCCAGCAGCAGCAGAAGCAAGACTCAGACCGAGGGATAGTTTGTGAGTTTTGTTGTATGGAAGGAAATGCTACCTTTAAGGGTATTAGATATGGTAACAGTCCTAGATCATCCGTGGACCCGCTCCGGGGAATGACGAACGACTAAGCAAAACTCTCTCCACTGGGCTGCTGCCTCTTGACAAATGCTTCTTGAGCTTGGTTTCAAGAGGACCTCAGCTTCGTTTACATCAGGACTTGTTACTGTGTCTATTCGCTTGCGAGCTTTCCTTCTTCTTCATCTGCTCGTTTGATGTGAAACGATGCTCCTGCTCAGCTTCAGAAGCGAAGTTTGGTGCCAGTCTCCACAAGCCCGAACACCGTTTCATTGTCTTATTGCAGTAGGTGAACATGCGTATGATGTTCAGGTCACGTTGCTGTCCATTCTCCCGCCTCTGCTTGCGAGGAAATGACGCTATGTAACACTGCAGCTTCAAAGTGATGCTCCTGCCTTCCTTTACCCTGCGTGAAGCCAAGCAGTAGTCGATATCCCACCTTTCCCGGCGTAATGTACAACACCATAAGTCCGAGCAGAATTTAGACAGCACTCTGCTAAGGACATCTTCGCACTTGTGGTCTTTGGAAGGCGGTGTTCGAGGCATAAAGTGTGTGGACGGAATCTAGGAAAGATGCGAGAAAAGATCGTGGTTCTTGGGTGCGCCACTTGCCATGCTATGGACGGTGCCATCTAATTGAAGTGCAGCGCCGGCGTCATAGGTCTGACTACTGCCTTACTCTTGGCAAGAGACAAGGACTCTGATGTCACGGTCCTCGCCGAGTTCCACTGTGGTGACTACGACATCCGATTCGCTTCACCATGGGCAGGCGCGGATTATTTACCGGTTTCTCTACCAGACACACCATTGAACAAGTACGAGCGTGAAACTTGGGTTGAGCTTGAACGCTTAGCCAAGACCACCCCCGGGGCGGGCTGTCACTTTCTGAAGTCTATCAAGTACAGACGCGAGAAGGAGAGCGCCACGTCTGCAGCTTCATGGCAGGCTGCTTCTATGACTGACAGGCCTTGGTACACGGACATGATGCCAGATGCAAGGAATCTGAACAAGGACGAGCTGCCACCTGGGATGAAGTCCGGGATCTCTTTTACGTCGATTTGCATCAATACTGCAATCTACCTTCCTTGGCTAGCGAGCCAGTGCCTTGAGCAAGGCGTCAAGTTCAGGCGTGGTGTGGTGAGTCATGTTGTCGAGGCAGCCAACCTGCATCTGTCTGGGTCTCGAGCTGCCCTGGTTGTGAATGCCACTGGATTAGGTGCTCGAGCCCTCGGTGGAGTGGAAGACCTTGAAGTCATCCCAGCACGAGGGCAGATTACAATCGTAAGGAATGAGCCAGGTGTGATAGTTGGGGTGGGACCCTCGCTAGAAGGACCCGCAGACGAGAGCTGCTACATCATGCAGAGGGCAGCAGGTTAGCGGCTGTGGCGTATGCACCACAAAGACTCGAGCTGACTTCTGCATCTTAGGTGGAGGGACTGTGATCGGAGGGTGCTATCAATTGGGATCGTGGGAGTCCCAACCAGATCCGAGTATGGCGGTTCGGATCATGTCGCGTGCCGTCGACCTCTGTCCTTCACTAACGACTCCTGGAAATGGTGGTGTACTGGGCAAGACAGGCATAGAGGCATTGAGCATCATACGGCACGGAGTGGGCCTAAGACCGACGAGGGCTGCCGGGCCAAGAGTGGAGTTTGAAATGATTCAGGATGTGCCAACTGTGCACGCTTACGGCCATGGCGGAGGTATGCATGCTCCCACCCGGAGGTAGTAGTATGCGAGTTAACCTCTTTTCGAAATAGTTGGGTATCAAAGCTCTTGGGGAAGCTGCAACGAGGCTGTCAGGCTGGTAAAGTCAGCGTTGTCAAAGACGGAACAAAGTAATTAGATGAGTTCCATGGGACAATTCAGAAAGATTGAGCGACGGGCACGAGAACCGAGGAAGATTCCTGACATACAATAGGGAAGGGCAGCTGGAAACTCAGCACTGCTCAAGATTGTAGACAGTCGTGATGTTGATGTTCTTCGTGCCATCGATCGTCTGATATCAGTTTGATGGTCAGGGGAGGGTGCCGGGCGGTTCCTGTTTAACACCTTAACTTTACCTTATCGTTAGATGAATGTGATAACGACTGGTACACATAGCCTATGACATCTACTGCATATTGTATCATTTCCTGACTTGTTCATGAGCTGTCGCCAGCGCCCATATCAGTGTAAGCCGAGGCGTGTGCGTGTCATAATGCAACATGAAGGCGACTGTGACTTGTCGTGGCGCACCTGCCTTTTGAGCACCAGAAGAACGAACGTCTTCAAGCTCTTTGACTTCTGACTGAATTGACACTCTATCAAGCACCTCCACTTCAGCGTCATTTCTATCATCAAGCCTATACTCCTATATACTAGTTTTGCGTACCCATTTCTACAATCCTCGATATCAACCTGAACAATGTCTGCACCTACTACTGACACCACGACTAAGGCTGTGACTGTCGTCGAGCAGACTAAGCCAGCACCTAGCACACACGAAACCGAAGATCCCGCAACACCTCTCGACGCAAACTCTCCAAAATTACAGCTTGTCATCGCAACTGCCGAAGAAGCCATCGCCCAGAGCCACAAGAACGCAACTTCATGGCGTGGACCACTACAGCTTGAGGCGTATCTTCGTCGTGAATCTCATCTGGCAAGTCAGGCTTTCACTAGAGATGGTGGATTGACGACATGGGTGCTTGTTTCGACGGCTGTGGACGCATCGAAGAGAAAAGTGCTCGCTGGGTGTGAGACATATCGCAAACGTGCTCTAGTCACCAAAAAAGGCCAAGTTGAGGAAGTCATGGCACATGGCATTGGCAGTGTGTTTTCAGAGTACAGGGGAAGAGGATACGGTGCTCGTATGATGAAGGAACTTGGCGAGAAGCTTCGCACCTGGCAAGTAGCGCACCAGCCATGTCTGTTTTCTATTCTCTACTCGGACATCGGGAAGGTCTGTCTTCATATCGCGCTCAGTCCTCATTTGCAGAACTGACACACTCCAGAACTTCTACGCTCGTCTTGGATGGGAGGCTTTCCCTAGCAGCCACATCCACATCCGGCCCAAGGCTCAACCACTTCTCTGGGAGGGACACAAACATGCAAAACCCTTACACATGACGGACCTTCCCGCATTCTGCAATCTGGACGAGGATCTCATGCGGAAACGACTGGAGAAGTATAAGAGCGGAAATGCTGTAGCCTTGGTTCCAGATTACAAGACTATTGGTAAGTTATCCATGTCCGTCAACAATCTGCAATGTATTGACTCTTGTAGAGTGGCATCATGCTCGCGAAGAGTTCGTGGCGAATGAGCTTTTCGGCAAGGCACCTTATGTAAAAGGTGCTACAGCCACTGTCAATGGCCAGAGTGTCCACGCTGTCTGGACTCGCGTGTTTGGTAATGCAACACCTGGCCAAACAGAAGGCAACACAATGCACATCCTCCGAATTGTGGTCGAGGACGAAGATCTCGATATCGAGAGCGAAGATTTTCATCCCAATCACATCGCTGGCATTGCCGCTGTGTTGCGATTAGCACAGAAGGAAGCACACGAGTGGCACATGGAAGAAATCGAGCTCTGGAACCCGCACCCACGCACGCTCATTGCTGCCCAAAGTGTCGATTCATCTGCGGAGCTCATCGATCGTGATGCTGAGTCTATTGCCAGTCTCAAGTGGTATGGCGGCAGTGATGAGTCGGTGACCTGGTTGGAGAATGAGAAGTATGTTGCCATGGGCAGAACACTTATCTACTTGATCTACTTGATTATATGCTAATGATTGCCAGGTACGGATGGTGTTAGTCTGAATGTTGTTGTCAGGCCTCAGTCACATGCCTGGGCGCGCAACGTCCAATGATGCGGAGTCAATAGAGTAAACTTATGTAGACCTCTGTATATTCCTAAAGAGTACCTCCAACGTGCTCTAGCTCTTCGCCGTGCTCGCTGGAGCTTACGATCAGGCCAAACGATAATCGCGGGAGGTCCATAGTGAATCGATACCCGCCAAGCAATGCCTCCGCAGACTACGGCTGACAGGAGACTCGACACATACTCTTTACTGCACGACTGGATTTCTTGTCTTTGCTAGTACGATTGAAAAGCTAGGAGGCCACGGCCTGAAGAAGAAGAAAGATTATCAACGACCGACAGTGACTTGCGTTACGCAAAATACCTCAATGGCAATCAATATGGCACAACACACTACACCCTCCTACCATGATCGAGCCTCCAGAGCTATCACTGTTGCGGTCGACCCAGTCGCTTTGGTGGTCACAGAATGCGTCACCGTCACGTCCGCTATGCGGAAGCATCCACGTTGGGCGCAATCTTCCATTTCTGCGATCCTAGGAGGTCCGGCTTCGACCACAACACCCTCTTTGCGCCAGCCGGACCTACCATCGCGCCCAACGACGGCAGGGAGCGACCTTAGTGGTAGACCTTCGGCGCTGTCAAGGAGGAAGACGTCACAGGATATCGCAGCCCCTGGCAGATTGAGCGAGGATGGTGGGCTTGCAAGCAGGCTGATGCGCGGACGAAGGGGTCAAGGACAGGTCGTACAGGATAACCCCTTGTTGAGTGCGTTTGGACGGCTGAGGGTTCAGTTGAAACACTGTCGTGGTATGTAAAGGCGTGAAGCAGACCTCCCGGACATGTAGATGTGGAAGTGGTCTCACTCTAGCTAACATGATCTGATCTATTCGACAGACATCCACACGCTCGACGCATCTGCTATCCTGCATCCTTTCCTTCTGGTCATCCGATCCTCATCGACACCAGCACATATCACGTCCTTTGCGCTCATTGCGATCACGAAGTTCTTCGCCTACCGCATCATATCTCCCACATCACCGGACATAGCTTTGGCAATGCAGCTGCTCGCGACCGCGGTGACACATTGCCGGTTTGAAGCTGTTGGAAGTACAGCCAACGAAATCGTCCTGTTCCGCGTTCTCACTCTCATGGACAGCATGATTACAGGAGCATGCGGAGAGCTTCTGAGCGATGGGAGTATGTTCGATTTACTCAAGACGAGCATGGAGATGTGTAGTGAGATCACATTCAGCGAGCTGTTGCGGAGGACGGCGGAGGTGCACATGACGAAGATGTGTCAGACGATATTCCAGAGACTAAAAGAGCTTGAAGTCGGGGACGACGAGCCCCCGAGTCGACCGAGAAGGCGTAGCAGCAAGCTAGAAACAAATGGCCTTAGTCCCATGAGCAGTTTGCCAGTTGAGGTGAACAAGCCAAGTGAATTAGCAGACGAGCAAAACGGACAAGCTGTACCCCTTGAGGGAGAGGCAGTGGTCGAGCTGGCGGAGCCTAGGGACTCCGTCACAATCAGTAGTAATGGCCAAGTCGAGCTAACACAGGTTGCTGAAGAAGAAGAAGAAGAAGAGCAGATCGACACGAAACCTTATGGCGTGCCAGCGATACGTGAACTCTTCAGAGCTCTTGTTGGTCTGCTTAACCCAGATGATAGGCAGCGAACAGACGGCGCTCGGATCATGGCTCTGAGGATTGTGGACGTGACACTGGAGGTGGCAGGACCATCAGTCGCAAGTCACCCAAGCCTAGCTACACTAGCCAAGGATACCTTATGTCGGCACCTGTTCCAGCTCGTTAGATCTGAAAACATTGCTGTCCTGACAGGCTCATTACGTGTAGCAGGCACGCTTCTGACCACGTGCCGAACAGTGCTGAAGCTACAGCAGGAGCTTTTCCTCTCGTACCTCGTCACTTGTCTACACCCTCGTGTTGAGATACCACAAGAACCAGGTGTGGATCCGGCAGTATATGAGGGTGTGCCTCAAGCTCCACGTCTGGCAAAGCCTGCGCCGTCACAAACAGGCAGCGGAAGGTCGACGCCAGTGCCTGTCAAGGATCGGCAGAAGCTTGGGCTGGAAGGTGGATTGCGCAGACCCGATGCACTCGAGGCCATGTTGGAGAGTGTGGGCACGCTCGTAAGAGTGCCCTCGTTCATGGCCGAATTGTACGTCAACTATGATTGTGATGTCGAGCGCAGTGATCTATGTCTTGACATGGTTGGATTACTGAGCAGAAGTGCTATCCCGGACTCGGCATTGTGGAGCACAGCGACTGTTCCTCCGTTGTGCCTCGATGCCTTGCTAGGTTTCGTGCAGAGTATGCATGAGCGTCTAAATAATGAGCCCGAGAAAGACGGCTTCCCATCCCTCGAGCACTTACGCCGTCAACGAGAACTGAAGAAAACGATTATACAAGGCGCTACGAAATTCAACGAGAAGCCGAAGGCAGGATTGGCATATCTGGCTTCGCAAAAGATCATCGACAATGTCGAGAGTCCGCAATCAATCGCAAAGTTCCTCCGCGGTACCTCACGCATTGACAAGAGAGTCCTCGGAGAATACCTTTCGAAGAAGGGTAATGAATCACTACTCATCGCTTTCTTGGATACATTTGATTTCAAAGACCTTCGAATCGATGAGGCTTTGCGGCAACTTCTCAATTCTTTCCGACTACCTGGCGAGTCACAATTGATCGAGCGCATAGTGGTAGATTTTGCGAAGAAGTATCTGGATGACTCACATACCAACGACATTGCTGAAGTGGACGCAGCTTACGTTCTCACTTATGCTATAATCATGCTGAACACAGATCAGCACAACCCGAACGTCAAAGGACAGAACCGCATGACCGACGTAGCTTTTGCGCGCAATCTGCGCGGCACGAATGGCAAGGAAGACTTCGATCCCGAATTCCTGCAAGAGATCTTCGATAACATCCGGACGAACGAGATCGTCCTGGCCGAAGAACGGGACGACCAACGTAGTTTTGACCATGCGTGGAGAAGTCTTCTATTCAAGCTAGAGTCGGCTGGAGAATTGAAGGTCTGCGACACTAACATGTTTGATGCCGATATGTTTGCTGCTACCTGGAAGCCTATCATCGCGACGCTGTCATATGTCTTCGTCTCGGCTACAGATGAGACAGTCTTCGCACGGGTGAACGCGGGTTTCATCCAGTGTGCCCAGATTGCCACGAAGTACAACCTGCACGAGGCGCTAGACCGCGTACTGTTCTCCCTTAGCTCGATGACCATGCTGTCAACAGTTACACTTCCTAGTACAAGTCTCAACACAGAGGTGCAAGCCGGCGAGCGCAGCATCATGGTCAGCGAGACCGCAGTAAGATTCGGCCGCAATGACCGGGCTCAGCTAGCAACGACAACACTGTTTCAGGTGATCGACGGGAACGAGGCTGCAATAAGAGACGGTTGGACATATGTAAGGCCTTGCTCGTGATTCTTCGAGCACTCCAAAGCTGATATTTGTGAACTAGATCGTGCGCATACTTCTCAACCTTTTCGTCAATTCTTTACTTGGCACTTCATTCTCCAGCATAACCTCACAACAGGCATTGCCGCCAATACCTTTGCAAAGCCCAGCACAAGTGGTCGACCGAGCTGACCGTGCTGCAGAGGGTGGCCTGTTCTCTGCCTTCACATCATATGTTTCAAGCTTCGCTACGGATGAGCCTCCGGAACCCTCGGACAAGGAAATTGAGGATACTTTGTACACTTTGGACGCCATTGCTGCGTGCGATCTAGATCGGATGTTCTCCACTATGAGGTATCTCTATCATTGCGGATCACAAACCTTCGTAAGCTGATCAAGTCTAGTCAACTACCGCCGGCATCTTTAAAGCCTTTCCTCCAAACGCTACTTGCCCACCTACCCGAAGATGCCACTCCTCGAGTGATCAGTGTCAAGCCAGAGATGCCTGCTCCTACGCCAATACGGCCAAATGGTCAAAAGGTCAAGCCGCGAGGTAACGCTTATGATCCGAGCGTTGTCTTCGTGCTGGAATTGGCTACCCATCTTGTCGTCCGAGATGAGGATACGATGGCGGAGCTTGGCCAGACTTTGGCCGAAGCGTTGCAGGGCCTGGTGCGAGATGCCGACCATGCACATCCCATCACACTCTCGCGGACTGTGTATTACTTGCTGAGCTTCTTACACGCCAGTAATGTACGTATTGTGCAATTCCATACTTCAATAGCCTGCGTGCTAACATTATCACCACAGGATCACGACTTCGTCAGAGCACCCATTGTACTACACAGTATATCGAAGCTTGACCAGGAGCTCATTGCGCGCTCTGCTATTGCCATCGTGAAGGGACTTTCATTGTGCCTAAGCGGATCTCAAGGACTGAGACACGAGATTGTCAATTCACCAGACTTTTGGTCCGTGTTACGAGCTCTACAAGCTGTTCCTGACGTCGCGAATGACGTCTTCACACTGGTCGAGAATGTTGTGATCGGTAGTGCGTCAGCAGTGACCACTGATAACTATGAACCCACCATCTCCATGCTGGGCGAGTATGCCACAATTGGTAGTATTGGTGCACAAGATGAGCAGAGACGAGAAGTGGCTCTTCGAAGAGGCAAAGGAGCCCCACCGAAGAAGACACCATTGAACCCAGTGGTATCTAGAGGTCAAAGAGCAGTCCAACTGGTTTACGAAGCCACTGCACGAGTACCGCACTTCATCCAGCAGTCACATCTTGAAGCACAAGAAGGTAAGTCAAAATAGTCTATTCCATCCTAAGCATCAGACTAACAGTAAACAGCATGGACAGCATACTGGACGCCACCTTTCCGCACACTTGTGACCCAATCACTCAACCCATGTCGCAGCATCCGCATCCAAGCGCTCGGCTGCCTTCAGCGCATCCTCCTCTCGCCGACATTAGAGACGGATCCATCCAGAATCTCCACCTCGACAACCACCACACAACCCGCCGACTCCGAACTAACCCGCCAATTCGCACTCACACGCACAATCCACCTCTTCACAGACGCCCTCTTCCCACTCATCACCCAACTCCTCAAGCCCGAAATCTGGCAATCAGACCCCAATGGCATGGGCGACACACGGCTCCAGGGCGCAGTCATGACCTGCAAGGTCTTCGTCCGCCATCTCGACACTTTACTCGACGAGGCGTCTTTTGCCACAGTCACATCCGGCTCCACCAACTCACCCATGGCCACACCCATAAAAGAACGTCGCGAAGAGCCCCTCGCCGGCACCGCCCCCAACGAAGACGGCTCCCGCCACGAAAGCCGCGACAAAGAAAAGGAAATCAAATGGGACGGCATCCGTCTCTGGTCGCGCATCCTGCAGATGATGGACCGACTCCTCAAAGCATCGTCTAGCACCGGCTACGAAGGCCTCGACGAAGCGATTCCTGAGAGCCTGAAGAATATCGTCCTTGTGATGGCAAGCGGTGGGTATCTTGTCCCGCCGAGTGGAGGCGGAGGAGGGCGCACACAGGTGCAGAGGCGGTTGTGGGAGGTTACGGCGAAGAGGCTGGAAGGATTCTTGCCGGGGTTGTTGGAACAGGTTTTCCCGGGGGCTGGGGAGGCGAAGCCGACGCCGGCGGTGGAGGTCAGTAGGGAGGAGGTCGAGGCGAAGATGGACGCGCAGACGGCGGAGGTTGTGGGGGCGCTGCAGGAACAGGGAGAAGTGGCCCTGCCGGCGAGAGAGGGTGGTGGGGACGCTGGTGCAGAGGACGAGAAGGATAAGGGGACGACGAAGGAAGTGGTCGCAGCTGTGCCCGGCACGGGTGAGTAATTTGTGTATGACTGGATGGGATTGGTATGTAGACTATGTATAAACGCAACAAGCATTGTTACTACACCTCACCTCATCAGGTCGGCAACGTTCGTGTCCCGAGTCCAGGCAGAGCCAATCTCCTCATTTTCGTCACTTTCCAGAGCAAAGGTCAAAGAAAAATCCACGTGGAGAGTGCCGTACTGTTTTTCCAGCTTTGACATCCGGAAATTACGTCCTCGCCAGGAGTGTGCCTAAGCAAGAAATCGAAACTTTTTCGAATAAAAGTCAAAGAGAAAAAGTTGTGGAGAGTGCCGTGATGGGTTTACCCGAGTCTATACTTTGATTATAACATCCTCGCCCGCAAAGGTTTTCAGGCAGGTAATTGATACTTTCATAGGAAAAAAGGTCAAGGCAGAAACTTCGTAAAGAGTGCCGTCGGGACGCTTTTTATACTTTTACTTGAAGATTAGGTCTTCGCTCCTGCTTGTCCATAAGTAAGGAATCGGCATTTTACTTAAATAGCTTAAGGGTTGAAAGTCGTAGAGAGTGTCGTGGAGACTGAATTCAAGGTTCATACTCTAAAGTACCTCTTTCTAGCGTCGCTAGTATCTCGAGGTCGAAAGTATCTGAAGGGAAAAGGTCAAAGGTTGAAATTCGTAGAGAGTGCCATCGCTGGTTT
>Ga0058698_10001519_pt1 | contig 10402 bp, 8 predicted proteins | sample AgamicAsSfe_FD_67288 | JGI IMG/M metagenome (GOLD analysis project Ga0058698, IMG submission 67288) | Agave microbial communities from Guanajuato, Mexico - As.Sf.e | ecosystem: Host-associated > Plants > Phyllosphere > Phylloplane/Leaf | place: Guanajuato, Mexico | collected 2012-05-30
CACAAGTTCGACGGCACTGTCTTCCCCCAAGGTTCCATCCACTACCAGTTCAACAACAACTGCGAAGATGCGACTTTCGTGGCGACTCTCAACTCTGAGGACCCCGGTACCAGTCAGATTGCGCAGAACTTCTTTGCCCTCAACTCTCAGGTCGTTGATGCTACCCTCGGCCTCAAGGTAAGTCCTACCTATCTTGCAAGGTTGCCACTATGCTAACACAAGCCAAAGCAAATCGACGCCAAGGACATTGATCAGTTCGCCAAATCCCTTCCGGTAAACCTCGTCACGGATGTCAAAGTCTGCATGGCCAAGTGTGGATACAAATCCGGCTAAGGGACGCAAAATGGAGTTGAGAGAAACCTGAGGGCGAACATATGAGAACACGACAGCATTAATTCGACATACATAGCGACGGCGCGGGTTAGATCCTCTGAGCGATTGGTGGTATTGGTTATTGGTTTTACTTCTTTGTGGATTCACCTTAGATCTTGTCTAGTTCTTGTCTATACACTCCTTTAAATATGCGAACAGAAAACACTTGTTTACCGAAGATAACTCCTCTTGCGATGCTTAGTCGTCTAGTTCATTGTTGTGCCTAAGCTTCCAACTAGGTCTGACATAAGGCTTGTGCCCGCGCTATTCCACTTCCGCATTACACTTCCCCCACCAACATCCATTAACTTTGCTATCCAATCTTACCATGATACCTCGTGGAGGTAGCTCTAACATGCAGTCGCCGAGAGGAGGTGGGATAGGTGCAGCAGTCATTATGAGCTTGTCATCAGGAAGCTTTCTGAAGGCGCCTCCCCAGTGATCAAATACCTGCCAACTAGGTCGCTTGTCTCTCCACCCAGAGGCACGTTTCCATGGCCATCGCCATTGCGGACTATGAGGACTGCGTTCTCAATCTCTTCTAGCATGCCTATCGCCCAAGGCAGGCCCGTTGAAGAATCCCCAGTGCTACTTGCCATGAGTACAGTCGTATCAGATTTAACGTTTAGCTTCCTAGGCGGATTCTTGACCGCAGCCGGCCAGCCCATGCATGTGTGCTGTGCTCTCCATCTATGACCTGCGCCTTGGACGAGAGGCGTGTATGCAGTCGCCATTGCCAACTTTGCTTTGACTTCTGATAACGACTCAGAACGATTCCAGTCTAAGCATTGAATCGCCTGGCGAGAGAAGACTTCGGGGTTTGAGTATGACGTTGATAGAGTGGATGCATCGCCATGTGAGGCATCGAACAGAGCCGAGGCAAGCAGCTGCCATGAAACACCCAGACCGACACCTGCTCCTGGGAAATTGAGAAAGCCTTGAGCGTTGAAAAGTATTTCCTCGGCATTCACATCCGTGAGACATTCGGTACCATTGCAAGACAATGCAGGAATCGGTGTTTCAGCTGCCTTGGTAAGTAAGCCCAACCACAGCGCTCTCACATCTTGTCCATGGAGGGCTGAAGACGCATCCGTAGCAGCCCACTCGAAAAAGCGTTTGAGAACGAGCTCGTAAGAGGACGTGTCGATATGGATGTCCGCTGCTTCAGATTGCGAGTGCTGTACAATGGCATCAAGTGCCAGTGTACGGACGTTGTCTGGAAATAGGCTGATGTACTGCGCCCCTATTTGAGAACCATAGGAAAGTCCAAGAAAGTTCATAGGCTCATTGCCAAGAGCTACCCGCACAGCTTCGTGATCTTTTGCCGCGCTGATAGTATCGACATGCTCAAGAAGCGGCCCTGTTAATTCACGGCAAGACTCTCCCAGTCGTTTGTTCTTGTCAACGAGTGCATCGTATTCTTCTTCGGTCTGAGGGAACCATGACACACGCTCAGCATAGATATCTTTGCTGCAAATTATCTGGTGACTCATGCCGGTACCGCGTGGGTCTAAACCAATGATGTCGAAAACGGCTCGAAGCTGGAGCGTTTGATTCTGGAATGCACCTTGTGCCATGGACGATATCATCGTCGATGCCGGCACACCAGGTCCCCCAGGATTAATGAATAAAGAGCCGACTTTGGAAGTGGTATTTGAAGGTATTGCGGGTAGCTTAACGAGCCCAAGATCGAAATGTTCACCATAGGGAGCGTCCCAATCAATAGGAACAGGAAACGTGGCGCATTCTAGGCTGGATGGAAGTCCAAGTTCGGAAGGACATCTCGTCCATGCAATGGATAAGAGTGTGCTATTTACTGGTGGGAAGGTATGCGAGCCAGGATTGCGTGCACTCGTGCTTTCAGTGCCTGATACTCCAAGAAGAAATGACAAGATAATGACCATGGAATAGCAAGAGAAGGTGTTACATAGTGGCATCTTGCTCAATGCAAATGAGGTAAAATTTGGAAGAGATTGTATGTGTTCGGAATGGAAAACATACGAGAATAAATCGACTTTTTATGTCTCAGGCCTACGTACCAAGATACCTAGTCATGGTGAGCCATCGCCGACAGCCATACGTTGTGAGCGCTGCGTTCCGGCAACCGGATAGCTACAGGCAAGCCTGCGTCCAGCTTACCTTACCGGTGCCGAGGTGAGCAGTAGTGCTGATATCTAGCCTAGCCAAGCCAAGTGAGGCGAAGGGGAAGATGCCTTAGGAAGCAATCGCAGATTGGTACGGGATTTCCGGTCTCTGGAAGTGTTTAGAACGCTCTGAAAAGGGAGGTGCGCTGGAACTGTACTCTGAACGTAGTCGGATTGACGTGAACAAGGCTATGTCTAATACCGTAAGAGCTCCCATGTGCCTGCGTATTGGCTTGACCACTTTACGTGCCAAAAGACAAATTACCGGGTGGTGCGATCCTTCTCGTAAATATGCAGTAGCGATGAGATTGTGACGTAACCAATTACCTGAGACGCGAAGCCACCCCGCGTAGCTGCATCCAAACATCTTCATCCGACTATCAGGAACGCCAACGTTATTTGCAGCTGCGATCCCTTGTACATGGTACTCTCATATCTGGTGGGACTACCAGAGAAAACACAGCGCCTTTTAGGACGTGAAACCCTGGGGTGACGTCTGTGAACGAACATCGGTCGCGTCAGCTGCATGCTGTGAACGGCACCGCGTTCGACAAAGTACATGCCAAGGTGGCACCCATTTCGCAGACCCATTCTTAGCCACGTTCATCATCGGCATCCTAACGCTCAGCCTGCGACGACATGCTCCTTTGTACATGCGAACAGAACACATTTGTTCATCAAAACCTTTACTCGTCTCGTTGCCCCGACACAAACACCACCAAAACCGTCGCATATCTGCCTCAATATTAGTCCGATCGCTCAGAAGCATGGTGAAAAGGCTGGTTTCAACTTACGCAGTCCCAGCGATAAACAACTGCACAGTGTTTGCTTTGCCCAACATTGATAACATGGCGATCACAAGCACGGTTGCAAATACAACAACGAACATGCGGCCCTTCTCTCCCTCTAGTAGGTTGCACAGAAGGACAGGTGCAAGGAGGACAGCGACCACGATACTGGAGATGAGAAAGCGGGTTATGAATGAGCTGTGTGAGGTGTTGAAGATGAAGATATTCGAATCGCGGGAAATGGATCTCTCTGGTCCCTGGCCACGTTTAGTATACTGATATCATGAAAAGTAATGCGTCACGATATGGAAGCATCAAGAGCTATTCGGTGAGTGACAAACCTTTTTGAAACATTCAATTCCAGCTATAATTCGGTCTTCGATCCAATGCTCCAAGGCCTCCACGCCGGACTCCTTTTCCTCATCAAGCGTCATCAGATCACGTTCTCGCGACAAGTATTCGCGCTCATCACGACTGAGACAAGCAGTATTCTTGACAAAGTTTTTCAGGCTTTGAATGCTGCGGGTGGGTGCTCTGTTGAAAGATAAAATGTCTTTACTCCGTTTCACAAAGGCGTCTGCTCGTCATCAGTATTGTACGATTCAGCAGTCTTTATCTAAAGGGTCAAAATCTTGTTACCGTAGTCTGCTAACCGCGTGTCTATCTCATCTAGCAGTGCGAGTCTTTTACTGTTTTGGTCCAGCCGACTACAGCTTAGAAACAAAGGAGCCTGCTCAGCGTCGTCCGCCTCCTCAAGCTGTTGCTCAAGGAGAGATATTTTATCCTGTTTTAGTAGCAGTAGACGAGCGCGAACATTAGAGAAACGACGGCAAATGTGGAAGCAGCTATCTGCGGCGATAAGGGCGGATATTCGTGGGTAACCTGAACGGTAGTCCTCGACTAGTGACAATCAGTAGGTGCTTGGGCAACTCAAGGTTCACTATGGATGGACAAATTACTTTGGCGCTCAATATGCTGAGGAGATGCGTGTGTTTTGGAACAGATGAGGGCTTGAATGCGTTTGAAGAACAAGTAGCGACGTTTCGAGCTCGGTCTAACTGGTTCCAGTACTGTGAACAGTTAGTAAAATGCGAGGGATTGATTGAAAATATGTAATTTCCTCTGTTGCTTGCGCTGGCTAGCTCGATATCTATAGCTGTATCGATTTGTGCCATGGTTGAAACCTGTTGCTCTAGCAAGCTTCGAAATCCTTGCCGATTGGTACATCAACCCCCGCAAGAGCAGCAACTCGAATCTATGTTTAGGCGAAAGATATCGTTTAAATGTGTTCTTCTGATAGTATTGTAGGGCGGACTTTAGGTGTGGGCCACTTGAGCACCATTAGTTAGATCCTGCATCAAGTTGGCCTTGCCACGTCTTTCAATCGAGCCTTCTAGTGTCATGAATTGGTTCATCCATTCTTGCCGCTCCGTGCAATCTCTATTCCGGTCTTTGGGGTCATATAGACTTGAAGGAAGAAGGTCTGCTAGAACATGAATGAATAACTTACGTGCTTTCCTTTTCCAAAACGCGTCACACAATGGCTGGGCCTGTACTTGGACGAACACGAGATAGCGCAGACAAAGGATGCGGTACAACATGCTCTGGTTTTGAGGTGTTGCGGATTACCCTTATCACTCCTATTGGTCACTTGTCGCGCAATCGATCGAATCCTTTGGCCAAATCAGCCCCGCGCATACTACCCCGCTGTGGCTTCCGACCGGAATTCGAGAAAGTGACTTCCATCGCTTTCAGCTAGGCTGGTATAACCGCATATTGTTACCTAGGTAGCGCTTACATCCTTCTCGTTCTCGTAAGCTCCCACAAGAACTGCCGCCTTCACACACGCTTTGCATAAGAAGTAGTTGTAGATAGTCATGAGTCTTCTCGAGGAGTATGTATGCACTGATAGATCTGGAGAAACTCTAACATCATGTAGGGACGATGCGCTGCCTGAGTTTGTAGTAGATGACAAGCCAACACGTCCATGGGTCAAAGCGGACGCCAGCGTGCGTACAACTGGATTTCACATCGGAACAGCTGCCTTTAACTTTGACAGCCGTCTACTTTTGATCCAGGTGACCGGGTATATATTAAGATATCTGAAACCGAGAAAGACGGGCCCTATCTTATTGAAACCTTTGATGCTGGTACAGGAGGATACACACTGTGCGTCAACGACGGGAAGGGAACTACTGCTCTTGGTGGGAAAAGGTTCAGTGGGAAATCCCTCTTGCGTAATTAAGGGCTCGGTTTCTGAAACTCGCCGTGTACTATCTGATACAAGAGGTTTGCACAATAAAGTCCTGAGTTGACCAATCCTCTGTCATTCGTGATGAACTCCGATTCGAACATGAGAGCTCACCAAGGAAGGTTCTTATTCTCTTAGTATACTCTGCCATACTCGAGCGAGAGCCACTATTGCGCCCGGTCAACTTGGGAAGAAGCTGAGAAGCGAACGAGCTTGGCTGGCTTGTGATGAATATTTTCAAAACATCACGGCAGGAAAGTACACCTTGCGCCTTCAGTTCCTCAGGAATTTGCATCTCAAACTCACAATCCTCCGTTCCATGAGGTGGAATGAACAAATAATCACCTTCTCCTGCTTCTGATAAGAGATCCACGATTTCCCAACAGGGAGTAAGATTGAGGATCGCACAGTATAATGGCGCACCGGACAGGTTCTGGACGCATATACTGACTCGATCGGACTCGTTGAGTCGCAGCATTCCATTTTCGCTAGCTGTGGATGAACTATCGCTTCTGGCCGTAATTTGGAACCTTTTGTTCCATTCTATCTCTTCAGCACGATTTTGGATTGCTTCGAAGTATTTGTATGCGCCAAGATGCTCCAGAACGGCAACAACAGAGACCATGGCGTCGATTTGATCCTGCGGAATTATTGGTGTACATACAACTGTCTCTAGCGAGTCCCACAGGATGTAGTAATGTCGATCTTTGTTTGTCAAGTGGAGTGCGGAAGAGCCTTGCAACTCTGACGTCTCTATTGTTATGAATGATTTGCTTGAGATGAATTCAGTCCACTCGTCTTGGTTGTTTATGGTATCGCAAAGCCGTATCACGGCCTTCGTGGATGCAGTGGAGGTTAAGAGTTTCGCTTTCGCAACCGCGCCTGTTGGGTAATTCTTAGAATCAACCACATTCAGCTCAGATGTGAGACTGCCCACTCTAGTCGCTCTGGCCTTCATGGATGAGGATTGTCTTCGAATCGATCGAGCATCCTCAGATGAATAGAGAGGATACAAGTCGAACTCATCTCCGGCTACGAGTCCATGCGCCGTGCCCGCAGCTAATTGAAGATTGTCCACATTGGCCAATTTGTATACAGAAATCAAGGCGACTTCCGACCCTGAATACAGTGCACCGAAGAAAGTGAAATTTTTGTTTCCGTATCGCATCGGTATTTGGCTAAGACAGCGTACGTAGAATTGAGTTTGGATCAGCCCGTACAAAGAGCGATGCGTAATCTCTATGCCTTTTTTCCATAGGTTTTCCAAAGCATTGACGAGGATAAACGTCAACATGCCATACTTCGATTGCTTAACTTGGATCTCTTTGTTCTCCTCTTGAGGGCCGCACGCGGTAAGGATGACGTAACCTTCTGGGTTAGTGAGCCATCTGGTCCGAATGCGTGCGCCGCGAATTCTTTCATCCAGAAGCTGGTTGGCCACAGGTGCAGAATCTTTCGATTTCAGGATCGAATCGTAGGGTATTGCGCGAAGGGAATCCCGGTCGTGTTTGGAGCGAGCAACACTGCCAGCAAAGCAACAATCGAGAACCAGCGTGACGAGAATTCCCTTGCAGACCATACGATTGAGAAACTCTGCGAGTTCTTCACCACGGAAGAAATAGTCTCGTCCTGTGTTACTGAACAAAACTAAAGCAAGGTGGCCGTACATGTGTAGAGCAGATTCTGGATCTGGAATTGTCGTCCCGTGGCCAGAAAAGTGGATGTACACAGCATCACCGGCTGTTGACTCATCTAGTATCATCTCGAGGCTCCTAATCACATTTTGGCGTGTCGGCCAAAATTTGGGGTCCTCTGTGGGTGCGCCTTGGGTCGAGTCTGGTGGCTCGCTCGCTGTGAGCGCTACTATCTTCGCTGTCGGGCGAGATTTCTGGATAAATTGGCGGACAAGTTCAACATCAAGGACGGAGCCCAGTAAATTCTTCTGTCCAGGGATATTGTAGTAGTTTATCCCAATTAGAAGCGCCTTGTGAGACATTTTCTTGTGCTCATGCTTAAATTATCTTGGTGCTGTGTTCAACGCAGTGGAAAAAGACGAAGCTTCATGCCAAGTCATGACCCAGTATTTGTGAAATGGATGCTGGATTTGCTGTTGCCTAAGCTGATGTGAAGTTGCTGGCGGTATGCGGATGATGCCTAGGATCGATCCGCGTGTAGTTACCCTAACTGGACAAGTGACGTCTTCATTTGTTGCCCGGTTATGCCGTGTAACAACATGGAGGATTCGTCAAGCTGGCAATTTACGTGGCGAACTACTATTGGTCCAAAATCTTCCGCCCAACTCATTATATTGACATTCTCAATCTTGCCGTTGTGCATTATCCGCAGACGTACCTGCCTAGGTACCGATCTGTTCGGTAGTGGCTCCGTTACCTAGAGATCACCAATCACCAAAAAAGTCGAAAACGCCCAGGAAGATCTACGTCCAAACGAAAATCTTGAATCAAAATGGCACTGGAAAACTCATTGGCTAGAGAAAGAGTTCTCGCCGAACCAGCTTGGGGAAGCCCAGATATTCCAGCAATCGAAGCCAAAAATGAATCATTATCGCTGGAACACGCCTTGGAGCAAACTGAAGACAAACTGAAGCTCATACGGAGATTTATCAAGACTGCACAACGATCCCTGCCCTCGGAAGCGGCCGAAGCTCTGGATATCACGATCCAAACATGGAGGAGGGGTATAGCTGCATCACAAACTATGTCACTAGAGACCCGATCGCATATACTATTGATACTAGGAATGAGTTTGAGCATTCGGAAGATACTCCGGAGAGAGCTAGATGCCAGAGCAAGCATCGAAGACATGGTGCAAGCTATCGAAGCATTTGTGGAATGCTTACTGATATCTGATCGTGATAAGACAGATGAGATATCCGCACGGTTCAGACGTCTTATCAGAGAATTGGATGCACTGCTTGACGAGCCCTACGACGGAGAGCTTTTCGAACCGATCATCGGACCACTGCGCACCCTTCGGATCGCATTACCAGAACTCGAACTGAGTCGACGATGGCTTGTCGTGTTGTCAAATATACACATTGCCAGATATCTGGACAGCGATCTCGAAGCAACTGACAGTCTGGATGAAGCCCTGACTGGAATTCGTCGTTGGCAAGCCAAGTTTCTTGACGACAATATCCAGGTGGACTGGTACGACGATCTTGTAAGACGACACGCTGAAAAGTTCTTGGCGACCGAGAACGTTGAAATAGTGGACCGACTAATAGAGATATTTACATGGTGTCGAATCGCCCCAGAACAAATCCTAGAGGATAAGACGCTAGCCATAGCCCTAGGACAAGTTTTCGTGAAGCTCTGTCAGCACTTCTACAGGCGAAATGATGACTTCCGTTACGTCCATCGGGCAGTTAGGATCTGGGATGAGTTCAAAAACTACTCGGCAATAAAGAACCCATATATGCCAGCTTATCTGTGGTGCAGCTTGAGTGAGGCTAGTGGAACTTTGAGCGACGCAGACCGTGCATTTCGGCTTATGGAGTTGGCCATGAAAGAGCACCCACCGATTGTTGAATGCCTCACGGATTCCAGCTGCCCTTGCGTCAAAACCGTGCTCGCAGTTCAGCGCCTCAAGTACAGTCATACCAAAGACGCTGCAGCATTAGACGAGTGTATTGCAACGGCAGAAATCTTTTTAGCTGATGCTATGGATAACGCTAAAGCCCGATCATATGTTGAGTCCCAACTAGCAGATCTACTTTACGAAAGAGGAAAATTGAAGATGAAGAACTCGGATCGGAAAGGAGCAGAGGAGGATCTCCGCCAAGCCATGATCATGGCAGAGGCGCAACCAGGAGAAAAGCCTACGGAGTTCGGAATCGCAACCGGCATTGCAGACATCTATGAAGCTTTGTTCAACCTCACGAATGAGTGGTCATATGTTGACAAGGCTGTCGTTCACTTGTTAGCAGACTGCGATCTCTTTCAGTCTCGACATGACCCACAGTTTCCAGCAACTTGTTTCAGAGCTGGTGACCTACTGTTGCAACGGAGTCGGGCCTTTAACAATGAAGCTGACAGAATAAAAGCTCTCGAACTACTTGAGTTTGCTTCTGAATACGCAAGTGGAAACCTTGAAGCGCGCATATTCTGCGCTGAAGCGGCCGCCCAGGCCAGGGAGAAAGAATCGCGTTGGGAGGAGGCCAGCTCGCTTTATCGACTAACGATAGAGTTAATAAGATCCTTCGAGTTGCAGCACATGAAAAACGTTGACAAGCAAAGGAAATTATCCCAATTTGGCCTGGTCGCAACCTCCGGAGCAGCGGCTCTGCTAAACGCTGGAGGCTCGGCCGTGGAAGCTCTCTCTCTGCTAGAGTCCGGACGAGATTTGTTGGCGGGATCTCTGAGGGAATTACGTGGCGATATTTCCCACCTCCAGGATGCCTATCCAGATCTTGCGGAAGAACTCATCACGCTCCGAGATGTGATTGACGTACCTCCAGATGAAAGAGCGACAGTCACTTCTACCATCATTGAGAATACCACTGAAATGCCTGAACTACATGTAATAGACAGGCAATTTGCGGTTCAGCAATTCAGAAAGCTCATTCATGAGATCAGAAAGCTTCCAGAATTCACCGAGTTCTTGGCCACGACCGTAGTCACAGTCGAAGAAATGATGTCTGCAGCACGACATGGCCCAATCGTTGTGCTCAACTGTAGCCAGTCACGATGCGACGCACTACTTGTCACCGTTGATACAGTATCAAACCTGCGACTCTCTATCAAAGGTACAGACGTCAGAAGGAAAGTCCGACATTTACGAGCATCCGGTGTCTCATTTGAACTGCTGGAATGGCTATGGCACAC
>Ga0058698_10001520_pt1 | contig 10395 bp, 5 predicted proteins | sample AgamicAsSfe_FD_67288 | JGI IMG/M metagenome (GOLD analysis project Ga0058698, IMG submission 67288) | Agave microbial communities from Guanajuato, Mexico - As.Sf.e | ecosystem: Host-associated > Plants > Phyllosphere > Phylloplane/Leaf | place: Guanajuato, Mexico | collected 2012-05-30
CAACCGCGAACCCGACCGATCACTACGACCCCTACCGAACAAGCACATCGATACCGGTATGGGCTACGAGCGTTTGGTTTCGGTGCTACAACACAAAAAGTCAAACTACGACACCGATGTTTTCACACCACTGTTCAAGAGGATACAAGATATCACTGGAGCGCGCGAGTACAGGGGACAATTCGGCGACCAAGACCCGGATGGTATCGATACCGCATACCGAGTTGTCGCCGATCACGTTCGCATGATGAGCTTTGCCATTGCCGACGGTGGTGTACCTAACAACGTCGGCCGGGGCTACGTCGTCCGCCGAGTGCTACGACGAGGTGCACGATATGCGCGCAAATACTTTGAGACGGACATTGGTGACTTCTTCTCCAAAATTGTCCCCACACTGGTCGATCAGATGGGCGACATGTTCCCAGAGATCAAGAAGAAGCAACAGGACATCATGGAGATTCTGGACGAGGAAGAAAAGGCATTCGCCAAGTCGCTGGATCGTGGCGAGGTCATCTTCGAAAAGTACGCGCAGAAGGCCAAGGCCAAGGGCTCAGACGACTTGCCTGGAGATGATGTCTGGCGGTTATACGATACCTACGGTTTCCCCGTTGATCTGACAAAGCTCATGGCTGAAGAGCGAGGCTTGAAGATTAAGGATGAAGAGGTCGAGGCCGCACAAGAAAGAGCTCGCGAAGCTAGCAAGGGCGACAAGAAGGCCGGCGCGGTAGTTGTCAAGTTCGACGTACACGACCTTGGTGCGTTGGAGAACATGCCCGAAGTCCCCAAGACCGACGACTCCGCCAAGTTTGGTCGCGAGAACATTACCGCCACCATCAAGGCGATATACCACAACAAGAAGTTCCTTAAGAGTACAACAGAAGTACCGGAGGGGGAGCAATTTGGAGTCTTGCTTGACAAGACAAACTTCTATGCCGAACAGGGTGGCCAGGAGTTCGACACCGGAAGGTTGTTAGTAGATGGCGAGGCTGAAATCAGTATTGAGAACGTACAGGTCTACGCCGGCTACGTACTACACACTGGTTACATCAAGTACGGTGAGCTGAGCGTGGGCAGCGACGTCATTGCCGAGTTCGACGAGCTCCGAAGACATCCCATCCGTAACAACCACACCGGCACCCACGTTCTCAACTACGCTCTCCGGGAAGTCCTTGGTAACGAGGTCGACCAGAAGGGTTCGCTCGTCGCACCGGAGAAGCTGCGTTTCGACTTCTCACACAAGGCGGGTCTGTCAGACGCGGAACTGGACAAGGTTGAGAAGATCTCATCCGAGTACATCAAGCAGGACTCGCAGGTATACGCCAAGGAGGTACCTCTCGCATCCGCAAAGGAAATCCGCGGTGTCCGTGCCGTCTTCGGTGAGACTTACCCCGACCCGGTGCGTGTCGTCTCTGTCGGAGTACCAGTCGAAGAGCTCCTCAAGGATGTCAAGAACGAGAAGTGGGAAAAGCTTTCCATCGAGTTCTGTGGTGGTACGCACGTGCTCAAGACAGGCGAAATCAAAGAACTCGTCATTCTCGAGGAATCCGGTATTGCCAAGGGCATCCGCCGCATTGTCGCTGTAACAGGTCAAGAAGCCTACAACGTGCAGCGTATCGCCCGTGAATTCCAAGAACGTGTACAAAACATGGGCAAGATGGCTTTCGGACCCCAAAAGGAAGCTGAAGCCAAGAAGATCGGTGTCGATCTTAACAACCTCACTGTCTCTGCCATTGCGAAGAGCAAACTCCGGGAGGAATTCGCTAAGATCCAAAAGAGCATTCTCGACGAGCAAAAGGCCGCTGCCAAAGCCGATAACAAGCGCGTACTTGATGAGGTGACCAAGTTCTTCGAAGACGACAGCAAGAAATTTATGGTCAAGAAGTTGGAATGGTCAAGTACTGTCAACAAGGCTATCAGCGAAGTTATCAAGACTATCTCTGGGCCTAAGAGTGCGCTCAAGGATCGGTCGTTGTATCTCTTCTCCGCTTCGCCTGAAGAGGGTAAGGTTGTGCATGGGTGTTATGTGAGCGAGGTATGTTCTTCTTGCAGACCCTGACTCTCTCGACAGCAGTGCTAACGTTTCCATGTAGCCATTCAAGAACGCAGGTGCCGATGGACCCAAGTGGGCTGCTGCTGTCACTCCAATTATCGGTGGCAAGGCAGGTGGAAAGCCAGGCGCTCCTACTGCCATTGGCCAGGGTACGAACGCGGATAAGGTTGATCAAGGTGTTGAGGAGGCAACAAAGTGGATCGAGAATCTCAAACTCTGAGATGGTACTTTGAGGTGCTGAGATGTGAGCATGTAAGATCCCGTCTTGGTATATTAGACGGAGCGAGAGAATCTTAGATACGCAAGACCCAATGCATATGCATGAAAATGTACTGCCATGTCCAAACAGAAATCTCATGTCATGATCACGCAAAGTCTAGGGCACAGTCATTATGATTCGCGTCATCAACCTCTTACATGTAAAAACATGTTGCAGCTTTGGAACTTGATAATAGCGTATCCATAACAAGCAGCGAAGGACTCGTAACTCTAAAGATGTAAATTACACTTCTTTACCCCCTCCAAACCAAAAACAGATACCAAGCCCCGCCAAGGACAATCACAGTCTTCAGACTCGTCCTGAACTCCCACCAGAACAAGGCCAGTCCTTTTCTCCGTTTCCTTGGCTTCCTAGCAGCCTTGGTGCTCACACCATAGACTCTGACCTTCTTGTCCCTATCATGATCGTCATCATCGTAGTCCTTGGTAGGGTCATAGCCCGCATGTTGTACCAACGGGAGATTATATCTGGATTGTTGACTTTGTTGTTGCTGCATGTTGCGTGTTTGAGTGGTTGTGCGGACGGATAGGTTCCCCATGCGTTCAGAAGACGTTGAGGAATTTGACGAATGTGATTCCTTCTCCGCTGCTGTCGTAGCAGGGAACGTGCTTGTATTTGTTGTAGGCAGGAGAGGACTCTCAGTCGTCATGTCTGCTTCGCTTGAGGAGACGACGCCGAGAGTAACGAGAGCCGCGCGAAGTATCAGAATCATCAACGTAAGGCCAAATAGCAACCCGTATTTGAGAAATGTGCCGATTTGATCTGGAAGTAGACATAGCTTTGTTTGAATTGTCTTGCTCGCATCGCCGTTCTTGGGGTTGCCGTGTACGTCGACAGGATTCCATAAGCTGACGAGTTGTACACCAGGAAGTCTAACGCCCATGGCCCAGCTAGTGCTCTTGACAGTGATTTCTCGTATGCCGCCACCGGCACTAGTATATGCTTTGTGGAGAACCTCGCAGTAATCGTGGTCGTCGCCTGAGAAGGCGTATCGTATGTCTCCCACTTTCTCGGCTATGTCGGCAGTGATCTCGCGGTTGAGCACATTTTGGTATTGGTATCCGCCGCGCACGGAGATGGCGTTGCGGTCGTCGTGCTCGAGGGGTGGTTGCCCAGCTGGTGGAGGGGTTGGGGGCCAGTGTTCGCGAAGAGGTCCGCAGGGTGTACCTGGTGCGCGGTAGAGAGGGACGTGGGTGAGGAGAATCGTAGGGAATTCGGTGATTTCGTCATTGGCGTGTGGAAGTTCGGATGTCGCTAGGTCTTTCTTCTCAATTGCGTAGTGAGGCATACCAGGGTAGGGTCTGAGGCCCTGCTGGGCACGTAGCTCGCGCTGTATCAGACGCCTTTTACGCTTTTTCGCATCTTCGAGGAAGTCTTTCGTAGGTCGCCATAGCTTCTCCACCTGTTCTGGTGATTCTTGACCGAGTGCGCTTAGGGAGACGCTGTCGATTGAGACGAAAGTGTGATTTGCAATTATGTCGATTCTGCTTCCATCACCAAAGTATGCATTGAACCTGTCTCGGACGCCTTCTTGCACTCCTCTGGCAAATCCCAGGTCATGGTTACCAGGTAAACTGCTTATGAGCTTCCTCCCAGGTTGTCCAGGTCTTGGCTGCATACCCCCGTCACCCCAGTGCTTGAAGAATATGTCCCCGAATCTTCTGTACTCGTTCATCCAAAAGTCGTTGCCATACTTGCGATATTGTTTTTCAGGCGAAGTAGTGGTGCGCGTAGACCATTCGCGGCCACCATCAAATAGATCGCCAAGGAAGAATATAGTGTCAGGGTATAGGATAGTCTGAAAGCGAGAGTAGGTGCGGCGAAGGTAGAGATCCGTGTACTTGTAGGCAAGAGGGTTGAGAGGCCACGGGCGACCTGGATACGTGTGCGGATCTATGAGTTGCGGGTCGGCGACGAAGACGAGTCTGTGGGGGTTTGCGCCAGCTTCCTAGACACGTAGTTAGTCTTGCGCACATGTACAGATATCGGATGGTATGCTCGTACCCAGTTTTCCCAGTTGTCCCAGTTGCAGCTCTCCACAGCGCTGTTGAAGACACCTCTTTCGCCCCAGTATAAAACTACCCACCACAGCAGCACCAGCGCTCTCACAAGCGTAAACAGCCGCTTGAAGCTCCAACTTCCACTTTGCAGTTCATTCCTCTTCTCCTGCACAGCAGGCCGTATGCGATATAAGAAGAAAGCCCGCACCAGCCGCCATGCTTGGTGGGTTAAGCTCTCCGGTTCTGAGTATGCGCCGACGGGAACGCCATACTCGTCGTAGGTTGTCATTGTCTATCAAAGAAATGAAAGAGTTGCTGGTGCAGCATTTTGGAAACAGGTTGACGTCGAAGGGAACGTTACGCAGTCGTGAACATGTCGCCTACGTAATGCTCAAAGGGGCACCAGTTGCGTCGTGTTAATGGTCTGGGGAAAATGCGGCCAGGGTCCGCCCGGGCGAGGCTGATCTGCCGCTACGAGGGACCCGACGCGGGCGTCTGCAGTGTAACTCTGCTCATCACCAAAACACATGACATGATGCTGCACACGTCCAAAATGCGTCATCTAAGTAATCTTCTCGAACATATGCAAGTGATATCATTTGGAACATGCTAAAAGTACAAACAACATTTTCCCTTCCCCTCTAGTACTCAAGTGTCACCTCTTGACCCTTGACCCGACCAATAACGATCTCAGGTGCGTACTTGGGAATGACTTCATCGTCGTGCAGCATCTCAAACTCCTCTGATGCATCTTTGCCCATATGGCTAAAGAGCGCCTGAGGACCTCCTGGGTGCTCATCTGTCCAGTTGGTCACGTCCATGACAATACCCTTTACGGCGATCCATAGATCATCCTTCTTGTTGTGCTTCGCAACCTCCTCGAGCGAGAATTCCTTGTCTGGAATGCTGAACTTCTTGGGTGCGTTGGGCTTGGAAACCTTGCCGGGGTCACTTGAGTCGCCGTTTGAAGACATGACCGGAGCGGCGGATTCCTGCTTTTGATGCTGAACGGGGTCCGACGACGAGCTGGCGCCGGCTTGAGCGTTTCCACTGACACCGTTGCCCCACTCGACGGATACCTTGCCCGGTTGTGATGGGTCGATGTGTAGCGAGATCTGACCGAGACGGTTTACAGCGGCACCACCAGACTTGTTGAGCGCTTGTTGGAAGAGGTACTTGGAAGCAGACTCTCCTGCTACACGACCGTAGACAACGCAGCCAAGGAGTGATGAGCCACCGAGGCGGTTGGCACCATGGACACCACCAGCAAGCTCACCACAGACGTACAGACCATCGAATGGCTTGCCCTCGGAGTTCAAGCACTGTGCTTGGTCGTTGATCTCGATACCACCCATGGTGAAGTGGAGTACAGGCTCCATTTGCGCAACGTGGAAGGTGTCATTGATGTCAAAAGGCAGGTTGTGGAAGTACTTTTTGTTCCACTCGTCCTTCTTCTCGCCCTTTGCAATCGCGTTGTAGCTTTGGAACTCTGCTTGGAGGTCCTTGTCGCTGACACCAATCTCCTTGGCGAGCTCTGCACCAGTCATCTTCTTCATCAGGCCACGGCCAGAGTAATGTCTTGTGTGGAAATCGAGGACGTTGGATGCTTTCGAGTTGAGGACGAGGCGAATGGGCCAGTTGCCCTTGTCCTTCTCGCCCCACATCATACCGGAGACGTAGTCGCGGTGACCGAGGTCGTCGCAGAAGCGCTTGCCCTTGTTGTTGAGAAGAATACCACCCTCACCACGGAGAGCTAGGAACTGTCAGCGTGGAACAACGAAGTCGGTAGTAGTGTACAAACCTTCAGCGGCCAGGAACTTAGTCTTCGCCGTAGGGTCCTTAGGGTCTACCAGACCGGTAGGATGAACCTGAACCTTGTCCATGTCGATGCCGTTGGCACCAATCTTCATCAGCATCTTGTGTCCATCACCGGTGGCGTGAGCACCGTTGGTGGTGGAGAGGTCGTAGGTGTCTGGCCTCCACTTTTTCAGAAGAGAGTCCTCTGTAAAGTCGGCGGCATAACCACCAGTGGCCAGGATGACAGGGCCCTCAAGTGTTGTCTCCTCGCCGTTGAATGTGTAGGTGACACCGGTAGCACGGTTGCCTTCGGTGTTGATCTTGGAGACCTTGGCCTTCTTGACGAGCTGGACGCGCTCTGGCTCCTGCTCGGCCAACTCTTCGAATCGTTGCATCAGGGCGTATGTGATGGCCATTCCGGGGAACTTGGCATCGTGGCCACGGTGGGTACGAGGTTGGGAGTGACCACTGTCAAAGTCAGTACATGTGTGAGATGCGGGAATAACGTCAAACGTACCCCAACCGCGAAACGAGAGTCAGATCGAGGTTGAAAACGTCCATCAACCACTCGACGGCAGCAGCGGACTTGTAGGTCAGAACCTTGATCAGGTCTGGTCGCGCCTTGTCTCGCGCAGATTTGAGTGTGTCATCGTAGAACTGCTTGACGCTGTCGCCAATCTTCTCATCTACTTGTGTCCTTGTAAGGGCACCGTTGATTCCGGATGTAGCCTTGGTGGAGTTGCCTCCCATGAAGTTGTTCTTGTCCAAAAGGACGACATTTCCACCAGCAAGGTAGATGGTATGAGCAGCGCTCAAGCCGGACACTGTCGTCGTGGTTAGCTATGCGCGTGACGGCATATGATGCAGTGATGCTTACAGCCAGCGCCAACAACAATAACTCTCTCAGGCATGGTGATGAATGCAGACGAAGAGGGAATGAAAGTAAAAGACGGGGTATCGAGAGAGCAGATGAGGGCGAAAAGTCTGGGGATCGGCTTCTGCTTTGTATGGATGCAACGGATAGGATGCTCGGCTTCCAGCTAGCACTTGAATCGTCGCAACTTGTGCCTCGGAAGTGGAGAATGCGCTAACCCGCATGCACCTGTCGCCGGGCGGACCCAATCATGTGGCGGCTGTTTGTACGCCAGAGATGTGAGATTCACCCAGACGAGCCTGGATTGCGCTGCTGATGGTAATATCAAGCAACTGCTCAGCTGTCGCATGTGAAGACGCTCGTCTCCGTCACTATACACATGACTTGGGTATGCGAGGCGTGGTTGGCCCCATGCGCAACGCTGACCTCTCCTTCGGACGGAACGCCGAGGAGCTGGGGCTTGGAGAACCTGGGGCAAGTCACGCGTGGGAACACGCAACTCGCCGTTGGCATGTGAAGGCTAGAGCACATGTGATACTAAGCCTAGCTAGCCACAACCATAACTCTGGAACATCGTCGACGCAATGCATTCGCCGCTCGTTGTTCTTTGAGTTGAATTGTTACGATGTTTGTTGATGCTTGAGCTTCACGATGCTCGTAATGGCAAATCCTTCCGCACAGGCATCAAAGCCCGATCGGTGTTTGCTCGCACGAGCGCAACACTTAGCGGGCGATATTGCCGTCTTCGGAACTACAACAAGTCTATGAACTCATATCGGAGTATCATCTTATACCGACTTTTCAAGTCGCTCCGACGTCAAGGTATCAAACTTCGCATTCAAGACCAAGGTTGCGTTATTTCAACTTCATTCTGTGCGTACAAAACGCTTCGGGGTAGCTGTTGCCGACGCCGCCAGACCTGGCTCGGTACGTTCTCGCGCGAGGTCGACCCTGGGCACCGAACAGAACTCCAACTGTGTCAACAACGTATTGCGAACTGCCTGTTTACTCTATATCTGGGGTATCCAAAGCCAAGCTTACGAGAATAGCGGGTCCGACCCGTCGGCGCTGCAGGATCCTAGGCCCGGATATTTCAGGACATGCAAATCCGTAGCTCCGACCGAGGGCAAGCAAAACACTGTGTAACCATTTGTTTGCCTTCCTGACCTTGTACTACTCTCCAGTCCTCTGAACAGCCTCATGCCAGATGTTTTCCGTTGCCGGTCCCCTTAGTGACAGGCGACCGACTTGGTGGACGAAGACTGGCTGAACATCAGGTATCCGACGAATGCACCCACTGCGACAGCAAGCATAATCCAACCGTTGTACGTCATGAAAAGCAGCCTATGCATATCAGCCACAGCCCTCGACTCCGCCTTCATTGCAAAAACACTTACATGATGAAGAACGAATAGAAAACCTGCACAGCATACAAGACAGCCTTGATCATCTTCATCTGCTGCTCGGCACTACGCCCAACGCCTCCGTTTCTCCCTGGGCCAAGTAATGAGCTAGATTCATCTGCGTCGTCTTTGTACGCGTAAAGTTTACTCAGCGAGTGTTCCTCAAGGTGGTGATTGAAGTGAAGAAAAGAGACCTCCCTAATCTCCTACTTCCACGCCTGCCTCTTAGAGTCTTTCCACTACCCCGGTGGTACTTGTATAGAAGAAGTGCACTCACCTCTGGGTCCCTCCATGATACCCTTTGAGTACGCCTCATAGCGCCTTGATATTTCTCGGATAGCTTCGTACCCAGCTGTGAGCAGGACTACGGCGAGTAGCGAAAAGATGAGTGAGCCGGTGCCCGAGATATGCCACGAGGGGAAGACAATGCAGAGGTCGGTCGTGTCCCACGTAAACAACATCTATCACATCATCGAAAGTCAGCGTATGTTCGTTTGAGTATCGATACGAGGAGAGAAGGGTGCAACCGTACGTTCATGTTGCACTTGGGCCCGTCGCCGCCCATGCCAGGCATGTCGTGGCCCATGTGGCCGCCGTGATCCATGTGCGAATGGTCCATCTTTCTGCCGTGCTTTGCTATTGGAACTGGTTGAGATAGTTTGTTACTGGGAGGAAGGAGATATGGACGATGGACTTGTGTCTCAAGATAGGCGGGTCTAGGAGCGACATGTGATGGCACGCGTCGCACCAGTGATCGACGCATGCACGCACGAGCCGCGGCTACGCGGGGGCGAGAAGCTCCCCACTTGTGTTTGGACCCTTGATTGATTACATCGATGACTTTGTACATTTCAAAGCACGTCAGGCAAACTTATTGCACTGACTTTACAAAGTGAAGTTCGAACGTCATATGCGCAACACACCACCATGAACACAATGCGATCATTACGACCAGCCATTAGACTCGCGCAAAGCGCCTCGCGACCGCTATCGCGTACTCCCGCAGCACTCTCACAACGCCACTTCTCGCAGTCGCAATCACATCGAGAACTAGGCCCACCGTTGAACATACCAAAATGGTACATACACCGAATTCCATACAGATTCTCAACCGCTCCATTCAACACGAAGCAACACAGCTAACCCATCATTCCAGGGTCTCCGAAAACTCCCACATGCTCAAACCCCCAATCAACAACTATTGCGTCTACTCCGACCCCGTAACCGTAATGATAGTCGGCGGCCCTAATGAACGAACCGACTACCACATCAACGAAACTGCAGAATGGTTCTACCAACACAAAGGTTCCATGCTCCTCAAAGTTGTCGATACCTCGTTACCATCGGGTCAGCAGTTCAAAGACATACATATAAATGAAGGAGACATGTTTTTGCTGCCCCCAAATACTCCGCATAATCCCGTGCGCTTCAAAGATACGGTAGGTGTGGTGCTGGAGCAGAAGAGGCCGGAGGGTAGCCTGGATAGGCTGAGGTGGTATTGTCAGAATTGTGGTGACAAAGTGTACGAAGCAGCATTCCATTGTACGGATCTCGGTACGCAGATCAAGGATGCGGTGAATGCTTTCAAGGCGGATACGGAGAAGAGAACATGTAAGAGCTGCGGAACACTTTGTGATACTGCGCCACAACCAAAGAAGGCCTAAAAAAACAGAACTGAATGAAGAGTATGTATGATATGTACTGTAGTGCAATGGAGATTGGTAGTCTTGTCTAGAGGCCTTTCCACATGATCTTCGAAATGTGATCCGTCTTCTTTCGACTGGGTCTTACTAGGCCGAGGTGCCTGAGCTCAGCTAGGGCTCGCTGGAAGAGCGCCCTGTAACCTGTTAGAATACTTTGTTTGTGGTATATGAACGTGGACTTACATGGTCTTGGGCTCATTCTCCTCCGTTCCATCTCCTGCAATGGCATTGAACGCCGACCACAGATCTGTGACGTTGATCAACGTACCGGACTCAAGGTACATCTGA
>Ga0058698_10001521_pt1 | contig 10390 bp, 12 predicted proteins | sample AgamicAsSfe_FD_67288 | JGI IMG/M metagenome (GOLD analysis project Ga0058698, IMG submission 67288) | Agave microbial communities from Guanajuato, Mexico - As.Sf.e | ecosystem: Host-associated > Plants > Phyllosphere > Phylloplane/Leaf | place: Guanajuato, Mexico | collected 2012-05-30
ATGACCGTACACTTGCTGCCGCCAGCGGGCTCACCAGGATTCTGAGACCGCTCCACCTCGGCAATTATGAGCTCGAAGGCCTTTTGTACGTTCTCGTTGTAGCGCGCGCTGGCTTCGGTCCAGGCACATTTGAACTCTGCGGCGAGGGCGCGACCGTCTTCGGACGTAACTTGGCGTTGTTCGGGGCGCAGATCAGACTTGTTGCCTACAATAACGAGGGGAACCCACTCGACAGCCTAGTAGGAATCTTGGTTAGGCAGTGGCGCTGAGAGAGTCACATGTCTACTTACCAGGTGATTCAAGATCTTATCGCGAATGATGCGCGCCATCTCGAAGCTCTGCTTGGAAGCGACCGAGTAGACAATCATGTAGCCATGAATGCCAATAAAGTGCTTCGAGTTGAGTATACTATATTCATCCTAGAGAGCAATACCCGAGTCAGCGGGTTCCTCAAAAGAGCCTCAACCGTCGAGTTGAGGTATACAGCGAGGCGTGCACAGCTGGGGGACGCGCGTGAAGCAGGGCGAAGGTGGGGCGTGGACCTGGGCGTTGCTTCGCGACGCGGGGGAAAAGAAAACCTCATGTACCTGGCCAGCCGTATCGATAATCTCAGTCGCATAGTCCTGGTTCTTGTACTTGATCATCTTGCTAAAAGTATTCTCGATAGTCGGGTAGTAGCTGTCGACAAAGTGCCCATCGACAAATTGCACTGTCATACTCGACTTGCCTGTCGATTGTTGGGTCAGCATGTTGTTTGCTGCTACTTGCATGTGAAGGCAAGCTTGCGCAAGCTGCACTCAACAATCACATACCGACGGCTCTGCTGCCAACAATGGCCACCTTTCTCTGCTTTGGTGGGGGTGCCATTTTCTTGCTGTTGCTGTTGCTGGGTTTGGTAGGAGGTCGTGAGGAAGCTGAACGACTCGCCAGGTTTGAAGTTTGGTTGTCTCAGTTGACCGCTGAGACGTAGCTGCCTAGGTTGCGTTTGGTCGTCCGGACCTGCCAATTGCCTGTACGAGCTAGCTCCCAGCCCGGAATGACGCCGTCTAGCTGCAGGTGATGGATGCGCGTGTGGGACGAACAAGCTGGGTCACTGGCCCAAGCGCTGTAGCTGCTGTTAAGAAGATCGAGATGCTGGCTTCGGCAAGAGTCGTAGGTAGAGAGTGGACGTGGCTCAGGAAAAAAAAAGTCCCCGACCGCGTGTTGATGCCGTCATGTCTGCCGGCTCATCTCTCGATATAGCACCTGCATATCAAAGTTGGGCAACTATGATATATCGCTTTGGGCATGGCACCGAACGAGTGGTATTGGGTTCCCGAGTTCTAGCCATCCAACCCGAACAGTGCACATCGAAGCCGGCGAATCCAGAGCTTCTCGAAGCATTGCTTTACGTACTGCCAATCGTCTCGAGTTTAGCGCGAAGCTGTCTAGCACACCACCCGCATACAAAACAATTCACCAACAACCACTTAAAGCGACAAGAACGTCCGAAATGTCAGAAACTCTTGCTGCCCTTCCCGACGCCCCGAGAATACAACTTAACCGAAATGATGTCGGGCGTTCTTGACTCAAGGCGGAACAATCACATGCGGGTTTCTGCCAAAGTGGAAAAAAGTTGCTTGCGCCGGATATTACACAGCCGCTGCATGGAACTTCTATAGAAGAAATCTCGTAAATTGTCCCGACGGCAAAGACCCTCCACTTACCGCCAGTTGCGTCACTTCAACCGGCTTTCTGGGACGGGTGCAGCCTTACGAACGTGGTGCGTGCGTGGTTACAAGCCTTCATTTAGCCTTTACTGCCTACGCGATGGGATACGAGCGTAAAACAGTGACGGATAGACGATATATATCTCGATTAGTGTCGTTTCGTATACCGTTAATGCAATCGCTGCCGGAACTTCCTAAGCCTACAAAGCCTCAATGCACGACCGTACTATCCATCTTTTCTTCCAAAGTGCTAGGGTATCGTGATCTTCAAGACAATACAAGTGAATCGTTCCCAGTGATGACTGCATATCGTAATTCAGGGTATCATGCCATAGTCGCCAGAGACCAAACCAGTAAGAAGCCCGCCATGACGGAGGGCACAAGTCTTCGCCTGATGGCAAACACTCTGAGAATAATTCAAGTAGAGATTGGGTACATGGGTCAATGTTGAACCAATGCCCAAGCTTGCACCCTAAACTCAAGCTTCCATCAATCCGCAAGATTATCAAACACCCGCATTCTGCAGCTTTTCCACGACGAGCATGAGGCGCGCGGTATAGGTTTGCAAGGCCTCTTGACCCTCTGCTCCATCAAAGTCTTCCTTCTGATCAACGTGCTGATGCACACGAACAAAGTCTTTGATGCTATCAACCAGCGTATCGAGTTGCTTGTTCGGTAGCAGCATCCGGACTTTTGTCCTTATGATTTCGTTGAGACTCAGGTTACCAATAAGGACACCAAGATACCCAGTGGCCACACCAGAGTGAGATTCTTCCACAGAAGCAGCCTGTGAAGTAGTTAGCATCGCTGAACCATCACCGTGTAAAAAGAACATACCTGAGAAGCACGCTTCAGTCCGTCCAAGAAGATTTCGACCAATGTGTCAGTCTCATCAGCGACGTTCAGCCTCATCTGATCACTCAACTCTGCAAGATTGATGGCGGCACCCAAACTCAAAATCAGACTATCCAAGATCTCTGTTCGCTCCTCTAGTGCCAAATCTGTGTTGATTGAACGAAACTTTTCAACAATGGATTGCATGAGTGGCTGGACAAAGGCCTTCGTTGAAAATGGCTGGCAAGCTTTTGGTTTATTGTTGGTCAGATTCATGCAGAGCTTAACGGCAAGCATGGTCGATGCTGCAGCATCAGGCTGAAAGAACCTAGGCATGAACTTCGCAATCTGTTGAAGCACACCAGTTGACCAAGTAGCTTGTATTTGTCTCGTAGCTGAGGTCGACTCCAGTATCGAAAGTACCATCTCCAGTGTCGCATCGTCTTCTGGCGCTGCATTGTTCGACTCCGATCGATTGTTCGAAGCTGAGGCAATCTCAACAATCTGAGATATCATTGTTTGGTTGAGAAGCATATCGGCGTTGCCAGCCTTCCGCAGCCCAATAATGAGCAACTCAATGGCTTTCAACGCCACTAGCTGTGGTGATACCTTCTCTGTTACTGCGGGCGACCAGATATAGGATTGCTGGACCAAGGCGCGAAATGAAAGGACCGACTCTTTCGCGATCTTTGACAGGTTTGTCTTCCGATCTTTTGCAATCTCCTTGATGTCTGCACCGTTTCCAGCAAGTTTGATTAGGTTGGCGAGACTCCCAGTCTCATAGAGCTGGCCCAGGACAGAATAGGCAGGGTTGGTACGCAAGACGAAGACGGTTGCGACAGCAGCGACAAAGTCGAAGACGATCTCGCAGCTGACAGAGATGTTCTGGAAGAACTGGTGGGCAAGAGCTGAGTCGAGAAGCTGATCGCAAAACTTCTCGTCCGCCATCTTGGTGCATAGATCAATCATGGCACTACGTCGTATGTTTTTACTGGTGGTGGCGGACGTCTCTTCAATCATCATCTCCGCTTCATGATGGAGGACCGCGTTGCGGCCCCGAGTCCTAAGCTCATGCACCTGCTGAGCCTGTGCTTGGCTGTTCTCTGCGTCACTCTCAGATACAGATCTAGTCTCCCTTTGGGACTGCGACCCAAAGCCGTCGTCCAAATCCATCGATATAAGTAAATCATCTTCCGGGTTGTCTTCCCTCAGATATGACCGTGCCATGGCGTAAGTAAGTTTTGGGCGCACACCAAATCCAGATGTGTTTTGTGATGTCTGAGAGTCAACCTTGCCCTGATTGTCCACGTCCATGTTGTCGGGATGCGTACTTGAGAGACGGGCTTCTCCGGAATTTTGCAAAGGTTTCCCCGCAGTCCAAGAATGATTTGAGCTTACTTCCGAGTCGTCTCCAACCTGGCTGCTACCTTCTTCATCGCCATCTGAGCTGGGCTCTGATGGTTTGAGGGTGTCGATGAGTCTAGTCTTACGAGCCTTAGCACTATGTGTGACATCAGATTTTGACCTAGCTAAGCTGCCGATGAGTGATCTTGGCTTGCGATCCGTCAACTGTAAATTGGAGAAGTTTGGCATGGGCGTAGTCGAGGATGAGGAGTCGCTTAGCAAACCACCAAAAAGGTCCTTTTGTCGCGGTGTTATCGAGCCTGGCATGGAGGCTTTCGACTGACGAACAGGCGTAGTCAAAGGATCTGGTATGTCATACATAGTCTCATCTTCTAACTCGGCAACTTCAAAGACCCCCTTAACAGGAGATGGCTTCGATGGTTGGCGGCCGGGAATCATGCCGTTGAGCATAGCCGGAGAGGATTGACCCTTGGTAATCGTTCGCGACGCTAACACAGGTACAGTACGCTGCCTTGTCTTTGTCGGTTTGTTGATTGTTGGCGCCGGTGGCTGCACTTTCTGAGTCGAGCTTGTGATGGGCCGGTTCGATGACCCATGTCCCGGTGAAGCGCCATCTTCGTTCTTTTGATACTTCCGACTCCGCTGAGGCACCGACTGTTCAGGCTTCTGGTGCACTATTGGTCGATTTACGGTGGCAGTGGAAGAAGCGGACCCTTGGCGCTTGCGTTTTTTGGAGGCATTGGAATCGTCAGACTCGACCGTATCCTTGTGAGATGCTTCAGAAGTTGTTTTGGACTTTTTGGCAGCCTCTTTTGGTCCTCTCGATTGAGCTTGGCGTGAGATCTTTTTGACCGTTGGTGGTGCCTCTTCGTCCGACATTGGAACGTCGAATACGGCCAGATCGTCCACTGGTTTGGCTGGCGCCTTCCCTAACGCTTTCTTCGCGGGTAGTGCCGGTGCTGTCCTTGCAGTCTTCTGAACCTTGACCTGTGATGACGCAACCGTCGCTGCCTCCGAAGGTGCTTTCGCCTTGACCACCGGCCTGTGTGATAACTTGTGGTCTTGTGTGGTCTGTTTCGGTGCTTGTACGAGCTTAGGCGTTTTTTCGCGTATTGTTCGAGGAACGGCCGGATTGGAGGATGAAGGCAGCGACGACTGTGCGGGCTTTGGAATATGCGCGGGCGTAGTAAGCTTCTTCTTCTTCACGGCGATAGGCTTTGCGTCATCGGGCTTGCGCAACGGCTGTGCGGCTCTCGCTGGCTTCTTGGATTCTTTGAGAGAATCATCTTTGGAGGAAGCTGTAGCTTCCAAGTCCACTTCAGGTATGCGACGCTTCGGTATTATTTTCTTCGTAGGCTTCGGACGCGACAAGAATTCGTCTTCAGAGGGCACGTCGAAGATGTCGAGTCCGTCGGTCTTTGCGCGCGCAATTTCGGAACCAGATCCACCATTCAATTCGCTTCCAGCTTTGTTCAGCGAGCCGTTTGAGGCTGCCGTATGTTTCCGCGGTCGCTCTGGCGATGGAGGCGCATCGTCGTTGGAATCGGGTAGAGGTGGCGGGAGGGCGGAGTGACGCGACGCTTTGCCATAAACCCTCTTGCGACGGTCGCTAGAGGTGAAATTGGCGAACATGGTCGTGGCCATGTTTGTGAGAAGATGTGTTGTGGCGACGCTGCACAAGGTGACTTAGACGCGCATCTCGCAGGTAGCAGTACCTGGGTGAACCGTGGGTGATGTCTCGGCAATCACCATTCACGCTCACATTGCACGGGCCGACGCGTTAATTCACCGCAAACCTCACCTCATTGCAACGACATCATCACCATCACGGTCAAACGCTCAAAGCGGAGGTTTGCATGGTGGCTGGTGATCGAAGCAGGGACCCGAACGCAAGGCACGCTAAACAGCGGGGCAAGGGTTCCTCCTTCCCAAACAGAGTGAAGGACTTCGCCGACGGTCACGAGCCTAGACTGTTACTCCACCTACGCTTCAGCTCCTCTTTCTTGCTTCTTATCTAGAGGTCATATCTGTTAATAAAAGTCCCCTCTATCGTTTGGTTTTACTCTTGAACCGACCCCATTCTCGCTACCCCACCAATATCAAATTACCTTCCAACACCACAAATCTTTAGTCCCATATTCAACCTCAGGTGAGCCCTTTTCAGCACACATCAGTTTTCATGGCAACTTCCGTGCAAACCCTGTCCATGGATTTGTGACATGTCTTTGGATTTGAACATGGCAAAAATTCGAATGACTGACCAGCTGACTGTAATCAGCCTATTACCTCAAACATGTCTTCCGACTCTCAACCTCCCTCAGAATGCTTGGGACCTGAATATCGTCCCGCGGCCCTGAAGCCAACAGCTACCGTCTCAACTCCTCTCAAACAGAAGAATGTCCATATTCTACCCCAGTCCCCTCAGTTGATAGCATTGCTCACGTAAGAGCCCCATGAACCATGGTCACTACCATAAAAGGGTAATTGACTAACAAGATCAAAGCATGATACGAGATCGCAACACTGGCCGCGCAGACTTTATCTTCTACAGCAACCGCATTATCCGTCTGCTTGTGGAGGAAGGCCTCAACCACCTGCCAACAGAGTCGCAGGAGATCACTACCCCTGTAGGCCGCACCTACTCTGGTGTCAAGTTCGAAGGCAAGATCTGTGGTGTCTCGATCATGCGTGCGGGAGAGTCCATGGAGCAAGGATTGAGGGACTGCTGTAGAAGTGTACGCATTGGAAAGATCTTGATCCAGAGGGATGAGGAGACCAGCAAGCCGAAACTGTACTACGACAAGCTACCCGAAGACATCAGCGATAGGTGGGTCTTGTTGCTGGATCCCATGCTGGCCACTGGTGGTTCAGCACTTATGGCTATTGATGTGCTCAAGTCGCGGGGCGTACCAGAGGAGCACATCCTCTTCCTCAACCTCATTGCCAGTCCAGAAGGCGCGCAGAACCTTGCGGATAAGTTTCCCAAGGTGAGGGTAGTTACCGCATTTGTTGATGCGGGTTTGGACGAGAAGAAGTAAGCTGCCCTTACCCAATCTGAGTATCCGTTGCTAACAAGATGTCTAGCTATATCGTCCCTGGGCTGGGCGACTTTGGCGACCGATTCTACACAATGTAAGAGTAGTCAACAACATGTCCGATTCATCAAGCGCATTTGTTGGGCGTAGAGCGGCTCGGTTTTGCTTGAGCATGGTAGCATAAGGCTGTTAAGACGAAGATGCATGATTTCGAGCAATTTGGGAGCCTCTGATGTGCAAGCTTCATTACAAATTTCTATAGATCTTGCTCAGCTAACCGTGAACACGTCTCAGCCTGATGCTGACGATAATGAAACGCCATTGTGAATCTGTGGATCTTTTTGGTATCCTAAACGCCGTGCAAGCCGTGGCCCCTTCCCATGTTCCCATGTGTTATACAAGGCCCTAAGCCTTCGTGTCCTGCTGCTCCTTCGCTCCTGCCGACAGGCGACTTAGTCTGCGTACTCACCCTCGGCATCAGGCTCGTCGTGTTCGATGAAGCCGCCGTCGCCATCATCATCTTCTTGGTTGTGTGCCGTCGGCATTCTGCCCATGCGATTCGTACTCCGCGCGGTATCGACATTGCCCTTGGCTGCCTGCTTCGCAACCGCGTCACAGGCATCAATCCAGTCGGCATACACGTCGACGGGCGCACTGAGGTAGTTGATGTTTGTCTGGAAAGTCTGGCCGCAGACCTTGCACTGCAGGTTGCCGACACCGGACTTCTTTTCGATGGAGACGCTGACGGACTTTTCGTGGTTGCAGAAGAGGCATTGGAACGTGGTTGGGAGTTTCTCCTTCTGCAAGGGTGTTAGTCAGCGGAACCTCTAGAGACATGGGGTATGGCGTGCCTTCTTGGGGCCTTGAGGCTTGCTGGAGGATTTGCGCTTGCCCTGTCATTGCCATTAGTTTGCGAATGCGATAGGTGAAGCCGGAGAAGACATGCCATTTTCTCGTCGTCTCTCGAGTCGCCGAATGTAGAAGGTGTGTGAATACGTGGCTATTATCTAGCGACTGCGGTGTGGATATCAAGGCGCGGATTCGATGACTGTCGCGCTCTGGTCGTGTGCAGTGACGCGAAATCGCGAGTTTGGGGTGAATGCGTCTCGAGTCTCGCGTGGTTCCGACCGCCAAGATCCCTGTCGCTTCCCTTGCAGCTGCCGCATACGTCGATAGCCGATAAGCGTCCCCGCTCCTATCAGCGCTCTCTCCGAGCCTCATGCACGTGTATAGTCAGCTGTCCTGTGGTGCTGGCACCGCCGGCGAGCTCCTAATATCTGACCACATTGCTCTTTCTCTTCCTTTCTTCTCCTCTCTTCTCTGGATCTTCCTGATCCCCTTTGATATCTGTTCAAAGTTGCGTTTGTGCCTCTCCTTGCTACCTACGTCCACATCATCGTGTGTTTGTCCCACCATCGGCACTCACCGGTCTTTGTTTCACGTCCCGACACGAACCCGGCAATCACAATTGCTATTTTCCCCAAGACCCGAGAGCTTGCACTGCTTTGTATAAAGATTAACAATAGCAAACATGTCTTCTGAAAGCATTACCAGCGATGCTGTCCTTAAGGAGATCCTCGAAGGGCTCAAGGCCCTTCGATCGGAGAACTCCGTACTGGCAGCTTCAGTTGACAAAATCAACGGCCGTGTGAACATGCTGGCAGGCATCAAGCAAATCAAGGATGAGGCAGCAGATGCAGCTGCTAGTGGAAAGCTAGACGGCGAGAAGGCCAATGGTGTCGAACCAGAAAAGTCCAAGTCCGTAGAAGCCGTTAGCGAGCAGTATGAGCAGCCACCTTCAGATGCTGATGCTCAACCACGTCGCACGAGTGTATCCAAGATTTCAAAGATCATCTTGACTTCATATCCTGGTCAAGCTGGTGTCGACCCGTTGCCCATGCAATGGGGTGCCAAGGACCCTGCTGTTCGTGGCCCTGTCGTTGTTTCAAGACATGCGAACACTATCCGAAGACGCAACGGTACGTAAAGAGGAAATGCATTAGAAATTGGCTTATAGCTAACGTATCTCAGCTATCGGTGCTCACGGTGGCTCGTACTCCATCTACAATGCTCTGGCTGTAGCAAGCAAGAACCTCGACATCACTCATAAGCCAGACTTCACTAACACCGAGCCTGCTGCAAAGATCGGTCCTTTCCCGCAATGGAGTGATCCAAAGAAGATCGTAGCCATGGATCCATACGGACATCTTGCACCATGGCTGTACAAGGAGACCATGGACAAGGATGATGTGGAGATCAGACCTACGATTGCCATTACCAGAGCGCACATGAAGGTGCCAGAACTTGAGGAGAGCGTACGAAAAGGCAGACTTGTTCCCGACGGTAAGATTTGCATGAACGAGACAGGTGAAGTTGCCGTCACCAAGGTTGCAGTTGAGCCTGTATGGTACTTGCCTGGTGTTGCTGAGCGCTTCAATATTGGTAAGTCGTATCATCGCGGAGTCTTTTCTACTCTGACTAATGGACCCAAAAGATGAGGGAACTCTTCGCCGGACACTTTTCGAAGAGACTGGTGGCTCTTATCCTGAGCTCATCACCCGTCACGACATCAAGCTCTTCCTTCCTCCCATTGGCGGTATGACTGTCTACATCTTTGGTGACCCAGCAAAGATGTCCGATCCCAGCGCAAAGCTCGCTCTCCGCATCCACGACGAATGCAACGGAAGTGACGTATTCGGATCTGACATCTGCACATGCCGTCCTTACCTCACTTTCGGTATTGAAGAAGCAGTCAAGGAGGCCCAGAAGGGTGGTAGCGGTGTCGTCATCTACTTCCGCAAGGAAGGTCGTGCTCTTGGCGAGGTCACCAAATATCTTGTCTACAATGCCAGGAAGCGAGGCGAGGATCGTGCCAGCGAGTACTTCAAGCGCACTGAGAACATCGCGGGTGTCAAGGACATGCGTTTCCAGGCTCTGATGCCCGATATCCTGCACTGGCTTGGTATCACCAAGATTGACAGAATGCTCAGCATGTCCAACATGAAGCACGATGCTATTGTCGAGCAAGGTATTCCAATCCATGAGCGCGTGCCTATTCCTGATGACATGATTCCGGCGGATAGCCGCGTTGAGATCGATGCCAAGATCCAAGCTGGTTACTGTAAGTCTTTATATACTCTCATACCCTTGTGCATTGCTAACATGGGACTTACAGTCACAACCGGTCATGTCATGTCGATGGACGAGTTGGCAAACGTAAAGGGTCGTGGTTGGGATGATGTCGATGTAAGTGCAATCATGTGAACCTCATCTACATGAACGAGTCGATACTAACTTCAATTTACAGCATTGAAGCACCAGTTCATCAATTGGAAAAAAGTGCTGTTTTGTAGAAGTCTACTCCAAGAAATGTGATGATAGTCAAGAAAATCGCGGCTCCAACCGTACAGCCAAAACACAAAATAAAGAACAAAGATCACACTGCTC
>Ga0058698_10001522_pt1 | contig 10388 bp, 6 predicted proteins | sample AgamicAsSfe_FD_67288 | JGI IMG/M metagenome (GOLD analysis project Ga0058698, IMG submission 67288) | Agave microbial communities from Guanajuato, Mexico - As.Sf.e | ecosystem: Host-associated > Plants > Phyllosphere > Phylloplane/Leaf | place: Guanajuato, Mexico | collected 2012-05-30
GATTGCCGAGATATAACATATTAACATATTAGATTCTAGTTTAGAACATGGACTGACATTAGGCATCTCATGGAATTCGTATCGGTAAGTCATTGCTATCACAATGGCTACTCCGTGCTTGTGTACATCTGACATGGCCCTTCTGAAGAGATGAGTTTTGATATGCTTGTCAGGATACTTGGCGATAGATACCAACATGGCACCTTCTTCCTTATAGCATAATCTGTCATACTGGAAACCTTCTTCCCATCTGGAAGTCCTTAAGAGAGTCGCAGTTGTGGGAATCCACTGTTCACTGCAGGCCGTCGAACAATCCCGCCTTCACATTCGCGCTGCATGCGGTCAAAGTCGTGCACTACATATTGTGTGAAGAAAGACATCCCACAGGATCCAGACAGGCTGCCTTTACTACCAGATCATGTCTCGCGGAAGGTGCCATGGACATATAACACAGCTAGCCACTAAGAACTCACCACAAGCAACAGATTGGGGTCCATTCCCAAAGCAGATGATTGTGCGCGGGCGTAGCTACCAGCGCTAGCATTTGAAGCGCATGTCAATTGTATCCACCATTCATGTAACCTTGCTCGAGAGTGGATATACTACATCGCTTTGCGCGCTTGCCGGTCCGGACAGTTTCATAAAGATTGTGCATGCTGTGCAGCCACCCGCAACATCAACATCTGTGATGCTTCGCACCTTCGCATCGCTCAGATGATGGAACCGGGTGTTGAATCTAGCTCAAATCTCGGAATTGTGTACAGCCGAGAGTGCACGGATTCGTCTCCATTCCAAGCGAGCAACTCTGATCGTACCGTCTTACGTGGAATTGTTCGAGCTGTGAGGGAACGCTGTTCAGCCCCATCTCTGGCACCAACCATAAGCGACCGAAGGATGGAGCTGGAATCTGTATGATTGCGATGTCTCGGAGAGTTCGAAGTAACGCTCCTTCCGGTTTACTGTGATGTTGGAAACGTAGGGCCCCACATCGCGGCTGGAAAGCCTCGAATTGTTGATCATGGTGCTAGACGTGCCCCGAGCATCCGCGGCACGCTGCCGCTGGACGTGAGCCGTTTGCAACGTCCCGTATTCGCAAGGAAGCCGTCAAAGACCCCTACAATAAGGCCGACCAAAGCTCCGCTCTTATCAACTTGCGGGGACGACTGCAAGGCGATGGAATCGGTCCGCAATCCTTTCAGCAGTATTTGTCAAAGATCAGAGCATCGTGAGCTAGTATCGCGAGGGCCAAAAGTAGACGGCCTCACGCATCCAACCCTTCTCTTAGCGGCCCATGTCACATATCCGCGAGCATATCAATCGTTTGACTAGACAGTGCGATAACGGTAAGCAAAGCGAAACAAATCCAGGAGTATCGTCGATTTCGCAAACACTACCAGCTCGGATGCGGTTTTCCACCACGGAGCGGTTCAGAATCCAGGTGCGGCAGAGCCGGGCCTTGGGGACGGCATCAGGAAGGTCGCGAGCTGTACCGAGCGAAGCGCAACCGAATCTATATTTGCACTCTGTTTTCTCGACAAGGAAGGGCAACGGGCCATGGTGTCGACAGTGCAAGATTGCAGAGCGGTCAGCGCAGACTTGAGCCACGCGTGGCTGGTAAGGTGTGACGAATGAGGTGAAGGTACGCGGGCTTAGCTCGTCCAATCAGGCTTAGTGAGCGTCGTGCCGACCGCAATTCTATTTCACACTACATACCCAGGTATCTAGATGGCCCTGGACCACCACCGCTAGCTCCACCTCTATACCGACCCCATGCACACGATACCGTTGACAGACAGCATAAGGTTTTCGCCCTTGTGTTCCCGTCGTTATTCTCATCACGCCCCGCTCAAACATGACTCGAAATATTGCATCACTCGCTCACTTCTGATTTCCAAGCACTTATGTCGTACATCAGGCTGGCTAGTACCAACAAAACGTGCAGCATAATCACTGTGTCTTATGTCATATAAAATTATCTGACCAATGGGATATAGCGCAGGCATGTAGGCCCAGAGCTGGAGTCCAATGCCAATGAGGTAGCCTGATGCCAGGACGTTTCGAGAATACAAGGCTAATATACTTGAACGCTACCACTGCTTTGGAAAGACCAAGCATTATTGGTGCAAGTCGACCCGAGAGAGCGTTCAAGACACTTCAGCCCAACGACAAGGCTACAACGATGCGGTCATCCCGGGCCCCACTGCGGCGCATGCAGGTACTGCCTCGAGTGGACCTCTAACCTCACATGGAAACTGCATTTCTACTATATACGAATGCACCAATGATGGTTACTCATGGTATTTGTTATATCATATTACCGAATGAAACTAAGGACAAATGAGCTTTCGTCCCACAGCGGGTCTTGGTCTTAGTATTTGTGTACAGTCGCTGGACATCGAAATGACATTCTACAACGAACAGGTCAAGCTGATACAACAGAGTAAGCATCAAGGTTGGTTAGCCTTGTCTAACTTCTTACCAGGTATCATGGGCGATCCTCCACGGAACCCTTTCAAGACTTCAGCCGCGCCCTTTTCGCGGATCCTTCCTTTGTATCCCCGTCATAATTGCACTCACAGACCCCGCTGCTTCAAGGCCCCCAGCTTTCATACGCTTGGGTACATTGTACTAGCATCTTGGATCGTTCGACATCCTCGTTCATCACATACCATACTCTGTCTTGCGGCTGATCAATGGATCCCTCAAAATCACACAGCAATAGAAATATTCGCTATGCGCCAACCTACCAGATAAACACTACATCTCATCCGACATCCTTCTATCACTACACATCGATATCACTCAAACAAGAGAGATCGGCTCTTCATCACCTGGCTCTTCCCCAAGTACCTGTTTTGTGGACCTGAATAAGCTGCAAATCGACCACGATCTAAATCACAACTCTCGTCGACACAAGCCAGACAGCTTCAAGAGCTATCTTGCTGAACACCACCTTCATGTGCTACGCAGATGATGCTTGGATGACTGGAAACATGTCTCAGGGTCAGCAATCCAGTCCCAACCAGCCCGCCTCATCCAAAGGTGGTTCATCCGTGACTGCCGAGTCTCCAGAAGCAAGATCAGATGACTGGTCCGACGTGAAAGACCCCAGCGAAAGACGGAAGATTCAGAATAAGCTTGCTCAAAGAAGATTTCGTAAGAAGCACAGATAATACGTACCAGCGAAACTTTGCTAACACAGATAAGGCGACAAGATAAAGGAGCAGAAAGAGGAGACCGAGCGGAATGCAGAGAACCAACGAAGAGCTGGAAGTTCATACGCATCGCCAGAGCCAGAAAACATCGATGCGAGTCAATCACTATCTGGTTTACCGTGGGGCGGCATCTCTATGAAGCACATTGTTGAGAAGGGAAAGAGCAAAGAACAAAGCTCTCAGCGGAATTCTCGCGAGAGTTCTATACATGAAGGCGCATCCTATACGGGAGGAACTCACCCATGACGCACATGCAAAGCAGGATATGGGATGCATATTTGGTTCGAGCAACTATTAATGCATGTTTGTTAACAATTCGTACTATGCTATCGTGTTTTCTTACTGCCCATGGACAGATTTTCCTAATATCATACATTCATATCCTGCAAAAAGACATCCCTCATAAAATGTTACGACGGCTTTGTTATTGTTCATCATGATTCCACAAACATCAGGCAATTGTGCTGAATCGTTTTCTGTCTTTCGCCATCTGTTTGGCAGCACGTTCGAGCTCCCCCCGAAGGTTTGTCTTCGTGTTCTCCATTTCTTCAAATACTTGCGTGTGGTCGGTATCATGTCGCTGAATCAGGGTGTTGAGTAGATGGTCGCCATCCTTTGCGTACATCTCCACAATATCAGTCACACTAGTCTCGTTGTTGACAATATGCCGCATAACCCGCTTCGAGGTGCGTATTAGCACTTCGTTGAGATTGCGCTGATGTGGCTGCAGGCTCGCTTCCCACTGTATCTCGTCAGCTTCCGAAGATGGTACAGGTGGGTCAGTCAAGGGTTCGGGCGCAGCGGATATCGAACTATGGCTACTAGAAGAGCCTGGACGTGGCGGTGAGGAGCGGAATTTGACGGGTGAGGTATTGAAGTCATTAACAACTTGCTGATAGCCTTCGCCATCACCGAAGAAAGTAATATCCTCAAGATTCACATCGTCTTCATCGGGTACCTCCTCAATAGGCATGTCGTCGACGAGTTGCTGAGTTCCTTCAATGGTGTGCTGTAGATACTTCGTGGCTTGTTGGGTCTCTTCGATCGAATTTTGCGAGGCACGGGTGGATTGCTGGCCAGCCATCCATGCTGGAGTCGTTTTGTGCAAACTTGGGTCTTCAGGAGGCTTGCTAGTGCCAGCGACTTTGAGAGGCGTGTGGTTCGAGATGCTCATATCTGGGCCATCATCTGCATCCATTGATTCTTCTCCAGTCAGACGGCGTAGGAACGATGTAGCCATCTTGCCAACGGAACGCCGGCTGAATGGGTCACTTTTGGCGGTCTGCCAATCACCGGTCTTCTTCTCGGAGGCTACGTCGTTACAATCTGCATGGCCAGAAATCGCTGTCGATTCCGCATTTGGCGACGCAGGGGTAGGTTTGCTGTTGCTAGAGAGTATTGAGGTCTCAACAGAAACATCGAGCCACTCGTTGCTGTCTTCGGCGTCATCGGTCACAGGTGGTGAAGACGGCATATACCACAAAGTGTCATTGTCAAAACGCCTTCGTGCTTCCATAGGAGTTTTCGGCCGCGATACTGCTTTTATGGGCGTTCTGTTTGGCTTGGTAGGGGTCGAAGGTGTTTGGGCAACCCTAGTAGGGATTGTCGGCTTCTTGAATGGGAGATCAGAGAGATCGGCAGGTCTCTGGGCACCTATGAGTCCTCCAATTGAGGTGTGCTGTGACGATATGACGGGAGATGGTGGCTTCAGTGGTCTTACAAGCGGATTTGTTTGATCCTGCTCTTTCGAACCGGTCGTGCTTGACTCTACATCATTACGAGGCTTCTTCCTTGGTTCGTTTTCAGCTGTAGTGTCTGGTGCTGCTTTACGTTTTGTATTCGTCTTCTTCTTTGTTCTTGTTTGAGTTGGTACGAAGTCTTCATTGTCGTCTGCTATATGTTTGGTATGTGGTATGCGTGCCTTTGACTTGCTCTTGACTGTGTTCTTGCCTGGAACAACTTTTGTGCCCTGTAATCTCTTTCGTGGTGATGACATAATGATTGGAGTACCTGAAGCATCATTGTGAGCATTCTCTAAGGCTACGTCGAGATCCTCAGGTTGCGCGTCAGATTCCGCATTGAGTTTCTGAAAGATCTTCTCTTTTGCGGCCTGAGATATACGAGGTAATTTTCCTTTGCTGCGTGTTGTGCGTCTCGATATTGTTGATTGATGCTGCGGCTGGAGTTCGTGGAGCGCCTGTGGATCAGCTTGAGGAGTTTGTGTACGTGGTCGCAGAGAAGCCAAAACGCTACTTTTCTTAGTAGCGATGCGGTCTGTCCGATGCAGCTGAAAGCCACTTTGAAGCGACCTCCTGGTGTTTGAACTCCGGACAGAAGGTGAACTGGCATCAATAGGCATGTTGTGTGGCGTTTCCGAGTGGTGCATATGCACTTTCTTATAAGACTCGATGCGGCTCTTCCACTCCAACGCGTCTCCAGAATGTTTGAACATTAGCGACATCTCGGTCGCGATGCGTTGAGCGGAGTTCAGCCGGTAGCTCCATGGACTTGATTTGATTGTCATGATGAGGTCCCACGGTTCATGCTCTGTATGTTGTTCCTGCGAGTTGTGCAATGCCGACGGCTCTGACCGTATGCTCAAGATGTGCTCGATAGGTATCTCCACAAACTGGCACTCTTTGAGGTATTCGTCAGGCGCAATGATGGTTAACAGTCCAGCCTCGATAAGAGCGATAGGGAAAACACTAGTTGACTCCCGCCATCTGAATTCATCCGAGGCAAATAGTGAGACTAAGTACACGATCGAGGGCTCACCGGTAGGTCCCGTGAGTGCCAGGTCGCTCAGAGCGTCGAGAAAGGTTTGTAAGTCGTGCATCCAATTCGCACCGGCTTTGAGTGGAAAACTTGGCGCACTGTGTCTGACCTTCTCCGACGACCAGAAGCTGCTGTATTCGATGCCTTGCTCCAATGCTTGCCGTATGATAATTCCAGTGATGATCTTAGTCTGTTCTTGTTCTGTACTGCTCAGAATGACGGCACCCAGATTGTGAAGAAGCTGTGTCGACCCTTTAATGTGTGCAGCCACCATGGGCTTCTCCAGCATGCCCGCGAGCGCGATGCCGATCCATCGCCGCCGTACAACGGAAAAATCGGTATTGCAAAAGGCCTCAAGATAACCCTCTGCAACCGAGGGGAGATTCGATCCACTGAAATCGCGTGCAGAGACGAGTTTGTGCAGTTGCGAATTGGACGCGTCGTTGTCCGGCTGCTGGATAGCCGCTTCAAATAAAATCGAGGTCATTACAATGAGAAGTAAAATATGACAAAGATTGGCCTCTCTTGTCCCATGTGAACAAAATTGGGTGGGTGGTTGCTGTGGAAGATGACAAGAAAGTATACTATAGAAAGTGAGAGCGCGGTCGGTAGGGCTGGTGAGGAAGTCGCGTCCCACTGGCGTTTGACGTCACAGTTGCAGGCGCGCGCGAGTTTCGCGTGGCACGATTTGAAACCACGAACACCACCACCCAACCATCATCATTTATTCCTTTTCATCAAAAGGGGTTGCTGCAATCAAAGGAAATCGTTAGGGGCAACCAAGGAGAGCACGAGAAACTAACCAGAGGTGCCTAACCTTACGTCGCTGCTCGCTACGGCTTTCTGAAGCTCTGCATTCGATTGATGCCTGCAGGCATAGATCTAACCGCTACAACATCCATTGCGCCAGTCGCGATCACCGCCGGATTACTTGTAGGATCACAAAATGAAAAAAGCGATGGAGAGGCAACTAGAAGTGTCGGAGTGAAGCGATGGTACGAGTCGGAAAAACAGCTTCGTTCCAAGCGAACGCGCTATGGATGCGCAGGGACCGTAACGGAGAAGCAACGCCCTACCTGCCCAAGGGATGCTAATCTGTCAAAGCATGGCTCGCTGCGACGCAACAGCTCTCGATTACATAGCTTGTAACCTTTGCTACAAATTGATGATGTAGTCTAGTGCGGCGCTAGGTACCTTCCTGATTCCAGAGTTGGTGAGACCGCCGAATGGGAAGGAATAGTATCCTTACGAGCTTTTGCGAGTAGTTTTGTGATCAGCATACAAAGTGTCACTGGCTCGAAAAAATTCTCGCCCACAGTTGTCTGATATTTAAGCTACACCAGTGGTGGTAGACGTTTTTTGGTGGCAGGATTGGTCCTTCGTGTTCTGCAGATAAGCAAATGTTCGCATCGTGTTTTGGTTCGTCAGATTATCCCTCGTATAAATGACCACGCCGCAATTGTGGCTGAAGCTTATAGTAGGATGGAGAATGGCCAGCTGTCTTCAGTCTTGACAACATCATGGTTGATGATAAAAGTAACAGGTCTGGAAACGCCCGTGCGACCACTCGTGCACCAGTTGTGCCAAACATCAGCTCGAAGCGATTGCATATCGTTATCACTGGACTGTGGCTTTGTCTTTTCTTATCAGCTTTGGACACCACCATCGTAACGACCGCACTTATCAAGATTTCGAGCGACCTCGATTCTCTCGAGCAGGCAGCATGGCTCATCACCGCATATCTCTTAACCTATAACTGTAGGAGCCCTCTACTCCTGAAAGCTACGACTAATTGACGGTTCAGCATTCTTAATGATCACTGCCAAGTTGAGCGATATCTGGGGTCTCAGGACCCTCCTCTTACTTTGCGCATCGGTATTCCTGATATTTTCTATGGCTTGCGGAGGGGCGCAAACAATGACCCAGCTTATCGTCTTCCGCGCCTTCCAGGGCATCGGAGGATCCGGTCTTTATAGCTTGACATTCGTATCCATCATGAAGATGATTGTACCCGAGAAAATTGGCTTCTACTCTGGCATCGTAAGCTCAGTATTTGCTTTGGCAAATCTGCTAGGTCCTCTACTTGGTGGAATTATCGCTGATCGAACGACCTGGAGATGGATATTTTTCATCAAGTATGCGAAGTGCAAGCCATTTAGCTATTTGAGCTGACTCCCGTAGTGGTCCCGTCATCGGTGTCGCAATGGTCATGCTGTTCTACTCGATGCCTGCATTCGATGACGGTAGAACGAATCTACAACGGATACGCCAACTGGATATCTATGGGGGCATCATGTCGGTTTGCTGGCCCATACCACTCATATTTGCCCTTCAAGAAGCCGGTGTGTCGCATACCTGGGGTAGTGGTATTATCATTGGACCGTTGGTAGCTGGAGTTGCTCTCTTAGTGCTTTTTGGCTTGTATGAGTCTTGGATACAGTCCCAGATGCAGAAAGCTCCTATCTTCCCCATACACTTTCTTCGAAATGCGCCTATGGCGTTGACCTTATTGTAAGCCCAGAATCTGCCAGTCGAGCCTCGCTGACGTCAGAACAGAAGCCAGTTTCTTTTGGGTTTCGCCTTTTACGTCGTGTTCGTTCAGCTTCCTCAGCGCTTCCAGGGCGTGAACTTCACAAGCGCCGAGCGTGCTGGCATCCTCTTACTTCCTGCTACCGTCGTAACCCCGATTGGCGCCATGGCGTCTGGATTAGCAGTGAAGACGGTGCCTGTCGAGATCGTTCTGGTCTGTTCAACGGCAATTGTATGTATTGGAATGGGGCTTCTTGGTAGTTTGCCGACGTATATCCACCTATGGCCAGGACTTTATGGCTACGAGGTTATCACTGGTCTTGCTTTGGGTCTTGCGAGCCCGCCATATTTTGTGCTTGTCGCTACCTCAATTCAAGAAAACGACATTGCTGTCGGTACTGGCACTCTGAACATGGTGCGCACGCTCGGGGGTTGTGTCGCCGTTGCTATCTGCTCTGCAATACATCGCGAGCACTTGGACAAAGAACTTTCTGGTTTTCTGAGTCGCGAAGAACTCAGCGAAATGCAACGCTCGACCTCAATGGTTGCGCGGTTACCGGACGCTATGAGAGACCGTGTTGGTGTAGTCTTTGGTGATAGCTGTAAGTGCCCGTTTCATACACGTGTACGTATCCATAAGATTCTGACTAGCTCGAACGTATCAGACAATAAACAGTTCCAAGTTATGATCGCCTTCACTGGGCTCAACGTGATCGTCGCAGTCATCTTGGCTACAGTGAGAAAGAGATCAGGCTTGTTTGGTCTTCCGCCAAGAAGGGAAGAAGGCAATGAATTCATGGAGATTAACGACGGCCAGATCGAGGCCGCAACAAGCGGAGGGCCAGCTCAAGAGCCTGATGGAAAGCAGACTCCCGAAGTAGGCGACTAACTGCAGGCGGGTTGACAATGGCAGCGCACCTCAAAACAAGATTACGAATTTCCCATGGCATACCTAGGTATCCACAATTTCGGTCACGAGGTCCTGTACAGATACAACGCATGTATATGGGTATGTTTGTGACACTGGATCTCAAACACTCAGTGATTGCGGCATTGCTGCAATAGTGAACTCGACAAGACACGAAGCGTGAACGAGAGTCGAATCCTGTTTCGACGCATCGCTGCGCAAAGCTCTGAAGATGTGGTTGTTGCTCTCGCCCGAATGAACGACATATTTGTGGATATACATTGTTAAAAATCGCTTAAGCCCGCACGGTTATCGCTAGCAGATAAGCACTTGCTGGTGTCTAAGCAAGCAACGTCACAAGCGCAGGCTTGTGTGGAAGCTTAGCCGCTCCCCGCATCTCAACCCCCGCACACGTTGCAACGCCCTTCACGCTTGAGTGCTCGGCACGTAACGCCTCAATTCTCGGCATCGATGATGCTGCGCCGTCAAGATATGAAAGACGTATCTATATCATCGTACAGTGAGGATGAGGCGAGTTCGAGTATTTAAGTGAACATTGCATCGCACCCGGACGTCTTCTGGAGAATGACTACTGGTAGCGTGGGGTATGAACAGTGGGTCTTGTGCGGCACGAGCCTCTTCATCCCAACAGCAGCTTGGTCCTGGTGTTTATGGATGAACTTAGAATCATAGCGAAGATGTCGAGCGTCTGGAGTAGACATGTACATTACCATACAACCGGATCTTCTCAAGAACAATGCTTCGCTGGTACTTTTGAATCCCGACACGTCGCGGGAGCAGCTTCCATGGTTGTCAGGCAAGAGATCGGCAAACGCTAAGCAATAGATGGTGGGGATTGGATCCTGGAGAAAAGCATACCAGTCACTGCCGTCATCGGAATAGGGTTATCATGACTGGACCGTGTGATAGGCGGTTCAATAGCCTCGGGATGATGATATCCC
>Ga0058698_10001524_pt1 | contig 10373 bp, 15 predicted proteins | sample AgamicAsSfe_FD_67288 | JGI IMG/M metagenome (GOLD analysis project Ga0058698, IMG submission 67288) | Agave microbial communities from Guanajuato, Mexico - As.Sf.e | ecosystem: Host-associated > Plants > Phyllosphere > Phylloplane/Leaf | place: Guanajuato, Mexico | collected 2012-05-30
CCTTCATCGAAGCCTCCCTATCCAACGCACCCCCTGGCACTAATCTAGCCGCAGACGCCCCCTTGTCCACCACCACAAGCCTCGGCGCCGCATCCAGCCGCAAGGCCGCTATGTCCAGACTAGCAGGGAAGCGCGGCACGGGGTCTTGGGAGACGAGAAGGCGGAGGGTTGGAAAGGTGGGTGGGACGGCGGACAGGGGTGCGCGGAGTGTGGTGGAGGAAGTGGAGGAAGTGGAGGACAGAGAGGAGGAGGAGGAGATGGTCTGGGTTGTGTAGATGAGGGGACAGCCGAATTTGCGCTGTACGTTCCGGATGACTGTGGCTAGATCGGTCGGCTTGTTGCTGCGGGCTGGCGAGGCGGCGGCATGTGGTGAGGTTGGGGGAGCTGCTGCAGTGTTTGCAGCGGGACTAGTAGCCGAGTCATCTTCAGCATCCAGAGAAGCAAGCTCAGCAGCCATGCGTTCCGGCCAGAAAAACGCACTCGCACTATCCAGAATTAGCAGGCCGACCGCGAGGTTGGTGGAGTAGTGCTGTGGCGGGTCGGAGAGCAGGTAGTCTGGCAGCGACTGGAGCGTGCTAAGTAGTGAGGCGTGGGATTGCGGGCGAAAGATGTGGATGTGCGTTAGTGCGGTATGTAGGGCGTGAGATATTGCTGCTGCTGTTGTTGCTGCTGCTGTGGCAGGGTCATTTGTACTGCCTTGCTGAGCAGAGTCGGACGATGTTGGCTTAGTAGCGACAATGTGCGCGCGGATGATGTCTGCAAGGCGGGATATGGAGAAGCGACCGTCTGTGTCGAGAACGATGGCGGCGGCGGCTTTGTGGGTCGGTGTGCTGACTACGCAGCGAGCGAGGAGGTGGTAGAGGAGTTGGGTTTTGCCGGAGCAAGGTTTGAGGGACGTGAGCTCGACTGAGGGCGGATATCGAGGGCGGGGAGGTTGTCTGGCACTTGCTGGGCTTGTCGAATTAGCATCACCAGGTGTGGGTGGTGATGTGAGGAAAAAGTTCGTGATGAAATCTAGAGCTGGCGAGTTGAAGTGGGCTGTAGTGGTGGCGGTGGACGACGAGGCTATTGCGCGAAGCTGTTCGAGAAGCTGGAGACTGTTAGTCCAACCACATTGTGAAAGCTCTGATAGTATGCAAGACGAGTTTTCAGCGTGTTGTAACAGAAGACGAAACTGAGCTTCACCAACCTCATGTAAATTGGTTTCCTCGACATTCGCCAGCAACCTCGATCCCACCTCTTTTGCATTCATCGCAAACGAGCACAAATCACACTGCTCTCGAAACCAGAGTCACTCCGCACTCGAACGACTGGACAAGTTCACCAAGTGCACAATCAACAGGACATCGCAAGCATCACAACGCGCAAAGCCACCAATTTTGACACACTGTCTCTTTTCGCCACTTCTTGACCAACAGTCGCACTCGGATGGCACCACCACTCGACCCCTTCCTACCAGCCGATCTCGACTGGCGCGTTCAAGTCCAGGCAAACGGAAAGCGTCGAAAGCAGCCAATTGAGCTCGAAAAGTGCGCGCTCAAGGAGATTGTGCAGTACGATTGTCAGGTGCAACACGAAGATGTCAATGACAAGATCGGGAGAATTGTATGTACGCCAATTGTGCGATTGTTTAGGAGGTGAGTTTGTCGCTACTTGTCCAAGTTCCTGGATATGTTGGAACGTGCTTACAATGTTTCAGGTGTGCAAATGGGTTGACGGTTGAGACGACGGCATGGGAGAGGGAAAGGTGGACGGAAAAGCAGAGTAATTTGAATATGAATTGCGATTAAGCACCACTTCTCTACTGCTTTCGTTCCGTTCCGTTCCGCTGAACCTGAGCTTGCAATGCGACATGTCGTACTGCCTTTGCGAAACCTATGCGTGGTATACCAAATGCCTATCGAACGCCTTTCTCGTCAACCCCTATGCACCAAGACCTCTACCTCGTCTCTCGAACATCCGATCATAATTCACTTCAACAGCGCCCATGCCAGCACCAGGCGTATCAGATGCGCCATCAAGTGAAAACATCGCCGAATCGCCTCTTCTTAAGGCATTCGTCCTATCATCCTCCAACTTGACTGCATCCAATGTTTCCCGCCAAACTTCCTCCCTCTGCACTCTTTGTGTATCACTTCCGAAGCCGCGCCTCCGACTGCTGGCAGCCGCTTTACTGGCCGCCATGAGCTTTCTCAGCGCTTTCTCCGCTTGCATGCCCTCTTGAGTTGCCTGCTCTCTGATCTTCCGCGCGTCGACTTCTCGTTGCGTGTAGACTGGTGTCGTGCGGAAAGTGTGTTCGCTGGGGAATGAGGGGAAGTGTTTTGGAATGTACCGCCGTTCTACTTTCTCGGTGGTTGTGCTGCTTTCTTGCTTATCGAAGACATTGGCAGCGACGTAAGGTGTGGGGATTGGTGGCATGATAGGAGGTAGGAGTGGTAGTTGTGTTGCTTGTGCTGGAATACTCAGATCGAGGTCGGCTTCGAGAAGGGAAGAGCGCAAGTCGAAGTGTGCGAGAGTTTGCATGAAGTCTTGTGGAAGTGGCTGTGATCGTCGTCCGTGTCTCATGTAATTTGCAACTTGTCGAGAGAAGCTGATCATATCTGACGCCAAGTCAATACACGCAAATAGCTGATTGACCACTCGGCATTACTCACATTCCTGCGTCGAAGCTAGCAAGCTCTCCATGGCAGCAGGCTCAGCTGAGGTGAATCCTGCACTATGAAGTGCTATGCAGACTGCTCTTCGCAGCATCTGCTCCAGGAGGGCGCCATCTTGATCGCCTTCGTGCACAAGCTCTACGTGGGGTTGCTTGACTGCCGCTTGGTGATGCTTGGTGATAGTCCTACCAGGTCGCTTACGCTTGAGACTGGAGCTGGACAACGAAGTGTCCATTGAGCCGCAAGACCATCGCTCGAAGGTTGGGTGATGTCAGGAATGCGCGCCTTAGATATCTTGTTTCAGCTGTTCGGCAGGCACGTTTCAGTTTCGATCCGTATTGACATGTGAAAGCTTCACATCTCGCATGGGGTTGCCACTTTGTTAGAAGGCCGCATCAAATTGTCAGGTCCGGAGTTTCGCTTTTGCACAATCATGAATATCTTATATCAAGCTATCGCCGTGTACTAGTACGGCAAATTATAGCTGTCATGTTCATGGCGCAAGACTTGACTGCAGGCCAGTTTCAGCAGCAAGTGGTACAGCTACTTCCATGGCTGCTTTCTTTCAGCCTACGCTCGAAATGGAACGATCCGTCCATATCACAGGATGTCGTAGTATACCTGCTGTTGAGTCTCATGAACATGCCGAACTTGACACAGTTCATCGTTCACTGTGCCATCACTCTGCTATTGTGGTTGACAGTCAGGCATATGCACAGTGAAGTCACACTCGAGCGAGCGTATACGGAAGCGACTGATCACCTGCTTTCTACACCACATGACACGAAAACGTGGGCGAAGCCTCTCATTCTACCATGTCGAACCACGCATTCAAGGAGATTTCCGCAGAAGCATTCGTTCTCTTACTCATATCTTTTCGTTGGTATTCCAGTCGGCTGGAGTGGCTGTTTAGGATCTATGCTATCTGCGGAGCGCTCGAAGAAGTCTGGGTGGTTTCACGTCGATCCAGCAGATTACCTGTCAAGAGGAGACGGCCACTTAGGGCTTCGTGGGAAGTTAGATGCCTACTTAATCTCACAACAGATGATATCAGCAGTCTATCCGTATGCCTATCTTGTCACCGCCCCAAGATTCTGTGGCTACAGTTTCAATCCTGTTTCTTTTTGGTATCTATATTCGGAAAGGAAGGAGTTGACTGCAATGATACTGGAAGTCAACAACACGTTTGACGAGCGACGCGTTTACATTCTGGAGAGACCAGAGCCAGCGGATGAAATCACAGACATGGACAAGAACGCGATGCAACCTCAAACATCACAAGGTCCATCTAGTCAGGTAACGCGGAATGACCAATTCAGTAGAGAAGAGGTTACGCGAATTATGCATCAAATGATGGATGACGCTAGGGCAACCGGTGAAATGGCTAAGCTTCAGCATAGGGTCCAGAATATGCCTATGGAACAGCAGCAGCAGCAGCAGCAGAAGTTAGAGGGAATCGACCCGATCGAACATCACTTTCAAACTAGAGCTTACAAAGTCTTGGAGACTGAACACCAGAAGAGGTTGCAGCCTAAAATCTTCAGATCTGTCTGGAAGAAGGATTTCCACGTTTCGCCTTTCAATTCCCGTGAAGGTTCGTACAATCTGGCTGCTCGCGACATACTTCCTTTCGACATTGCCACGTTGTCTAAAGTATCCAACACAATCACACTCTCCTCTTCTGGAGGCCATCGCAAACTTATCGCGAGTGTCTTTTCTGACGGCGGTGCCATTGATCCAACCACTATGACATCGCTCGAAAAAGTGTCCCTGGTTTTGAAATGGGGTTGGGTAGGATTTGTCACGTTCCCACGTATCATTCGCGAAGCCTGGAAGTTGTATTTCAAGAAGAGATTAGCAGTATTTTTCAGGCCAGAAGTAGCCGCGGGTACTATTGCAAGGCATGCTACAGAAACAGAGAAGTACGTTCCGCAAGAGCTTACTTGCGAATGTGATATTGACCATGTACTAGAGTCTTGGAAGTATTTTTTCTTGCATATCTCGAACATGTTCTCGACAGCAGTAATGACTTAATAGCAATTACTTATCGACCTGCGCCTGGCACCGGAACTCAGAGCGAGATTGTGCTTACCAGCCCTTCGGCCAATACCGAGACCAAGCCTTGCTGTGAGCTTACTGTGCTGTCTCCATCATTCTACAGTCGATTCGTGCACTACGCTCACACGTCCGAGGCACTCGATCGGGAGTTTATCTGCACAGATGTGAGAAATCGCACGATTGCCATTTTAAATATCAACAGCCTTGTCAAGCTCTTCCTCGACAATCGACTTCAGCAAGCACAGCAAGCAAGAACGGCACCACTACTGCAAAAGAGTCAGCTTACACGCTGGAGATGGCTCTTTATGCAACGTCTGAGATGTTCACCAGCAAATCAAAGCTATGGCGACTTCAGTGACGTGTCGTTGGGTTCGACGAAGCGTGAAGACATCCGAAGCCTGCCACTATCGGAGCTCGACGTGTTCGTCTCACAGCATAGTCTCAACGGCTTTGAGTACAGACGGAGGGTCACACTCCTATTCCTCGGACAGCGGTTCGGCTTCGGCTTCACTGGCATCATTCAGGTCGTGGAAGTGCTTCTGAAACTACTCGTGCTCGGGGCACTTTTGTCCGTACGCTCTTCAGCATCGACAAGAGTTTACAATGAAACTGCAGACCCCATTTCCAGACTAGCAATCGGAGGCCTTTTCTATTCCACCAGTATTCCGAGCGTTGCTCTCCACATATACGCAGCACTCAAAGGGTTCACATAACAAGCATTGTTGAACCATGGCTACGAACGCCTTACTCTCTTCCACGTTCTCAGAGTAGAGTTACCTTGGTACGAAGCTGGGAGCTTCAGGGTTTTACGACGATCAATTACCAATGACCGAAATTGGCAAAACACACTCATGCTCTTCGGAGTGCCACTGGAAATGCCCTGTCATGCTCCATATCCGCACGAAGAACCAAATAGACAAGCAGCCTTGAAAGGATGGAAGCTCGTTCTTGATGACCAAGCATTGCATCGCAGTGCAGAGGTCATGGTACTGGTTGAGTGAGCAAGGTATATTCGCAGACTTGCTTCCAGCACATCTTTCACGAGAACCGCTCCTCGGGCCACGTTCTCAAGTCTAGTAACCGGAGACTTGAATTCAGCCCACTCGTGCTCGATCTTCTGATCTTGTGTGGTACAAGCACGCGACTACTTTGGTTAGATCGGGTATGAAGATTATCGAGTAGTGGCTGATTTCGTAGGGTCGTCATCTCTTTGTTCTGGCCTGCTGATCAGTTGGTCGACAATGTAACGACAACGTCCTAAATCTGCTTTTATTGGTTGTGAAACAAGAAGGCATGAAGCAGCCTCGAGCAGGCTTCGGAGCAGACCCACCGTTGCTTTTTAAGCAGTCTTCCCACTAACTTAACATGAAATGATTCCATAGTCTGCACATTATTCACTAGATGGCCCGATAGCACGTTGTGCGTAGATCCTTACTCGACGCGGGCAATGGCCTCACAACCGAGGGAGGGCGGAGGCGGGCATGGTTTCAGATTGCCGTTTCATCGGCGCACTAGTACCACAGTACCAATCGTACCAACTTATGCACGGTAAGCCTATTCCACTCCCCGGTAGCCGCGAGCATCCGATCACGAGCAGGCTTGTATTTCCTATTCTCAAGCAGCGAACAAACTACCCTGCAATTATCGCTCTGCTCGATGCCACAGCTGCTGTGAAGGTCGATAAGGTGTTGTGTCAAGACGGAGCAAATAAGGCTTTGAGAAAACATCTCCGCATCGTACTGGGGGGCATTTGATCACGCGTTTTTTTCATGATGGCGATTGCGCCCCGCTTCCAGAAGCGAAGATGAGCCGCAGACAAGGCCTGGCGCGTGCATACGCCGACAGCCACGATGCTCAACGTGAAGGAAGCGAGCGCCGCTATGACGAGCCGCGGCTTCCCAGCGCCCCCGAGCCTCGTGGGGTGTAAAAGCAAGGGGGGCAGAGAAAGCCGAGAAAGCCAGTAAACAGCTCATGATTGGCCACGTATCGCAGGTCACATTGGCATCGTTTCCTCAAACGGGAATCCTGTGATTCGGGATAGCAGAACACCTGCCTTTCTGGGGTTAACCCTAACCTCACAATGCACTGGGGGAGAGATGTCCTCATCGCGCATCATCGGTAAGCATATACTCCAGACCTCATCGACCTCGTCGTCTGCATGCGATTGCGATGTGAATCGTATGATAGCAAACAGTTACGTGGCCAAGGTCGCGCGGGCAGGGCGGTGTTCCTCGCACCTTGCACGCTCGATCCGCCCATCACTACCTGAAACGAGCAATGCCCACCATACCATCATACTTCACAGTGCATGTGCATGTGCATCGCACCTCTTCCTCTACCTCTTCCCCTGGATCCTTCCCGTCTCCCTCCGGCACATCAGCATCGTCTTCTACCTGTAGGCCTCTCGTTCATTCGTGCCATCACCCTCCGAAGTTTTAATGCTAACAGGCCGTTTCCTGCCCTTCCAGTCGCACTGCAAGCCGCCCGTTCAAACCTCGTGCACTACGTGCTATACTACCAGATATTTTCAGATCTGCGCCTCCTTCGCCTCCACTGACCTGGCTTGATAACAAGCGCGCGAGTCGATCAGGCAGGAGACAGCAGCGTAGCGTGCGCCGTCATTGTCAATTGAGCCTCGCTGCAAGGCTCCGGCGCATATTAGCCGCAAGCGTCCGTCGTCATTGCTTGCTTTCTGATACTTTACCGACGTACCATACCTGCAAACTACTTTGAGCCAAAGCTTCTTAATCTTATAACATTGTCGCAGTGTCTACAATCGTCAGCTTGTATGCTTCATGAGAATCACCACCATCGACACAGGTGCCTGCAAACCACATTAATCCCGAGCGAAATGCTGGAGACTTGACGACAAAAAGACGCTCATCTGCACATCTCACCATACTCGACCGACATCAGCTTGCGCCCAGTGAAGACTCCATCCCCGCTATCGACCTGAGGATGCAGCGATCTTCTTCCTCTAGAGTCGCAGCATTCCCATCAACTCAAGCCGACATTGCAGGACCAGCTCCAGCGACTCGCCGGCGTCAATCGCGCAAGCAATCACTGCTCAGTCTTTCGGAGTGTGCAGATGACCTGCAACCTGTAGTCATGGAGACACACAGTGTCCCTCCTTACAGGATAGGTTCCAAACGTCGGTCCAAATCAGACTCGGCCGTCTTCTCTGTCGGTAGTGATATTGCTTTGACGCCAAAGGGACGCATCAAGAGGGCACTGAAAGGTCAGAAGGTACACAAATGTCATTGTGGAAAGGTATGTCGACTCTCATGTGGTTGGTAAAAGCATTGTGTACTAACCGTGCTGCTAGATCTACACACGAAATGAGCATCTCAGGTGAGTCCTGTCCTCGACTCCATGGCACCAAGTCGTTGGTCCACCGAGAGTTTCAATTAACCTACCTGTCGTGCAGACGACATCAGGCGACCCATGGCGAAGCATCAACAATCTGTGATCATCCAGGTTGTAAGAAAGAATTCTACAGAGACGATCTGTATTGCCGACATAGGAGAGCACAGTACGTTCGCTCACCTTGAGACGCTCGATATTTGCTGATTCTGTGTAGTGAACAACCTGATGACACCTCCCCGATCCTTCCATTAGAACAATCCATACCTTTACCCATTACTAGGCCATCTGGAGCAGATCCACAACAACTAGGGACCATTCACCCACAGCCTCTTCCAGACTTTGATGGTCTTGATCTCCTGGCGGACACAGCTGCAATATATGGCGTGCCTGACACTACCGTTAACGACTCCACTGGCTTCCCAGGTCTACATCACTACTCTTCCTTACCAGAGGTGGACCCAAGCGACCTACTGGACGCGAATCTATGGGCAGGCCCAGCAACGTCATATCCTTGGGTACCTCTAGACAACCCAATCGACACAGGCTTCATAGATCCAGCTCTGACCATCGAAAGTACCGATGCATCATCATCAGAATACTCTTACGGCTCAGTCATACATCCAAGTCCAGCGCCGCGCCATGCGACATATCCAAGCTCATCTTTCGAGTACCCACAGTCGATGCCACCGACGCCTGCACCAATGTTAATACAGACAGATTGGAACAGAGATAACCTATTCCGTCTACTTACTCTCGGTGACCCTGACTCATCAGGTGCACCGTCGTCCATGCATACCACATCTCGACCGGGCTGGTACTCGGCGCCCATGACTACAGGGCCGCAATCTGCGTGCATGTCGAGGACTGATTCTGCTGCTGTTGTTGCAGGCAACAACCTGATGCAGCAGGATATCTTGGAAGATTTCCCACCATTCATGGAGAATACGCTCGGGCCAGGTGGCAGCGGGCATTATGAGACGGGGCAACCGCAGGTCGGGCCAAGATGGAGGTGAGGTGATCGACGGGCGTGAGCACGAGACTTGGATAATAGCTGGTGATGATGGAGTATGGGATGGAAAGGAAAAAGTCAGTCTTTCATCAGCTTTGCTAGAAAAGGTGAGGGACAATGGGAGAACACAATACAGCGCGTCGTCCACCTCCTTGGATTCATCGTCAGCACACGCACCACTGTCCGTGCAACGCAGCACAAGCACAACATCGATTCCGCCGTCCCTGATGAAGGAGGATGGAGGGTTCGAATGCCTGGCAGCACAATGCCGACTCGTCAAACAATGGTGGAGAATACCACCTACCATATATACAACCAGCAACACAACCCAGCGCAAAACATCGCCTCATCATCATCTCTTTATCTACTGAAACACCACGTCAACAGTCAACAGCGCACGCGCCGAGTCCCGTACATACGAAGTAACTTCCGATGGCATTAGGTAGCCGAGCTCCGAGCGAGTGTCATGTGGTGTATTGATATTTTCCTCGTCTCCACCCTACCCACCACCTCCGCATTTTCTGTCGTTCTACCCCATGGTTTTTTCGTCTGGTCGCCAACTCCCAATTGACGTGACCACGTTTTTGCCATGGCATAATTCGGTGGTGATGCGGATTGCGCGAGGGAAGGGTGGGATCGCATCACTTGCGGCTTGCGGAGATGTGTCTCATTCTGGGTGTATATGAGGTGAGATGCGAGATAAATGGTCAAAGACGAAGCGGGGAATGGCGGCGGGAAAGGCATCATAAATGCAGCTGAAGGGGTCATCAGGCTGGTGTCGTGATCATGAAAAATAATGTGTAACGGAAGGAACGAGGTCCGGTGACCTGGGGAGGTGACTTGACTTGCGTGACTTGACTTGCGTGATTTTGACTTGCGTGACTTGGCAATACATGGAGAAATTTCGAGGTACAAAGGTACTTGCATCTATATACATTATCAGGACGTTTCGCTCTTCCTTTTCCTTTTCCTCTTCCTCTTCCTCTGCTTGTAATCCTGTCCTGGCCTCTAGTCTTCTAGTCTTGTTTCTTCGATACTTTGATTCCTTCGACGACAGTATTGAAGCAGGCTCTACTGCTCATTCAATCTGAAAAAAAAAAAGGTTCGCCACCTGACAGGCATCGATCAAAACAAACAAACAACAACAACCACATCATCAGCTCAGCCCACATCCTTCATACCTAGACGACCACGACACCCAGACCCAGGTCCATCCACACGCCACCTCTTCGCCCCCAACCACCAAACCCACCCGACATGCCCTCCTTCAACCTCCACATCCT
>Ga0058698_10001526_pt1 | contig 10367 bp, 5 predicted proteins | sample AgamicAsSfe_FD_67288 | JGI IMG/M metagenome (GOLD analysis project Ga0058698, IMG submission 67288) | Agave microbial communities from Guanajuato, Mexico - As.Sf.e | ecosystem: Host-associated > Plants > Phyllosphere > Phylloplane/Leaf | place: Guanajuato, Mexico | collected 2012-05-30
GTGTTGGTGTTAGCACGCGTCCCCGCAAACTCCCATGCCTCGCGTCGCGAGCTAATAAAAGCACGAACGAACACCAGAACTGAAGTCATCGCTACCAACCCCCTGATATTCTAACTTTCTAATATCCTACCCAATAGCCTTGACATGGTCATCCACCAGACACTTCCAATCCGCACTCCCATAGTAGACCGTGTGTCCATCGTCATGCGTCAGCTGTCCAGTACTCTTCACGGTGTCACCCAGCTGCCAAAACAAATCCGCCGCCATACCACTATCCTTTAACGACAGACTAGTCTTTTGCCAGCCACCCTCCACCGGACAATGATCTTCCTTCTTCGGCACACCATATTCTTCGAACAAACACGGCTTGTTGAGCTTCTTACAAATCTGCGCATGTGCCTTGATCCAGCCGTCGCCAAACGCATTGCTCACGCCCCAGCTGTCAGGGTAGAGGTGGAAGGTACCGAAACTGATGTTTCCCACCTTCAAGTTTGCCTCCCAATCTATGCCTTCACCAAACTGGTAAGGATAGGAACCATCGCCCGGGAGACCGAAGCCTTCGTCGCCGACGGTGATCATGTGGTCTGAGTCAAGAGAACGGATGTAGTTACTCGTCTTGCGGATCCATTCAGTCAGGACAGACGTCTGGCAGCCATTACAGCGCGGCTCGTTGGCGAGTTCCCACGCAAACACAGCATTGGAGTTGCGATAGCGGGCAATGACGGCTTTGATGTAACTCTGGTACATGCCCTGACATCTGGCCGCTGTGTACCATTGTGCGTTGCTGCTTACGCCGCAGGCGGAGAAGTAGGCGGCCATACCCCCATAATCGGTCCAGTTATTCACGAAGTTGATTATGAGCTTGATGCCGTGCTTTTCCGCAGCTTTGACTACAGCATCCAGGCGCTGGAGACCGTTTGTACCTGTATTTATGGTGGCAGAGGATCCGGAGAAGGACTGGAAGTATACTGTGCCAGAACCAGGGATGGTTTTGACGTCGTTGAACCCCCATACTCTGAGTATTTTCTGGCCTGACGTAGCAAGATGACCCATGATTACGTCGACATCATTGTCGTTCGTCAAGAAAGGGATCCAATAAGAGTTGGTACCAGCATAGTCTATGGTGTTGTGAGCGGTGCAAAATGATCATTAGTCTTCAAACTTACACTTCGTCACACCATCGATGTTGAACTTGAGGCCGTCGGCTTTTGAGATCGAGGCTCGTGGTGATAGACTAAATGTTGCAGGTAATGCCGCCGCAGTTGCGCATAGCGAGAGGATTGAAAGTAGCTTCATGGAATCGAGTCGCCGGTTGCTGGTGATGAGTGTCCAGCTATCGTGTTCGAAAGAGCACTTATAACTGCTCATCACGACTACAGTCAATACCTACCAGAAACAGAACGGTACAAGGCACTCCGCTTCATATTAGATCATATGGCAATCGCATGTCGAAGCGGCTCTAGTTTGTGGGGTAGTATAGTAGCCAAGGCCGTGGTATAGTCGTAATTGGTGCACGGAAATCGAGCGGGGCTTCCATTCAATTACCACGTTTAGAATGAACGCGACGGACCGACAGCCTCCGCATCGCATCTAGTAGACTATTTTCCCTCAAGTGCCATGTGAAAGATAGGTTTGCGCAATGGGCGACAGTTGGGCAGAAAAGTCGGCGTCCATGGAGGCAATGTTTCTGAATTCCTCCGGTGCTAACCAACGATGTAATATATCCGCGACGATCTTTCCGGAAACCAGCGTGACAATGAAACGCGAATCATGTCCGACATAGGAGGCGGGAACGACAAGGCTAGCCATGACCACTCGATCAAGACTTGACAGTAAGAAGATCATATATACTTCTTCTGTGTGACGATAGAGACGTTCCAAACTGCAAGCTCAGCAGTCTTACTCCCACATAAGTCTGGCATTCTCAGGTTATTCGAGAAAAACAACAGGCTTGTTTTCGATGAAGTTCTCGTACAGGGTTTTCGAGCGCCTATTGCGCGTTACAAGGCAGGGTAAATGAGTTGTATACGCCTGTCTGGGACTGAAACGACCATGTGCGTCCTGGTCAAAATCGGGAATGTGATGAGGAGATGAGAGTTCAAAGGAAGAGTCGGCCAGCAAGAAGAATTATTGCAGCGCCCGAACGAAGAAGAAATACTAGGGCCAATTCAGTAATCCGTACGATAATGGAGTTCATTAACCGGTGGTCGCCTACCGTAAAAGCAAACGGCCCCAGGTTTCGGACAATACTGGAACAGCGGAAGAAGTCGTTGAGAAGAAGAAAGTTATTGTCCGAATCTGCCCTGCTGCTCGCTTTACCTGGATGATGTCGAGCATAAGGCTGCAGGACTGCACATGCGCACGGAAACGTCTGCATGCACGTCGTCAAGCTGAGATATCAGTGCCGGTCCTCGCATTTCATGTCCCTGCGAAGCGATACGGCCTAGGCCATTTCAATGTGACACGAAAGATTGGTGCCGGACCGTGTACCACTGAACTACTCCGGCACTTTGTGTCGAAAGACCAAGCCAAGGATAGCTATGGTGTTGGTTGGCCCTCCCATCTCCATACTAACGGTTGGAGAAGGCCTTCGGAGAAGTTCACCCTATGATTTCACAATTCTCTTGCTGTCTATTAAAGAAAGCATTGGGTTCATGAAGCTGTAGGGGATATGCTGACGAAACGCCATTTGGAAAGGGTGCCCAAGCTAGACAAGAAGTACTACGTGTTAGTCAGGTAGTTTTATCAAGGCGGTGATGGCATGGCAGATGCAATCTCGCGGGACGGACACCTAGTGTGGGGGTTGTTAGAGCTATGCAATGTAGACGAAGTTGACAACGCCGCCAACTGTCAGCAAGTCAGACCTCGATAGTGAGCAAACCACCGGTGAGTTTGCCTGACGTGGGCGGTCAATGTTGGATTCGAGTCATCCAATAGTGGGACAAATATTCGGGGTCACGATCCTTTTGGTAGGCGCCATTTTGCGCCTTGCCAACTCGGAATATTCACACAGACCGTCGCATGCTCGATGATGCAGTCCATCCTGATCTGACTGAAATCGCGCACTGCCTCCAATGCCGTGCAACCCGCATCTTGCTTATGGGTTGCAGAGAGCTGACCTGGTGTAGCGGTGCACTGAACTAAGATCTGGGCTAGTGCCGTCGCGTGGCGTAGCCGAAGGTAGCGTCAAGGACGATGACCACGAGTCTGGTGTTGCTTGTCTTAGTCCCACACGAGGCGTGGCGTAAGACGTGGGCATCAGTATCGATAGTCGAAAGCGCACGGCGTAACTTGCCGTTCCAGCTAATGCCCCGCAGTGTCGCCGTTGAAGCCACAAAAGGACATGATCAGGGACGTCGTACTAAACGAAGCAAGGAGAGGTCTGTCCTAGGGTGCGTTTCAGACCCAAATTTGAGGATGTGAATGTGGAAGAAGAATGAGACAAGAGGGCAAAGCAAAACGTTGTGTTGTATCATCCCACATATCAGCTCTTCTCCAGGATAGCCCTGGAACGTGCTGCACATTGAGGCTCGGGCCGGTTAGGGCCGGAAATGTGACCTGGGCTATCAAGTCTGACCCCGGGTCCGCGTACACGGTTGATCGACCATAGCGGCCGAACGCGTACAGTATCGAATTTTCCGCGCTCGGCTGCGGCAGAGCGCTCTCACTGACAAGGATGCTGCACCTCCTGAATAATCTTCGTGTTGGTCAGGCGAAACAGTGCGTGACCGGTTGCTTTGCGCTGAATGCTGCTTGATAACCTGTATTGTATTTGTGCTACACATCTCAACGGAGACTGGCCGCAATTAGAAAAACAATTGCATCGTTCATGGAATTACTTAACGTGGTGTTGCCGAAGACTACCGAATGTCCGTGCTGGAACATTCAAATGGGTGTACGGCATGAAATTCGACAGCAAAGGCTGATCGTCCGTTGTCCGCGGCTCACCACCAGGGTGATATGACACGAGAACCAACATCTCGCGAGAGTATCAGATGGAAACAATAGGCACAAGAAATTGCCGTTCTTACTGGGAGTTTGCTCTGCCAATGACATCCTGTCGAGAATGACGCACAAGCATTTCAGCCACCGCCGATTCCGACTTTCTAAGGCCCGAGCCCTGCGAGCACCGTCACAGTTCCTCACCTCAGCCTCTCCCAAAACAAAATCTCGCCAAGGCTAGGCGGAAGCGGGGGGTAGACCGCGGTGCCCTAAAATCTCCTGCTTCTCTTGCTCCCTGTGATTCCAGAAACTAGCTGGCTTTCTTTGAGCGTCGTTTGTTGTCCCCAGGTCTCCCAGTCGCCATGAGTATTCGGATAAATGCGACGGTGCAAGAGGCCCGAACAGCTGCAAACCACAGCCAGGAACAATGGGACCGATTCTACGTAGGTATGCTCTTGTCGCAAGGGTATGCTTGGCTAACGAGACTAGTTCATAACCAAAGACGAGGCCAGGCAGCTTGCGGAGGCGCACCCTGACTGGAAAAGATGGATCCTCATCCCCGCGAACGAGAAAGAACAAATGCTGGAGAGGATCAACACCCGCCTTCGAGCTGAGGGTATTCCACCTGTCGAGATGATAATTTTGAAATGGCGGGTGTCGCAACTGCTCCGAGACATCCAACGGAAATACGGTATGTGCATTGGTGCCCGACTCTGGTGACTCGACTTAGCGGTCAGCTATAGGGACACACTGTACAAGTACATTAGCTAATCCAAATGATTTGCAGAAGCCGGCAGTATGCTACAAGGAATGCCGGGTACGAGCTCAGGGTCAGGGTCGGGGTCACCAATACAAGTACAGACAGCCCAATCGCCTCCGGACAGCAGCGTTCAGTCATCGAGCCCACAGCGAACGGAGTATTCACCAAGCGAGACTCGTCCATACGACCCAATACGGGATGTGTAGTACCCAAGCCATCGGAGGAAATCTGTCTTTTACAGTGCGCGTTCAATGTCGAGAAAGGAACACCCGACCAACATTCGGTATTCGAGCCTGATACCCCAACCGCACAGCGCGGTATGGATAACGAGGATAGAGCGAGCTAGCGAAACCACCTCACAATGAGACGGAGCGCGATAGGATCCAGCAAGCTATCTTTGTTCGATCGCTGCGGGAGGCTTCGAGGAGACGCATCGGCAAGAGACATCGATTCGTGAGAAGCCGACTATACGACCGCAGTGTTCGGTGCGGCTACACCGAGAGCGGTCGACTCGATCTTGTGTATAGTGCTTTGGTACGTAGCCCAGGCAGTGCTGAGGGTGTGGTGTGCCGTCCAACCCAGCTCTTGCCTACTTCCAATATCTTTTGCTTTTCCCAGTACCTGCAGTCTTCTAAACGTCTCAATTCTCCGATGCTGGCTACTCATTATTGATTGGTACACAGCCTGCACTTGGTCTTGGCGTGGTGGCTTTTCCGTCCGCGTGCATTGTGCATATGGCCCAATCTCGAAAGAGTCGGAAACAGTACTAGGTTCTAGACCCTGCGTCCTATTTTCCGGTCCCCTCTGGCGTTTTCTTTTGACACTGCGTACTTGCATATCCCAAACTAAGAGCAATGCATCGCAGTAATAGGAGTTATCACAGCTTTGTATACTGTGTTGTTTCAGGGGCACAACTCATTCGCTGCTAACAGTCGAAGATAGTACCACTTGCATCCATGGCTCGTGCCAACGTCGTCGCAGGGTAAGGACCGATGACGGTAGAGTCGAGGTGCGTAAGCGCAACGCAATCTTGTATGACGCAGCTGGAGACAGCATGACGGCGTATCCTTTGGAGCCGTGACCAGAATCTCTTGGTTTTTTTGGATGTTCCTGCTGCCGTGTGAGCTGCTTACCATGTGGGTCTGGTTCTTCTCAGAGGCACTCCTGTCCGTCGCTGGGGGTGCAGGCAATGGATAACCATCACCTGCAGAACCAGTCGGACATGCCTGGAGTGTCGCGATTCAAGGTACCAAAGGGCTACAGGCGTGCACGCCTGTTCTCGGCTCGCTGGCGGAGAAGCTCTTGCGGGAGCGTCGTGACATCAGAGAGAAATCGCACGTTGGTGTGGCAACCATGCCATCGTGTCGGAGAACATGAGCAGGTATGGCATCTTAGATGGCAATACCGAGATGGATGATAGATCGATGATGAAGATGAAAAGGTCGTGAAGGCTGGTGACAGAACGTGTCCGACGTGACTGCCTCCAAAGTATGGTACCCTAGCAACTAGTACTCCCCTCATCCATGTCAGAGGGCAGCCACACCCACATCCCATCTTCAAACTCTTGTAGACAACGGCCTTTTGCTGCCTCTGTACACTACCGCCTTGTTGAGCAGACTGCAACACGCGTCGTGCACTCCACGCTCACGCGCCGTCACTGGGGGTGAAATGGGTTGCATAGTCGCCACTACCCGCATTGCTGTACCGCGTCTGCCAGCTCCTTCCCTATCGACGCCTTGAACACAAGTTGGACGTTCCCCCTAATTTGCGGAGGACGAAGGCCAAACAACTCGAGATTTCAGCCAGAGAATAGCCCTACTGGACTCAGCCTTCTACGAATCGACGAAACGTATTGCGCGCTTTGGACAATGCTTACGATGACTGACGGCCTTGCTGCAGCTCAAATCAAGACATCTCTGATGCCAATTAGTTCAGGTCCTGCCAAAAAAAGCTTCGCCCCTTGCCCAAGAGTCTTTCACTCTGGTGAGCTGCCAAGACCCACAAAAGTCGAGCACTAGCCGCCGTTGGACCGCTGTTCCTCTCCGTAAGCTGCTCCAACGCCTTACCTATTCTCCTTCAGAGCTACGCTGCGTTTTCAATACCGCCGACCTTATCGCGAGCTGTAAGCTGGGCTCTCCATGGAATCATCGAAAGTTCATGATAGCCGTTGAGATGAGATTGTCGGGTAGTGGCGACTATATGCCTTTCGCCCGGAGGGAATTCCCGAACAGGACCAGTAAGTGGAACTTACAAACGCATCTCATGTTGACTGTAGGTATCCGTATAGTAGCACGACCGTGTGGCACAGCAGAGTGACGCGAGAAATACTGCCCTGCGACCTGCACCTTCATCGTAGCAACGAGGCGGACCACCCGGTGACCCCTCCACGTAGCGGACGTAGCTCCGTCACCAATACAGTTCACTGCAGACGTGTATCCACCGTATCCACCTCGAACCCGATGCCTGTGTCGAAGGCTCCACCCGCACCGCATTACGATCACGCGAATATGCTCGGTAGCTCGGCTTCGATGCCCACGTATACTTTTTGGTGGAGTACAGAGTAGTGCTGTCAAGATGACTCGGCCTAGCATCTGCAGTTAGGCTGGGCTTGATACCGACCAGGCGCAGCTTCATGTACATTGGTGGAGCCTGATGCAGGAGCAGGCTTCGTGCTGCGTCTGACAGCACATAGCTCGCTGTAGCCGCATCATGACAGAAGTGAGGATGGGCCTGTATAAACCGTCCCACGTCTCTGACTCTCTGTTACACTATCTGTGACCCGTGCTATACTTTAGTGTGTGCCGTCGTCTGGTTTGAAGACTCCTTCTGGCGAGGACAAGAGTAGTACTGTCCAGCCCTGGGTCTTTGGGCGAAGAGTCGGCGTTGTTAGCTCGGACTGCCGCTTCGGCTTTTCCGCTCTACCATGTCCACAATACAGAGATCATGCTATGTCCAATGGAGCCATGGATTGGCAAGCCTAGGCTCACACTACAACTCACTGAACATACTAGCTATCGCTTCGCGCCAGCACTCGCCGTTGTTCTTGCCTACATCGATAATATAGCCCGCGCTAGTCACTCTGTAGTGTTCATAGCTTACACATGTATTGATGCTTACGAAGATTGAGTAAGCGCCTTCGGATCAGATTGCTGCTAGAAGCAGGGCAGCACTACGCTGCTAGCTACTGTTCGCGTTGGTGATCAGTAATGGAGGTGCATTTCCTAATAGCCTTGCTCATCAGACCACGCAGCTGCATAGATACTTTCAACAAGTACAACCGGCGGCCACGAGCCTCTTGCGTCCTGGAACTTAGTCTGAGGGAGTCCGTTGCAATGGAATGAGTGTTGGTGCTAGGATAAGATAACGCAGTATTTTCAAACAACTCTGTACAATAGTACCAGTGTGGTTGCATACACACTCTGTTCGCTAAATGCCATGTCCATGAGGAGACAGGTAAAATTTGTTCAGCTAATGCATGAGTTTTTTATGCTGAAGGGCCTTCGACTGTTGAGCCAGAGAATGAGTCTCCGAGTTTGTTACCCCGAAACCTCTAATGGCGACATAATGAAATTCCAGTAGTGCAGACAACAGATCTAGGCGCGGATTGTCAAATCTTGCGGGACATCACTTTAGCCAGGACATTCAGATCAACAAAGACTCGGAACCGAGACGTTGCCCCATCGCAGGTGGACATAGTGTCCTGGTATCATTGATATCATAACCACAGCCAAACGTAGCTATCCAGAGATCGCAATGATTCCCTTTCCTATGCCACGAATGCATTCATGTCATAATTCATATCCCTTTTCCCCATTTTTCTGCTCTTTCATCTTCCCCTAGTCTGGAATAGACTACCCTTGCATACCGAACCCAGGCTCAATACCAGCCTGCTTCAGCGCCTTGGCTTTCCGTAAATCGGTTTCCTTTTTCTCTGCTTTTTGAGCTGCCGCCAGCGCCCGTACTTGGTCTTCTTCGGCGAACATTGCGCCTTTGGGGTGTTCTTCTCGGTCGAGGTCGACGGTTGCGCATATGGTGACGTTCTCGCCTCTTACAGTCATAACACCAGGGAGTTTGACGTCGTGTATCAGCCAGCGTGGGACAGAGGGATCAGACGCAGGTGATGCGTCGGGGTTGCGGGCTGCTATTCGCTCATAGCACTCGGTGAGGACGAGGTTCGCTGTAGCTTGTTAGTTCGGATGCCAATGATGCGAAGAGAGTTAATGGTAGACGCACCGAATTGGTCGTATGAACGTAATATACCAATATACTCTTTCTCGTCGCGCAGTAATACGTCAACCTTCTCTGAATTGTGTCAACGTTATATCCTCTGGGGCGCAATGCAAGGTATTTCCATACTGTCCACCATATCTAACAGCATCGCCGACGTCAGAAAGGCCTGCGGTGGGAGGTCGACGGGCAACACTGGCGGCGGCGCCTGCCCTCGTGCACCACCAAGTACATTGGGGCCATGCTGTGGTGGTGGAGTGGCACTATATACGCCTTCGTAACCTGGGGCGGTATTAGCACTGCGCCATTGTGCCTGTCGGCGGCGGTAATGCCTTACCAATAGACGGCGATGGCCCTCGTGGGGGTTCTGAGACTTGAGGCTGAAGCTGTCCAGGCGCCTGCATAGAGCGCTGAAGCATGGCATTGAAGTCCGGGGCCATATTCGGGGCACCTCCAGCCTGCGCGGGGCCTCGGGGTGGGCGCTGGTTGAAAGCCATTGTGTAGGGTTTGGCGGTAGACGGGGGGTATTGTAGTGAAGTTTCTTTAGCGGTTGCAAGAGGGCGATGGATATGGCGCTATCATGGCGAGGCGGCGTACGTGTTGTTCTACCTCCACTCTGTGTTTACGTCGTTGACGGTGCCCTAAATCGCCAACCGTTCGCGTATGCCAAGCCCCGCTAGTCATGAACATTGGAAGGCACGAGAGGTCTTGCATGCTTGAACCATCTGCTACCCAACTCTGGTCTATCACCTATACTCCGGTGCGCTCGTTTGCAACACGAAGAGTTGTCTGTCCAAGGCTGGTCTTATTGGGAGACAAGCCCTTAGGATAAAGACATCCGTCCACATGAACAGACAAGCTAGGTAGTGTTTACGCAGCTTCGATATTCAGACCAACGCATACACCATACAGACATGACTGATGTTCTGTAGTCATCAAGCGCATATCTTAATTAGCCTTGTTCGGGTAGGTGAGAGTCTCATTCTTCCATTGTTCGGTACCCATCGTTGTGCAATCGAGAGAGTCGGGCTATAGGAATGGGCGAGTCGGGTTATAGGAATGGGCGAATCGGAGCCGAGCTACGCCGCAACATAGCTACATTAAGGGCCATCCTTGGTCTCTACACACACTCTCTTCTTCGTCTTCACTCAATGGTAGTTCCGTCTCCCATGCAATAATCGAGTTCCAGCATCTCTTTCTTCAACAATACTGTTCAGTCAAGTCCAGCGGTAAATCACGTACAATCGATTCTTCTGTCCACGATGGCTGCTGCTATGTTCAGGATTTTCAAGAACAAATGGATCACACCACCAAAAGAAGTCCACGAAGACTATACCGGAAGGAACGTTATTGTCACAGGTGCGAGTTCCGGGATCGGTGTAGAGGCGGTCTTCAAGTTTGCAAAACTGGGTGCCGCCAAAGTTATCATCGCAGTACG
>Ga0058698_10001527_pt1 | contig 10365 bp, 7 predicted proteins | sample AgamicAsSfe_FD_67288 | JGI IMG/M metagenome (GOLD analysis project Ga0058698, IMG submission 67288) | Agave microbial communities from Guanajuato, Mexico - As.Sf.e | ecosystem: Host-associated > Plants > Phyllosphere > Phylloplane/Leaf | place: Guanajuato, Mexico | collected 2012-05-30
GGTATCATCTGTATAGAAAGAAATGATCTTACTCCAGAAAAAAAAGAATTTTCCGTTAAAACCCATATTAATTTAGAGGAAGCATTAAAGGGAGCCGATGTTTTTATTGGCCTATCTATTGCAGAGATTCTATCTACAGATATGGTATTAACGATGGCCAATAATCCTATTATTTTTTCTTTGGCAAATCCAAATCCAGAGATTAGATATGAACTTGCTATTAAAACTCGTCCAGATGCTATAGTAGCATCTGGCAGAAGTGATTTTCCGAATCAAGTAAATAATGTATTAGGATTTCCTTATATATTTAGAGGAGCTCTTGATGTGCAATCAATAACTATCAACGAAGAGATGAAATTAGCTGCAGTATTTGCTATCGCTAGATTAGCAAAGGAAAAATCTTTTGGTAAAAAATCTATTATTCCTCATCCATTAGATAGTGCCCTTATTACTCATGTATCACTTGCCGTAGCTAAATTAGCGATTAAATCTGGTGTAGCTAGAAAAAAAATTAATGACTGGAATGCGTATGAAGAATATCTTCTTGACAGAAGAATAATTAAAGTCTTATAATAATAATAGTTTTAGTTTATTAACTAAAATTTAACTTTCTATACCCCCAATCCCTAATTTACTACTGATAAACAGTAAGAAGTAAGTTTATTTTATAATAGTAATCCTTTTTTTATTTGTATGATACTTTATACTTTTCTCCAAGATCCAAACATACGGTGAATGACTGATATATTTATATATAAAGTAAATATAATGAATGCCTAGGATTAATGTAGGCGCTTTAATGCTTTATTTGCTTAATCCATCAACCAGAAATGCACATTCTCTCTAACTTTACTTTTGTTTATGGAGGTAAAAAAAGGTATCTAATATGGAGTTTAAATTATTCTAAGTTACCATTATTATTTTTTATTAAAGAATCCTATTACCAGGATTATCAGGGAGATATGATATATCAAGGTATTTGTGTTATTCATTATAAAAACAAATAATATTTTAAGAGATATAGAGCTAGAAATAGGTAAAAATATTAGTTGCATTTAATTAAAAAATTTTAGTAGTAATAGTTATAGTATTTTTCTATATTTGATATTGAAGAAACTAACTTAAAAACTTCTATGAAGTGAGATGCAGATAAGAAATTCTACCTAAAAATGCGGTATTTTGAGGTATAATCGTACTTTTTATACGAAGGTTATTAACGTACTTTAAGAAAATGGTATATCATATGCGTAAAAAATTATATTATGTCAGGTAATAGCTTTGGAAGAATTTTCACACTTAAGACTTATGGGGAAAGTCATGGGAGAATGATAGGGGGTATTATAGATGGATGTCCTTCAGGGTTAAAAATAAATATTGAAAATATACAGAAAGAATTAAATAGAAGAAAACCAGGTCAATCTAATATAGTAACTCAACGAAAAGAGGATGATAAAATTTCGTTGTTATCAGGTATTTTAGATGGAGTTACCACAGGAACTCCAATAGGGTTTTCTATTGAAAATCTAAACTATAAAGAATACGACTATTTTCATATACATAAAATTTATAGACCTTCTCATGCAGATTTTGTCTATGAAAAAAAATACGGTATTAGAGATTATAGAGGAGGAGGTAGGTCATCAGCACGAGAAACAGCTACTAGAGTAGTAGCTGGAGCTATTGCGAAACAATTAATTAAAGGTATTAAGATTACTGCTTTTGTCTCTTCTGTAGGAACAATTCATCTTAATAAGCCTTATCATAAACTTAATTTATATTATTTGGAGGATAATCCTGTTCGTTGTCCAGACGCGCTAGTTGCAGAAAAAATGATTGAACTAATTAAAACAATTCGTAAAGAAGGTGATACTTTAGGTGGAGTAATAAGCTGTATAATACAGGGAGTTCCTGTTGGACTAGGAACTCCTATTTTTAATAAGCTACATGCGGATATAGGGAAAGCTATGTTATCTATAAATGCAGTAAAAGGGTTTGAATATGGTAGTGGGTTTTCTAGTGTTCAAATGCGTGGATCTTCCCATAATGATATTTTCAATGCTGACGAAACTACTAAAACTAATTTTTCAGGAGGAGTCCAAGGTGGAATTTCTAATGGGATGGATGTATATTTTAGAGTAGCATTCAAACCTATTGCTACTATTATGCGAAAGCAAAAAAGTATTGATATCAAAGGTAAAATTTCCTCTTTAGAAGGTAGAGGGAGACATGATCCTTGTGTAGTTCCAAGAGCTGTTCCAATCGTAGAAGCTATGACAGCTCTTGTTATAACGGATCATTGGTTATTGAATAAGATAATAATTTAGTAATACTAGTAATACTATACCTCTTCTTTTATCTATTTTAGGTCCTACAAACGTAGGAAAAACTAAAATTTCTTTGTTATTAGCTGAAATATTTAATACAGAGATATTATCATGTGATGCTCGCCAATTTTATAGAGAGCTTATTATAGGAACCTCTTCTCCCGACAAATATATGTTATATAACATACAGCATCATTTTATAGGAAATTTAACTATTTGGAATCTTTATAGTGCAGGTGATTATCAAAAAGATGCTTTTAAAAAACTTAATGAACTTTTTACCCGTCTTCCTATAGTTTTAATGGTAGGTGGTTCTGGTTTATATGGGAAAGTGCTTACATTTGGAATAGATTATCTACCATTTATTTCTAAAGAGATTAGTAGATATTTACATATGATAAATCTATTTCAGTACGAAATTACAAAAGGAATTGTATATAATAATTATCATAGTTTTTTTCGTTCACTTGAGGTTTTAAGTTCTTCTAATCGATCTTTTTCTTCTTATCATAATAAGATAACAATAAGTACTTATTTTTATATAGTGAAAATTGGTTTGAATTTATCTAGAGATGATTTATATGAGCGTATAAATAAACACATAGAATATATGATTAAATTTGGTTTCTTAGAAGAAGCTCAAGAATGTTATTATTACAGACATTTAAACGCACTACAAACTATAGCTTATAATGATATATTTAATTATTTTGATGGTAAGATAAGTTTTGAGAAAGCTATAGATAAAATAAAAATAAATACAAGACGTTATTCTAAAAGACAACTGACCTGGTATAAAAAAGAAAAAAAAATGCAATGGGTTTTTTCTTATAAAGAGCCTGAAATTATAGAAAATGTAAAAAAAAAACTAGCTTACATAAAAGACAAAATGTCTTAAATGTTTTGTGGTATTTACTTTTATGGTTTTTGGGTTTTATATTCATTATTTTATGGCTAAAGGAACGATTCATGTAACGGCAGAGAATATTTTTCCAATAATAAAAAAGTTTTTATACTCTGATAAAGAAATATTTTTAAGAGAAATCATATCTAATGCTATTGATGCCACCTTAAAATTTAAAAAACTTTCGCAATTAGGTGAAGCAAAAGAAGAAATTACAGAGACAAAAATAGAGATAAAAATAAATAAAAAAGAAAAAACCCTTCATATCATTGATGAAGGGATTGGAATGAGTATTAAAGAGATCGATAAGTATATTAATAAAATTGCTTTTTCAGGCGCTGAAGAATTCATTTCTAAATATAAAGACCAAGAAATCATAGGTAATTTTGGTTTAGGTTTTTATTCGGCTTTCATGGTTTCAGATAAAGTAGAAATATTTAGTAAATCATATATAAAAGATGTCCCTTCTGCTTATTGGATTTCTGATGGAAATCCAGTCTTTATTTTAGAAGAAGGAAACAAAAAAACCCGTGGAACAGAAGTAATACTTCATATAAATAAAGATTCTAAGGAGTTTCTTGATGAGTACAGAATCAATACGCTTCTTAATAAATATTGTAAGTTCATGCCTATTCCTATTAAATTTGGAGATAGTGCAGATAAAGAAACAAAGATTAAGGTTGATAATATTATCAATGATCCAACTCCTGCGTGGAAGAAAAACCCACTCTTACTAAAAGAAGAAGATTATAAGGAGTTTTACTCAAAGATTTTTCCTGCTGATTTAGATGAACCATTATTTTGGATTCATCTCAATATTGAACATCCTTTTAATTTAACTGGCATTCTTTATTTTCCTAAAGAAAAAAATCAAATAGAAATTCATAAAAACAAAATACACCTTTATAAGAATCAAGTCTTTGTTACTGATAATGTAGAGGGAATTCTTCCTGAATTTTTACATTTATTGCGAGGTATTATTGATTCACCAGATATCCCTCTTAATGTTTCTCGTTCAAATTTTCAGGATGATGAAGCTGTAAAAAAAATGTATGGCTATATTACTAGAAAAGTGGCAGACAAATTTTATGGTTTAATTAAAAATTTTAGATCTCTTTATGAAAAAAAATGGGAAGATATTAAAATAATAATTGAGCATGGAATGCTTAGTGAAGATAAATTCTTTAAAAAGGCCAATGATTTCTTTCTATATTCTACTGTTGATGGTGAATATTTCACGTTTGATGAGTTTACTGAGAAAATAAGAGTAACACATAAAAATAAAGATAATAAAGTTATTTACTTATATTCTTCAAATAAAGAAACGCAACACAGTTACATAAAGATAGCTAAAGATAAATCATATGAAGTATTATTACTAGATAGTCCTTTATCACCTCATTTGATTCAAAAACTAGAAGTTAATCATAAAGATATTTTTTTTACTCGTGTTGATGCAGATACGATAGAAAACCTCTTTAAAAGAGAAGAGGTAACTATTTCAAAACTATCTGAAAATGAAAAAGAAATTCTTAAAAAAATATTATCGAAAACTATAAACACACAAAAATATATGATCTTATTGGAAAATCTAGAAAGTAGAACCTTACCCTTTATTATTACTAATCCTGAATTTATGCGTAGAATGAAAGATATGAGTAAAACTGGAGGATCGAATAATTCAGAATCATTACCAGATATTTATCATATAAAGATAAATATAAACAATGACTTTATAAGAAAAATATTAAAAGAATCTAATCCTTCTTTGCAAGAGCAAATGATAGAAAAATCACTTGCTTTGGCTATGCTTTCCAAGAATATTTTAACTGGAGAGTCTCTTAGTAAGTTTGTAGATAGATCATTCAATGAATTACTTTATAATCAGTAATTAATTTTTTTGGAGAGATGGCAGAGTTGGCTTAATGCGATGGTCTTGAAAACCAATGAAGAATTTAATCTTCCGTGGGTTCAAATCCTACTCTCTCCGCATTATACTTACATAATATGTTGTTCATTAATTTTTAAGATAGTTTTTTATAATTATCATTGCTCTCATGATTTTTGGACCCAAAAATATACAAGAAATAGCCCAGTCAATAGGATATGGAATAAGATATTTGAAATAATTAATAGGTAAGTATGTGTGATTTAAAGTATCTAGATTTAACAAGTGAAATAGATGATAGTATTAAAGAAAACTAGAACTATTTCTATTTCCTCAATACAAGATGTATTCTTTGATGTTCTCTGTCCATTTCTAATACTATAGTTTCTATAATATCTCCTAACTTGAAAATATCTGAAGGATGTTTATTGTTTAAAGTATCAGAAAGATTTGAATTATGAATCATACCATCGATGCCTTCTTGGAGTTCTACAAAAATACCGTAATCAGTGATATGTCTAATCGTGCCTATATGAATTGAACCTTTCTTATATTTCTCCTGAATTTCAAGCCAAGGATTTCTTGTAAGTTGTTTTAATCCCAAAGACATTTTTTTTTCTTTATGATCAAGTGTAAGAATGACTCCTTCTACTATATCGTCTATTTTAATAAAGTCTTTGGCCAATCTTAATTGATTGGACCACGATATTTCTGATACGTGAAGAAGAGCTTCAATCCCTGGATGATTTTCAATTTCTACAAAAGCACCATATTCCGTGACTGCTATTACTTTACCTTTTATTTTATTTCCTATTTTAAAATTTTTATCTAGTGAGTTCCATGGATGAGGTAAAAGATGTTTGATGCCTAGTTGTATTCGGCTTTTCTCCTCATTAAAATCAAGAACAACTACCTTTACCTTTTCGTTAATTTTAAGCACTTCAGACGGATGGTTTATCCGTTTCCAAGAAATGTCATTATTATGCACCATCCCATCTACACCTCCCAGATCGCAGAAAGCGCCATAGTTTGCTATGTTTTTTACTTTTGCTATAATAACTTGTCCTGGTTGTAGTTCAGAAATAAACTTTTTCTTTTGTTTTTCTATCTCATCTTCTATTAGAGCTTTGTGAGAAACAACAATATTTTTATACTCATTATTTATTTTTAATATTTTAAATTCCATATACTTATTATAAACTTCACTATAAAAATTATCAAAGTTATATAGTGGTTTTGGATCAATCTGAGAGCCAGGCATAAACGCTTCTATATGATCAAGTATTCTTACTATCATACCACCTTTTGTGCGTCCTATTACTTTTCCAGTAATAATTTCTCTATTCTTATACGCTTCTTTAGCTCGTTCCCAACAATGTCTGATCTTGGCTTTACGATAGGAGAGTAAAAGCTGACCTTTATATATTTTTTCCAACATTACATCTATAATATCTCCTACTTTTATTTTATTTTTATTTCTAATTTCATTAATAGGTACTATTCCTTCATATTTAAAATGTATATCAATAATAACTTCTTTGTCTAAAATCCTTGTTATTATTCCTCTCAATATTTCATATTTATTAATAGTAGTAACTACTACATCTTTTATATGATCTTCTTTTTGAAGACCTTCATATTCATTCCAATTAAATTTATCTCTTGGAATAGATGCTGTAATAAATTTGCTTATTTGTTCAAACATGCTGTGAGAAAGTTTTGTATATAGAAACAGTCGTTGATTCGTTGATTCTAACTTAGAATCCAAACACCTCGTTTATTATTATTAGTTCCCTAAACTGGAATCGAACCAGTGACCCTTTGATTAACAGTCAAATGCTCTAACCAAACTGAGCTACTAGGGATTAATATTAAATATAGTTCTTTATTTTAATTTCAACTAAGTATGTCACCTATATAAAAATAATCATTATATTGAATATTATGTTCCCAATTTAAATAGATATTCAAGTGAATCAGGTTGATACCAAATGACCATTACAGGGGTGGTGATTGGTTATGGCCCTGTCCAACAACAATATCTCCTATTTTCGTCTTGAAATAATTATACTAAGCTTTTACTATTAAAGGCGCCTTTCATAATCAAAGAAAAATCATACTATTTTTGTAGATCCGGATTTACTACGAAAAGCAAATAAGCAAATATTTTAACACGATTTTGTTGTTCACAAAATATAATATAAGACACTGTGCCCGAGTTTGGTAAGGGGAAAGTCTGCAAAACTTTTAATATCGGTTCGACTCCGTTCGGTGTCTCTATAGATTTCATAGATGATCTTTTATTTTTGGGAAACGTATTTTACATTAGACTACGATAAATTATTAATTAGTTGGCTTGATTCGTTAATCAAGCATGAAAATGGTATTTTAGGAGAAATAAATTACATTTATTGTAATGATGAATGTTTATTAATGATAAATAAAAAATATCTAAATCATGATTTTTATACTGATGTGATCACTTTTAATTATGTTAGATACACGAAAATTTATGGGGATATTTTTATAAGTATAGATAGAGTAAAGGAAAATGCTTTAAAGTGGGGTGTTTCTTTTGAAAAAGAACTTTATCGCATAATGATACATGGAATATTACATTTATTATACTATGATGATAAATATCATACTGAAAAATTTCTTATGCAAGATAAAGAGAACTTTTATATGGATTTACTTTTTTTAAAGTATGTTTTATGATGTTATTGTAGTAGGTGGTGGGCATGCTGGAGCTGAAGCCGCAGCATCTTCTGCTAGAATGGGATCAACAGTATTACTAATAACTATAAATTTACAAACAATTGGGCAGATGTCGTGCAATCCATCAATGGGAGGAATTGCTACTGGACAAATTGTTAGAGAAATTGATGCGTTAGGAGGATTCTCTGGAATTATTGCTGATCATACTATGATTCAATTTCGTATGTTAAATTGCTCTAAAGGTCCTGCAATGTGGAGTCCAAGGGCTCAATTAGATAGGATACGATTTTCTGAGAGTTGGCGTATGGTGTTAGAAAGTATTACAAAGATATCTCTTTGTCAAGACTCAGTAGTTGAACTTTTGATTATAAATGAAAAAGTATGCGGGGTAAAGACAGCTCTTGGATTAGAAATTAAAAGTAAAGCTGTAATATTAACTAATGGAACTTTTCTTAATGGCTTTATTTATATTGGTGAAAAAATAATTAGTGGTGGGCGTATTTCTGAAAAATCTACTACAGGGCTTTCGTCACAGCTAAAAAGTTTAGGCTTTGATGTTGGTAGAATGAAGACTGGAACTTCACCTAGAGTTGATGGAAGGTCTTTGAATTATTCAAAAATGATTGAGCAACAAGGAGACGAAAGACCTAAAAAATTTTCTTACCTAGACACTCCTCCTTTAATAAATCAATATAGTTGTTATATTACCTATACTTCTGAAAGAGTCCACGAAATATTACTATCTGGATTTGATCGTTCTCCGAACTTCAATGGGTCTATCAATAGTAAAGGTCCACGTTATTGTCCTTCTATAGAAGATAAGATTTATAGATTCTCTGACCGTTCTCGTCATCAAATTTTCGCTGAACCAGAGGGCTTAAATACAACGGAGATATATGTGAATGGTTTTTCTACTTCTCTTCCTCAAGATATACAATTTGATGCTTTGCATAAAATACCTGGCTTCGAGAGAGCTAAAATATTAAGACCAGGTTATGCTATTGAATACGACTATTTTCCTCCTATTCAATTAAATCACTCATTAGAAACAAAAAGAATCAGTAATTTATTTTTTTCAGGCCAAATTAATGGTACTACAGGATATGAAGTAGCAGCTGCACAAGGATTATTAGCTGGAATTAATGCGCATTTAAAAATTAATGGAAAAGCTCCTTTTGTTCTACTACGCAATGAAGCTTATATTGGCGTATTAATTGATGATCTCGTTACTAAAGGTACAGATGAACCATATCGTATGTTTACATCTAGAGCAGAATACAGAATTCTGCTACGCCAAGACAATGCAGATGAGCGTCTTACTCCATTTGCAGTTGATTTAGGATTAGTAGAAAATAATAGATTAAAAAAGCTTGAAGAAAAACTAAAGAAAGTAGAGGAATGTGTAACTTTTTTAAGTAGAGAAATAAGAACACTAAATATGATCAATAAAATAAATAAAATCACTCAACCAACTAAAATAGCAACATTTCTTTCCAGACCAGAAATTTCTTACGATGATCTTTTTTTTATGGTAGATATTAAAGAATATGGTAAATTTAATAAATTGAAGGAAGAAGAATGGCAGCAAGTTTCCATTAGAATTAAATATAAATCTTATATAGAGCGTGAAAGAGAGATGGCAATTAATCTAATACGTCTTGAAAAGATTTTACTTCCTAAGTTTTTTGATTATAAAAAAATACAGGCATTATCTGTAGAGGCACAAGAAAAACTTAATGCACATTGTCCAAATTCTATTGGACAAGCTTCTAGAATAAGTGGAATATCTCCTTCTGACATTAGTACACTCCTTATTTACATGAAATCACCTTTCAATCCCTAGTGCTTTCTTTATCTGCTGACAATAATATTTATTACTAAATAAGGAATAAAGATTACTTTAAAAAAGTTGTTAATATTGTAATTTTCTATCATTTTGGGATGATTTAGAGCTCTATCTATAATATACTTTTCTTTTACTTCATAAGAAAAATGCATTTTAAAAGAAAATTTACCATCAAACATAATTGCATATTGTATAATTTCTTCTGAAATTAATTTATCGTCTGTAATAGGAATAGGATTAAAGCTAACGGAATTTTTATATCCCATATAATGCCAAAGTTCTTCAGATATGTGTGGTGCAAAAGGTGCTATTAATATAACAATAGGCTCTAAAATAGATATTCTTCTGCATTTTATTGCACTTAACTCATTTATTACAATCATAAATGCACTTATCGTTGTATTAAACGAAATAAACCCCATATCTTCTCTTATTTTTTTAATTATATTATGTACTATTTTATATTCTTTTAATGATGTAGAAAAAAATGAATCTTCTATTAAGAAATATCCTTTGTAAAAATACATAATCCATAGTTTCTTTACAAAATGATGTACGCCATTGACGCCTTGTTCGATCCAAGGCTTATCTTGTTTAATAGGACCAAGAAACATTTCATAGATACGCAGAGTATCTGCTCCGTATTGATAGCAAATTTTATCTGGATTAATAACATTAAACTTGG
>Ga0058698_10001528_pt1 | contig 10359 bp, 13 predicted proteins | sample AgamicAsSfe_FD_67288 | JGI IMG/M metagenome (GOLD analysis project Ga0058698, IMG submission 67288) | Agave microbial communities from Guanajuato, Mexico - As.Sf.e | ecosystem: Host-associated > Plants > Phyllosphere > Phylloplane/Leaf | place: Guanajuato, Mexico | collected 2012-05-30
ATGTTATATTTATGAATCAACCTCATGAACGATGCTCAAGAATCATCGAGCTCTCTAAATATATGTGACATATGCATACCTTCAGCACTGTATGTTACAGGATTTGCGGAAAGGAATTATATACTAGCACAATGCCCTATTGATAGCCGCATGTTCTTTCTATAGCTTCCGTCTCAGTCACCTCTACCCTCTACGTCATCTAAGTCGTTACCGTCAGAGTACTCGTCATGGGTTTCACTCTGGACACCGACACACCCCTTCTCATGCTGCAAAGCCCTGGTTTGTAGGTATGCACGTACATAATTATGGGGTGGTGGTACATTATCCTGTGCATCATAAACCACAGGATATTCTCATCACGGTACAAACGGCGAATGCTCTGGATGACGAGTTGCTGGTGCGTGCGGCATAGCAAAAGCAGCACGATTAGCTGTTGAGCAAGACTGTCAACAAAAGCGGCATATATAATTCAATGGTAACAACCCATCCGTCTATATGCAGATGCAGTGCGAGTATAAACTCGTGTCAGGCCGTATACATGAGTAAAGCAGACTGAACAAGCGAATGTAGAGGATGCGAGGGGTCTCGAGACGAGCTCGAGGCCACGGAGAACTAGACCAAGCCATAGAGTGGTCGCGGCAAAGAGCTGCAGACCTGGCTGTCGTTGTTTCCTGCCTTGAGCTTCGCGCCCTTCAAGCCAACGTATGCTTCGCGCCTGGCTGGGTTGCCAACAGTGACACTCCACGTCTTCAAGCCATAGTAGACACCGATATGATGTACGAGCCAGCGTCCAAAGCTGCCACCAACGTCTTCCTCAGGTGTCTCGAAGAGCATGAGCTCTTTCTTGATAGCCTCAGCCTCTGTGGGTGAGCGTAGATCGTTCATCTGTCCGTTCCTTCCAACAAAGACGATCTCGTCGTCTTCGCTGTCTGGATCAGCAGGTAAGCCATCTTGCTCTGCCTTGCGCTCCTTCTCCTCCCAGTCGGCGACGAACTTGCGGACCTCGCCCTCGAGGTCCATGAGAAGACCCTTGGCGCCGCGCGATCGCTTGAGCTTCTCGCGCAGTTCCTTGGGCACGACACCGGGAGTTGTAGGCTTGTTGGCTACGGTCTTGGTCGCAGCCTTTTGAGCGACTGCAGCGGTCTTGCGTTCGTTGGACTGGCGCTTAAGGCCGGCATCCCAGAGGGGAGCAAGATAGTAGGGCACGTTTTTAGCCGTGTAGGTAGGATGAACTTCCCAGTCTTTTGGCAGTGGAGGCTCGGCGTAGGGGTTGTTCAGGAGACGGTCTGTCTAGAAATCAATGGACGCGTACTTTGAAGAATGAATTGCTTAAATTGCAAGTGGTGATGACAGAGCCGTGTTGTAGTGCGCAAAGTGTCATTGAGAGAGGGGGAGGGGACACCCTCAACGTACCATTCTCCCAACGCTGCCTGCGCCTAGACCCCTCTTTGCCCTTTAGCAGAGCTTCACGCCTCTTCAAGCTGTCGCGGCGGAGTGGTTCTTTGCGACGGTAGTAGCCGCCCTCCTTTGCAGCTGCTGAAGCACCTACGGGCTGTCTGGCAGCTGCAGGCGCATCGTGTTCATCGAGCGGGATCGCAAGCGTAACCGAGGTACCCTGAAGCGCATCTCCAGGGGCAGATATGGCCACAGAACTGAGCGCAACGGTCGCCTGCTCGGTCCACGCTTCAATATCGATGGGTTGAGGTGGGGCAGTTGCCTGCTGGGGGCTTGAGGGAATATCGCCGACGGCCATTGTGGTGGCGTTGAGGGTGTGAACTACGAGAAGAGGAGTATAGATGAAGTCCAAGAGAGAGGAAGTGCTAGTACACCCAGCAAGAAGATGTCTGAATAGAGGACAAGGAGACAGAAGCTCTATTACACACCGAAGATGTGTTCAGGGACAGATGGCGATAAAGGCCGCGGCGCGATAGGAGAGTCATTAGGTCATGGTCGTAGTTCGCGTCGTGCTCGCAAGCCAATCAAGCGGCAAACGTGGGGCAAGCCGCGCATCATGGAGTGAGACAGCAAGAGTCACACGTCTGTGACTGTACATGCACTCAACGTTATGTTCGTTCAAGGCCAGAAAGGTGATGATGTAGTTATTGACGGTCGTGGTTCTTTTGTGTGCTGTACGAGCTAAATACGAAGCGTACGCAGCCCGTCTATCACATGTCATCCGTCGCCTTCCGCTTCTGCAGCTTCTCTATGAAAGTAACATGAGCAGCTCAACACAAAAACATCATAACCAAATAGCATTACCCGTCAGCCGCATAGAGATCCTCAATATCAGCTGGAGTAGTGATTTCGTTGCGCTCGGCAAACTCCTTCCAGTTCAGTGTAGGTTGATGCCACTTGCGAGCCGACACCAAATACTTCTTCCACTGCGTGCTGTTCCCCTTCGCGCGGCGCCTGAATTCCACAAGCGGCCAATCTATCTTCTCGACGCCTCCGCCTCTACCTTGGATTGATAACTGTAGACACTTCGTATACCACTCTGGTAGCCCAGTAATCTCTACGTCCTTGATGCCGCGAAGGTATGCAAGGCTTTCAAGACCGAACATGAACTTTTCTGTGTCCTTGGGAACACAGGAATATACGATGCCCCGAACAGTGTTCCCGCAAGCAGATTGAGCTGGCTTTTGTGAAGTAAGCTGGAAATCGACCTTCAGGTCTTCCAATAGAGATTTCTGGTCGCTATCATCTGCATACTCTTTTAGGATTTCGACAAGGTACTCTAGTCGTGACCGCTGACGCTTGACGGCCCAGTGGCTGTTGATATCAGGAACTACCTCGATATGAATGCGCCGCAGATTGCGTAACAATGGGAGTCGATCGGGATGACCAAGAGGTCCGAAGACGAATGGACTCCGTAGTGACTTTGGCCACATGGTTTGTCCATGGACAGTGAAATTATAGGTATTCAGTCCATACAGAACCGCTGAAACAGTTAACAAAAGTGAATGCAAATATGGTGACAACTTACATAGCGCCTCGTTGGAAACGAACTTGCTCACCCGAAATAGCTGCGTCTCGACTGTGATATGGTTCCAGCGACGCACCAATGTGTTTTTGTAGAAGGGATTTCCACCTATCCTGCTAGGAACGTCTTCACCCTTTCGAATGCCATATGTGGTCCAGTCAGGCTCGCCGCTCCTCAACCAACCACAGTTTTCAAATGTGATGACCATATCATTTGGAATCAAGAAAGAGTACACATGGTATCGGAGCTCCGCTGGAAGATCAAGAAGGCGGAAGTTTGTCATGGTTTCGCAGGCAAGGAGGCTTAGTCGATGTTGAACTTGTAAGAGGTGTCGGTAGGGATCAAAAGTCGAGTGGGTGAACGCAATCAACTCAGCAGGCGAGATGAGCAGGGACAAATAGCAAAGCCCACGTGCGCCAAGATCACTTGTTCTACGTAGGCAGCAACGAACTCGAAATGGTGTATTGAGGTGAGCTGGGACGACCAGTGTAGTAGTGGGAGAACATGTATTTGGGCGGCGCGAGTGCCAAAGAGAGCAGTTCAAGTAGGGCAGCAGCAGAGACGTGAGATCCAGAAGACGGCGTGGTGTTGGGGCACAGTTGCAGGCTGCATCGCCAAGCGAGCCTTCCCACTGTTTCCGAAAGTAGTGTTCTGCTCGACGTCAGGCAAGTGTGAAAGGTACGATAGCACATGGGCGAAATGGGGTCAACTACAGAGGAAGGACCTCAAAACCTATCTGTATAATGTCTAAGACAGGCACAAGTTTGTAGAAGAGACAGAGGTCCATCCGTAGTGACGCGAAGCTCAGGCTCGAACGCGGAGGAGGTCATAGCTGGTGACCAGGCATTGAGCGCAGATGCAGTTTGGACAAAGGCTTTCAGACAACGCTCTGTTCGTCTCTTCCGTCCCTCGCCATCTCCTCTGCCAGCCACTCGGCTTCTTCCTGCATCTCTTGGTCGGTCCGGGGCTTGCGGCTATCATTGTCCACAGCAGGGAAGCGCCCCTTCTTTTCTTCTCCCGCGAGATGTGCTTTAGCTGCCCTCTCCCTGTCGGCAAGCTGCTTGCTCAGGTCCGCATCTTCGCTCTCCATCATGCCGTATATAGCATCGGTGCCACCCTTCTCTTCCAAGTCGTCCTTCTTGCGAGGGATGATGTGTGCATGAACATGGGGCACGCTCTGGCCTGCGTCTACGCCGTCTTGTATAGCGATGTTCAGGGACGAGGCACTGAAGACTCGCTCCACCATGCGGGACACCCGCTGCACGGTCAGAAATAGGTCCTGCACTTCGGCGGCGGACAGATCGTTGAAACGCGGCACGATACGGCGCGGCGACACCAAGACATGACCAGGCAGAAGGGGCTTGAGGTTGACTATGGCAAAGGATAGGCGCGTTACGTGGAAGACCTATGTGCGCATGATTAGCCTGTGTCGTGTGTGGTCTGAATTTGTGGCTGCACCTGGTTCGTCACCACAAAGGTGCCGAACTTGATGACATCCTTTGTGAGCGGCATTCTCCCCGGTTCGTCGCCTCAAGTCGTGTCTAACAGGCGTCGCAAGTACTGAGGCGCCAAGCAGTCTCAACGCAAGGGCGCGCGCGGGCGGCGGCGGCGCGCCGAAGATTGAAACCACACGGAACTTTCCTCGCACCTTCTACTGCGTGCTGCGGTATGCACGCCATACCTCCTTCACCCCACTGCCCTTTAGCGCCGACGCTACACCGGAAACTCGAGGCGAGCAGAGGACCCCGTTCTCGGCCCAATCTCAGCTCCTGTCACATGAGTTGCAGCGGCGCAATCAGAGTCCAAACAGCTGCGACGCGTGGTGAGCTGCTGCAAATCCATTCGCACAACCAGATCCACGTCCACCACCGTGGGGACGCATCGTGGGGTTTGCCCTGTGCTTTTGGCTGCCCGCTCTGTGTGCGTGCTGACGCGCCATGACGACGCCGCCGCCCTCCTGCTCTGTCTTTTTACTCATCCACCGCCGGCCACCTATTACACTATAAATCTTACCTCCTCAACATAGCCTCTGTGTGACTCCAATACGTCCTGTTTGCTCTTATCAATACCCGTTACTACTGTGGAGCCACCTGGTGGACCCTTTACTCAGACCTTTTTGCTAGCACACACCTCTGACTCCCAGCTTAGCCTACTTGGACAGCCGCAACTCCACCAGCAAGACACGCCAAGAGGGTCTCACAAGTGAGCTTGGCTGGAGTATTGGGTTTCGAGCCCGGACCGTCTTTCAAACAAATCACCCTCCAGCACAAACACGATTCCGCCTCACCCGCCTTTGTGCAGACGAGCGACAAGCTACTATTGATTGACTTGGCACTCTGCGCTGCGGCGATCCTACATCCTGACGACGAGACAGGAAGGATCCCCACAGTCCCACCACGTACGCTTGTTCCCTAAGCGTAAGAACCAGCATCAGGGTTCGTTTACAGATTCCTTCGGTCCAAGTATAAGAGGGTCGGACCTCCGATTTTCTGCTCTTCTGGCCCCCAAGTCGGATATACCATATTCCACAACGTTCCACTCCGATTACATAGCGCGAATACCACACACGCTCCAGCCCACCTTCTCGCTGTCCTCATCGTACCACGGTTTCCGTTGATCGGTACCGCGCATCGCTCCTAGCCGACTATATATAAAAGTCTCTCGGCATCTCCTCTTACGGTTCACAAGCATTAAATCTCCGATACAACAACCATCCAACTACTCACTCACACATCTACAACTTCCATAATGGATATCGCCACTACTTCCCGCGCTTACTTTGCCATGCCCTCTCCCACTCCCGAGGAGAAGATCTCCCTCCAGGCCAGCAACACAGTCTACACCTATCACTGCCTGTGCAACCACCTCCTACTGGCAACCACCACACCGCTCCCTTCTCTACCCAAACGCCAACATACACGCGATGCCGCACATATCATGCCGCTTCCGCCAGCACCCACTTCGGGCCGCAACAAGAACGCGCCGTCGCAGGATCACTATGGACTCCTCCTCTCTACCCGACAAGACCGCCAAGCTGAGATAATAACCAGCGACGAGGGCTTTGAGAAGCGTTACCTACAGCGTTGTGGACGGTGCAATCTGGTTGTAGGATACCAGTTGGACTGGCAACAGTTCTCTGTCGACCGGTCTGGTAGGCGCGAGGATTACGTCTTCCTTCTCCCAGGCGGTTTCGTCAAGACGAGCGACATGATCATGGGAAAAGCAGCTACCGCATCGACATCCGCCTCAGCAGTCGGCGGCGCGGGCATGGGCACGGTCAGTGTCACCCAAGTCAAAGCGTAGGCGGATCCGTCCGACCTGCGTCAGCCGTTGAACTCTGGGGCTCCCCGCCTTCCGCAGCTTACTCCACGGGGAAGCATGCGCAGGTTTCCTCAACAGAACGTTCTTATGGAATCATGATTACGATTGCCCTGACGAGTCTTGCTTTCGGCGCTTATTGATTTCAGTTGCTTTTTCGGAGTTCGGGACGTGTAGATCAGCGGGACGTTTTCCTTTCATCATCATCATTATCAGTACATTTAGATACCCCATTGGTGAACGCGCAAGGCTTCTCATGCTACAGGAGGAAAGAAGCCTATATGTTTACAAACAGACAGCGTCCCTTATGGATCCAAAAACAGTGTTGTATTCCCTGTTTACATCAAGATATCACTGGTGTGCATCTGTGTGCGTGTGTGAGTGTGAGACTTCACTAATGCAATCTTGTCTTAGCATCATATTCGCTGCTCTCGAGCTGTCCGACTCCCATGCCCTGCTGCCCTACAATGTGCAGATATCAAAGAAGTGTATATATGTATCATGTTAAGACAATTCCAACGCCGACGTAATCCGCATGCAAAAAACCGTGACCCGTTTCAGACATGCTCGCATAAAATCTCAATGGAGAAGGAGAAGAAGGGACGAACAAGAATTGCAAGAACCAACGTTTAGTTCTCCGCAATAGTCTTGACGAACTCTGCAATCACCAGTCAGTCAAAGTCTCCTGATGCTCTGTTCAAAGGTGTAGAAACTTACCCCTGTAGTCCACCTCGTTATTGCTTGCATCGATGGTGCTCTTGAACAGCTCATCGACCTCCTCCTCGCTCATCTTCTCTCCCAGGTTGGTCAGAATGTACTTGATTTGACCCTTGCCGACAAACCCGCTCCGGTCCTTATCGAAGACCTGGAAGCCGCGGATGTATTCCTCGATGTCAAAGGGTTCGCGGAAGCCGCCGGGGCGGTTGAGGATCTTGGAGAAGGTGTCGAAGTCGACTGTGAACAACCTGTTAGCCCCGGAACCCATGTGCAGCAGGCGCAAAACGCTTGGAAAGCGAATGCGTGCATGGCGGATACGTACAGTCTGCGCCAACACCGCGCTCGAGATCGGCAATCTCAGCCAGTGTAGGGTTCTGTCCACATGCGCGGAGGAGGTCACCCAGCGCACCGCGGTCGACACGGCCGTTGCCACGCTTGTCGAAGAGCTGGAAAGCTTCGCGGTAGTTGGTAGAGGCCTGATGACTGTTATCCATGGCTGTTCTTCTCTCGTCTTGTTCAAATCGCTAGTGGTGGGGTTGTTGGACTGTTGGGCGTGGATTTGCGATGCTGCCGTTGGAAAAGTCGAGTTGCAGTGTTGACACCATGTGCAACAGAATGAAGCACGCGCGTTGTTTTGCTGCGGCCACTCGCCGCTGCCCGTTGCCCGCACGCCAGGGCAGGGACGACCTGGCCCGCGGCCAACCAACGATTGCCCAGAGGCCACGAGCGATGCGGGGTCCGAGTTCCGAAGAAGAAAAGACTCGACTTACCATTGTGTATAATGTGTACTGCGAGAGTTGCTTGGTGACAAGAAATATATTCAGCAATTCCGAAAACGGTGGTATAGGCGGTGTGAGGGTTTAATCTGGTGTTGAAGGGGCTGTTAGATGTATCCTGAGCGTGGGCCGCCGAGTGCGTCGAGCGCAAAATACTGCCCGCCGCCAAGGGCGATGCGCCGTCGTCTAAGCAACCAGCGGTGTACTAGCTGTGTCCATCAACGTCCATGTTAGGCACAACAACAAGCTATCGATTTCCAAGAAATGCTCAGAATCCTCTAGCTAGTGCATATACAACACGAGCGGCCGTATCTTGTGCTCGGTCAAGACAATCCCGCACTTTGCACCTGCAACTATGAGACCATATGCTCAGTACGTTGAGACACGGAGATATTGCTATCTTGCAACTCCATTCTATTCACACCCTCGCATCTAGTGAAAAATATCTAGAACTTCTCCATCAGGTTCTTTCTCACGGTCCACATCCGTGCTCTCTTGCCATAAATGTACATGGGAATACTGAAAAGCATGCATCCCAATTGAATGCCTCCGATCGCTAAGAATGTATCCTTGCTACCGCTCGACTCTAGCCAATGCGGGAAGAAGAGAGAAAAGATGAAGCCGTGTAAAACGTCTGTCAGAATGCGTTAGTTTCCATGTAAATGTAGGTAACATCAGGCTGGACGTACTCTTTGAGAAATTAAGCGTGACAAGCGCCTCACCCGCATACATGCGGTAACTGTCAACCACGAAAGTAATGGCTGTGGTACTAGCCAGCGAACAGCCGAAGCTGATGACGCCGAAGAAAACGGTCGGAACAATCCAGCTGTCCCTCTCTTCAGCACTCCAACCAAAGCCCATAAGTCCAATAACAGTGCTAATGGAGATCGGGACCGCCATGAGGAGACGGAATTCTGGCTCGTATACGCCATCATTCTTGCGTGCCATAAATCGTACCACAAGGTCGGAGACTCGGCCTGCTACTGCAGTACCCAGAACACCACCTACAAAAGGTGAGATGTAGACAAGACCCACTTGAAGTGGGGTGAAGTTGTACGACGTGTCGTGGTAGATGTGGGCAACCGATTCAGAAAGCACAATCAGCCAACCAACTGCAAGAGCGTAAACAAGCGATGACCAAAGGACGGCGGGATAGGCAAAGAGGATGAATGGGCGGATGGCTACGCGAAGCCACTTGTCTTTGACAAGACGCCCGTTCCACGGCTTGAGCGACTGGCGATACGACTTTGCCGGGGCGTCACGGTAGTAGTCGGTGTAATGAATCGAAAACTGTTCTGACACATGGTCATTTTCGGCAGGATCCGTCGATATATGTTCGCTGCCAGGACGACTATCTTGTTTCTCTGGATCAGCTACAAAGGTTTCCGGAAATTGCCCGAAATAGTCATGACGCGGGTTCTCGCCAGGCGTGGAGTGGATGCTCATCGGAGAGCGTGGAGTCGGCGGCACACTTGCGTGTCGCCCAGTACCATCAGCAATATCTGTATGACCAGTCTTCTCGTCAGGGTCTGGCTCGGCGAATCCAACATGTGTGTTCTTGTGACGCTTGGCGGGCACCTCGTTGGGCGCTGCCAGAGGCGATGTGGGCAAGGGCGTTGCTGGTACTGATGCATTCTGTGCCTGCGATGCATCGACAGCCTTCTTGTGGTGCATATTTGGTAGATGAAAGTGTCCATGGTGTTGTCCTGGACTCTTACTACGGGCGCGATTGTGTCGCTTGGCTGGCCTGGGTGCTCGGTCCCAAAAGGTTTCGGGCACGAAGAAGAAGATGAGGAAGAAACAGAAACCGACGACAATGGCGGTAATCCAGAAGACCCATCGCCAGCCCAAAGACTGCACAATAACGGCACTGACCAAAGGAATCAAGTTCTTTCCGCCAAGCAGAAGTAGCGTGTAGATTCCCAGGCGGTACGCTCTCTCGTGGAGGAAGAAAATCTCGGCAATAGTAGCGCTAGGCAGACATTCGACTGGAGAAACGGCAAAGCCTTGGACAATGCGCGCCACTACGAGGGAGGCGTAGTTGGGCGATACCGCGCACCATATGGAGGAGACGGTGAAGAGTATAATGGCACCGAGATATACGGGCCGCTTGCCAAACAGAATGGCAGTAGGTGACGCAACCACGCTACCCAGACCAAGTCCCAGCATGTATAGGCCTGTAGTCAAGGCCACTTGGGGAATCGTCACGTCGTATGTCTGAGCCACATCATTGAAACCAGCGGCCAACAGCGGCGTCATTCCTCCTCCGACCATGCAGTAGAATCCAAGCGACAAGAGAGCGAGATCTCGTCGCACTTGTGCCCAGTTGAGCGGATCGTTCGCCGACTCTTCGGGCTGTGGGTCCAGAATGAAACGACCATCCTTTGTCCGCTTCTTCTCGGGCGGCCGAGAACGGGACGACTGGCGGGAGCCCGGTTGCGAGGCAGTTCGCTGAGGCCTGGGTCGGTACGCGGTGGGGAGCGACGAGGCCGATGTGCGTGCGTGGGCATGCTGGAGTCCCAACGGTTCGTTGCGGTTGTGCGTTTTCGACAGGAGAATAACGGAGCC
>Ga0058698_10001529_pt1 | contig 10357 bp, 16 predicted proteins | sample AgamicAsSfe_FD_67288 | JGI IMG/M metagenome (GOLD analysis project Ga0058698, IMG submission 67288) | Agave microbial communities from Guanajuato, Mexico - As.Sf.e | ecosystem: Host-associated > Plants > Phyllosphere > Phylloplane/Leaf | place: Guanajuato, Mexico | collected 2012-05-30
TTGCTAGATATAGCACTCTCTGGCCAATCTCTTCGGCCTTGAGATACATAGGCAGGAATCTCGTGAAAGGCTTGGCACCCTTCCAAGCAATTACAAACCACAATGGGAAACTCGGATCATCGAAGCCTTTGTGGACAACTATACCAGGAAAGATGTGAGAACAGGAAAGCTTGCCAGGGTGTTTGGTGGCTAGGTCTTCGAAAAACATGGTTTTCATGGCGACGGAATGTGTACGACAATTAGCGAATGAATAGTGTTGGTCCAGAGATAGGTCCTCGGGAAATCAGCTGCCCTGTGCCTCCATGCCGCCTGCGTAGACGGAGATGATCTTTACACCGATGGGAAGAGACGAGGAAAGTAGATTCGGAAGAAGGTTTGTGATGAATCTCATGCGTGAGTAGTAGAGTAAGGACATTGATCTGTCAAGGCCTTCTTTTGTATCTTTAAATCGTTAGCGGAGCGTTGTGGACGACAGAGGGAGTGGTAAGACATGCCTATCCGACCGCCAAATTCTACCCTGCCTTGACTTTGAACCAGGATATCTATACCAGGTGCTTTGGCTGCACCCAAGATCTCCTTGATCTCATCGCATGCTTTGTCGACGCTGCGCAGAAGACTGATGTCTCCAGCTTGTACGAAATGGAATTTGGCAGCAGAGCAGATTGTTTTGCACTCGTCTATGATGGTCTGAGCGGCTTTTTCGTTGCGACCGACAATGATAATCCTCAAACCAGGTCCATCATTGCCATGGGGTTTGCAGAGTTCGCGGACTGTGAATTCGCCAATTCCATTTTTTGCGCCTACGAAGACTGCGGTAAGTGGCTGTGCTTTGATGAAAGCGGTATTAGCGGCGGTGATGGTTGCGAGTTTGACCATTGTGGTGAGATCAAGGATGTCAAGAAAGTGCTTGTAAAGAAGATGCTAGCTGAGGAAAAGCTTGTCAAAAAAGCTTGAAACTCGGACAGAGATATAAGCATCCTTTGAATACTTGTTCGGTCAAAGGACGCGCCGTTGTCGCATTCCTGATCTTCTTGCGTGTTGCGATCGCGAAGGGGTGAATCCTTCAACGTCGCTGTCATGACTGTTTTGGGACTAGGCGCCGGGTGAGGGTTGCACCGAAATTGGTCGCACGGGACATATCATAGCAAAAAGTATGAACTACTAGCAAAGGAAATCATAATTGCGATCAGTTTCTACTCCCACACTTGTAAAAGCAGCCATTATACCAGCAGCGACCCTGGTCTTTGAAAACGTATCATAACCTTGGTTGACTTCTGACTTGGTCGCGAGAGCCTGGCAACGTTCTACCATCCAGCGAACCAGCACTCGTACTGCTGTCCATATGTATCACCATCGTCATCCGTGAGATCCTTTAACAAGCAATATCTCCCCTGGTCTGGATCGAATTGCTTGCTAAAGCCATAGTCATTGGTGTTGAATGCGAAGCCAGCAAGCTCGCGCTTTGGATCGCCGTACACAAAGTCGATTCGTTCTCCACTCGTAGTAGGTTTTCGTGTGAGAACCAAGTTTCGTGGGAGGCCAGTGACAGTCAGCGATTGTTCAAATCCGAGATCATCGGAGTTCGCTGTGCCAACGTGGTTCAGTGCGTTGTCGCGGAAGTTGCTGGCCACAGCTTCGTAGATATTGCGATCATCTCCAGTGATTCGAACAATCACCTGGAAAGATTCCACTGGGCGCAGTTCGCCAGTCACTTTGTAGTTATTCATACGCTCGAGGTCGTAATTCCATCCCATCCTGCCTGCCTTTCCCTGGGGCGTGACGTAGTTCAGTTCGCTGAGATGGATCTGTTGTCCATCGATGGTGCAATCGGGATTGGGTTTGCAATAGGGTACTATTCTAGCGGAGTGTTAGTCTGCTTGCAAAGTGCAATACATCTGCTAGAGGAATGTACATACTCATCAATCTCTGTGTTAGTCAGACCGGAAAGATCGAAATCGACCGTGAAAGTTTCCCCTCCAGTGAAATCTTTGGCAACATCGCATGCACGTAGATGAGCATACTTGCCGTTTCGCTTTTTACTATAGTTCAAGATACCCCTACGAAAGTACTTGTACAAGGCACCAGCGTCTATCACTGATGTCAGCGTGACAAGTATAGAGAAAGTACTCGGGACATATTTACTGGAGTTGTCTGAACGGGATATACATCGCAGGCTGTTACGAACCGTCCCAGGAGACAAAGCGGAGAACTCTGGCCGACTCATAGCAGCTACAGGCCACTCATCCATCTGTATGTCTGGATCAGTTTGCTCCCAGCCAGGCCACTGATCATAGATCTTTTGACTGAGTGGCATCATGCGGCATGGACTGCTAGGATTTGTGGTGGTGCCTGCATCAACGCGGTTCTCAGAAGCCTGATCTCGGAAACGCTTGCCACCTCCATCGACATATCTGACTATGCTGCCTTGCATCACACAGTTTTAGTAGTAACAAGCATTCTAGAACAGTCAGCCGATGCTTGCATTGTGGGAGATGATACAATGTTGGACTTATTGGCTGAGGAATCACTTACGTTGCAGCCAGAGCGTCCTTGCGCACAGTCCATTCTGTAGATTCCACAGTCCCTCGAGGTCCTCTTGTCAAGACTGAATATGTTCGGAGCGTGAGAATTGTTGTCTGAGATCTTCTGATCCTCAGCGTCGTCAAGCTCCTCGGTCAGCGATCCATCTCCAGTATTGTCGACAGAGAGACTTTGTCGTTCATGGGGCTGCTGTGTCTCGTGCTGACCACGGGATTCAAGAGCTTAACGAAGAAACAGCAAGCTTTCGTTCTGTACGGCGACTCGCTGTGTCATGTGCTCTTGTGGCTCAAGAATTCTCATCAACGTGGATGTACCAAATGGTATGGCCTTCCTTTCAGCACCCGTGAGACAAACGAAAGTAAGCCAGGATAGAAGAGTCACCAATCTCATATTGCGGTTTCAAAGGAATGAGCAAAAAGTTCTTACAAAGAAGACAGAACAAACAGTCAGAGCCATTGGCTACAGATATGTTACCACTCCAGAATGCCGCGTCAAGAGTCTCGAATTGCAGGACGTTAGGGACAGGGCACAGAATTCCTTTTGTTCCATTCCATGGCTTCAAACGATTGGTCATCTTTGCAGATACCAACTGTCTGCCAAACGACGAGATATCGAATTGATGCAGCGAGTAACTTGGAAGTCGGCGCCAACAGTCCGTTGGGCCTGCCAAGCCCAGTTGATTCGCGCGCGCTTTCAGCTGCTACTCGATGTCACACGCCAAGACGTTTCAGGTGCCGCTATGTTCGCTTTCGTGGGATGGTGTGATGTTCAATCTCCCACCACTCGAAAAACTCGTCTTTTCGTTCGCGCTGAACTCAGTGCCTACTACCAATATTGGAGACCTTTACGATGGACCAGTCCCATCCGGCATTCCAGCATGATGAACACTCGATGCCGTTGACCCTAGCTCGACAAACCGAGGTCCGAATGCCAACGCTGGAAGAAGAGACCATTTACGCTGCACTGTTCGTCCTTGAAAACGATGTGTCTGTCAACGTAGGTTGCTGATTGGTCTCGTTCCAGAGTACAGTCTTTGTCTTGTTGCTGAATTTCTCAGATGATCAGCGAGGTTTTGGAACAGGTGTACAAAAAATGTCACATCCACAACATCTGGCTCGCAGACACCGTTTCCCTCGAGGAACTGACGGAAGAAGACGAAGAAGCGACTGTACCCCCCATCGAAGAATCATGGCAATCATCATTCGTCGGCCAGTCATTTGAAGACGCTTTCAAATTCCTCGCCACAACACCTCTCGAAAAGTCACTGAATAGAGAGTTCATCATCATATGGAACCAAGCATTGTATGAACGCAAAAGCTGGGTGGTCATTTGTCGAATTGACGAGAATGGCGAGATCACGTCTATCCCCTGTGTGGCGCACATGTGTATGACCTTCATCGATTCGGGAACAGAGCATCGATGGTCAGAATATCTAGAAGAGTGGCGCAAAGACGGCAAGCCAATTTTCTAGAGGTACATTGTGGTTGCTTCCTTCAGGAGATCGATCATGTTTTTTTGATCGAGAGATGTGTGGAATTCTCACCTGCTCATGTCCAACAGTCACTATGTCTATCCGACTGTCAAGAATTTTCACACCAGTTGAAAGCTCATTGTTTTGAGATACTCGCGCTGGTCGCTGTGATGGCATGATTCATGACGGACTCCAAGTAATAAGCTCAATGAGGTGTCAATCCCAAGACGCTGGTTTTATTGCCATGCATCCAACTCCATGACTCGACATCAGAGCCCAATGAAACGAATCTTGCCATCGTCTCCCTGATCGTGTGAGTTACTTTGCCGCCGTTTCACCATGATCAGCCGCGCGTATGAAGTTGGGACCCTGGGCGCCTGACGACCCTCCGTCTTGCAGCTCGAGGGAGATAAGCGCCGCAAAGTAAATTAATCATAGTGGATACATTTATAGAGCTGGAGCTCCGCAAACGATTGGTATATACCAGATGGACAAGACCTGTTGCCTCCGACTACCAATTTCTTGACGATGCTCCTCAAAATCTTGTTCTTTATCGGTGTTCCATTGGCACGAGCACTCTCGTGGAATTTCAATGAAACGGCAACAAGGTGTGGGCAGTATGGTTGTGTTCGTGGAACCGACACGGGTCAGATAACGTTACCATCGGCTCCAACGACTTCTGGATCTGATTCTGGCTTATGGTCGCTACCTGGAAATCATGCGGCTTCGGAAGGCGTAGAAACATCAACAGCTGCTGCAGCTACTCTACTGAGCGATGGAACGATACAACCAGGTCTCATAACCCTAGAAACGACTCTTGTCACATCCTCTCCGCTAAGTAGCGACGGTGGACTAATCTCTAACCCGAGACTGAACAACGCCACTGAGTTCGCAGTAATGACTGCAGATCCCCTGTTCAGCGACACGACGTCATCGGGGTCAAGCAGTAGACTATTAAACGGGTTAAGCAAAGGCTTCGCAGAGAACTCAACGAAAGCTACGCCGAGGCCATTGATTACTGCAGGCTCGCTGCCAAGTTCTTCACAAAACGACCATAGCCAGACTTCTGGAATCGTAACAAGCACAAGCACGATCGAAACGTCCATCCATGCGCCTCCAATCATCAATGTTTCTTCGGCAGTAATCACAGCTACTGTCACGACTATGGCAAGCGGAGTCTCCACTGAACATATTAGTTTACCTAGCGTGAGCGGAAACACATGGTATACGACGACAAAAGACAGCCAAACCACGATCTTGCCTGTGATCTGGAGATCCGACCAAGGCCACGACGAGTTGATATTGATCTGGGGCCTTGCACCCAGTTTCACAAACATCAAATTTACATGGCCCGAAATGCCTGATTTTAGTTTTACATGCATCGAAGTTTCTGGTGCGACCATCGGCGACTGCCCACCAGGAAAGAGTGAGAATGACGAGAGGGACAGCGATGCAACATCGTCGATGACTTCTGCTTCTTCGTCCACGGAAACAGCGAGCTCTTCGTCCCCTCATACTGATGCATGCACCTTTTCTACGGTTCGCGACTGTCGAGTCGGATGTGCTGTGTCAACCTTGTCTGCTGACTCGATGACAACTGTCTGTTACACAACTTCTTGCTCGAGTTCGACAGGGTGCAGCGTTCAGCCGACGACGACCACCAGTATGACTACATCTTCCGGGTCCAAAAGGACACTGAAGCAACAACCAACACCTTACGATATAGTTGCTACGTGGTCAGCCATTGGTATGAGCACCATGGCCTGGTATCTTGGTGCTACACTCACGGTCTCTGCCATGGACCCTCAAGATACCCTATCTCCGAACGAAGAGGACGATGGGGATGACGGACACTCGGATGATTTGCCCTTGTCGTCGGGAGTTTCATGGATAGCTTCAGCTTCAAACACGGCTCCTGGTGAGACAGCTTGGTGTTACATACAGTGAGTTTACCTAGATGCATCAACGATCGATGATGAACTAATTCGACTTGGTGGTGATTCAAACAATGATTACCACTGCGAGTGTGGTGAGGGAGTAGATGTGGTGACATCACCTATAGTCAGTGGTGCGTGTCCTTACACCTCTCACAGTATCATCAAAACGACAACATCGGTCATCTCGGTGGCTGCACCCCCCACTACTACTGTAACCAATTTCGATGGAAGCGTTCAGGACTGTACAAGCTTCAGTCAGATCGGCAACGGTGTGCCTGGCTCTGTATGCCTTGGACCTACCATCGTGAGTGCGGCATCTGTGCAAATGGCGACGACTCCGACATCAATCGAGCCGCTCGTCACGTCTATCGAGCCATCACAAACGACCCTTATACCCGCAGCACAACCAAGCTGCGATCAGAACGTATCTCATGATGGGAACTTTTGGACTGTAGAAGGCAGAGGGTGGTCTACCAATACGCTCAAGAGGCATGTGAAAGCTTGTGGCTCGCCGAAGGATTGGAAGCTAATCACGCTTTCCAATGATCCGGACGGTTGGGATTTCAGGCTAACGTTCCAGATGAATGCAGACTACGATGTCTGCATAAGAGATGAGATCAAAGGGACGGTTAACTGTTGATAGAGACCGACTATGTCTGGAGCTGATGTCGTAATATGAAAGAATGTTGTACACCTGGTATTTGTAGGCAGACAGGTCAAAGAAGAAGGCGACATACGAAAGAGGATGTTGAAGAGCAAAAGCGGACTGCGCTAACTTTGTATATATGACACCTGTGTCAGTCCAAATCAGCAGCAGGAGCTCTGACGGCGGAACGAAGCATCGCTCGTAGCTTCCACTATCGGAAAAAATGAGCCTCGCCAGGCTACACTGTATGACCCTGCATACGACCCGACTGTCCATAGGTGAACTTCAAGAAGACATCACGCTAACGAAGGAAGGTAGTTGTGTTGACTCCAAACAAGCTTCGCGGTATCAAGAATCCCCAGCTGAACAGTTCCCGCGTAAGCTTGCCTCACCAGCTCGGCCGACACTCTCACAGATACCTACGCATGGAAAGAATTCACGGTCTCAGCAAGACCCTGAACTCGAGCTGCTTTCCGGGGAAGCGATGACTGACTGCAGAACGCCTCCTCTTGCTTCGCAAAAACGTTACGGAAAGAAGACATTGATCTTGTATCTGTATGGTCCATCTGCTCTACTGTATGTGATCAGCAATTACCGAGTCCACGCATATAAAGAGACCGCTATAGTCTGCACTGTGAGTTTGTTGATCATCTTCTTCCAGCTTTCATTCAGCATGCACTATTCACTCTGCTCCTTGTTCTTACTGAGCCTCAATCTTGTACAGGCTCAGGAGGTGCCAAAGGATGTCGACTTGGACGTCGTTCTGGATATCGACCCTATCCCCGATCCTACCATCCCTGTTCTCTACGTTACCTCCGATGGAGGACCTACTGCTACTACTTTCACCGCTACCTACGCTTCCTCTGCTGCCATTGCCGCTGTCAGTGCTGCTGTCCAAGACAACTCGACAGATGTCGTCAGCATCGATACGCAGACCAATGGCAATGCAAGACGTAAGATGCGTCGGGGCACTACCACCTGTGTCACTCAACCAACAGGATATGGCCCCGTCGTGAGCCCTGACACCCCCTCTGCCTTCATCGCGAACACAGATCTGGCCGCGGCTGCTACCAATGCCGCAACTCCATCAGGCTATCAGAAGACCTTCACAAACAACCAAGCTTCGAACAATGCTTACGGGTAAGGGATGCCTCAGATGGAACATGAGATCGAGCAATATGGGTACTGACCAGCCAATTTTGCTAGGTACATGGGTTTCATCACCTTGAAATCTTACAACACTCAGCTCTGCGCAGATAAGTGTACTGCTATCGATGGTTGCCAGGCTTTCAACCTCTGTGAGATCATCTAGACAACACACCTGCTGCCTTTGCCTAATTGGACCCAGATTTCGAGCGCGACCCTAAGGTCAACCCAGACAGCTCAGACTGCGACAACCCATACAGTACAACGCAAATTAAATGCGTGTTCTGGGGAGGGCCTGTGTCGGCGGAGAATGCCTTGAACAAAGGCCAGTACCGAAGAAGCTTCCAAGTTGTCATTACCGGCTCGAACGGATATGTGAACACGAGCATTGACACGCCCACCGGATACAGCACTCCCAGGTACTATGGCAAAGCAGCCATCAGCGCCCCACTTGACGGCAACGGCGACACCGGGGCCATCACGACCGTACCCATCCAAGCTCAGACTTTCGACATTGATCTTTGTGCGGCCGCCTGCGATGCACAAGCCGCTTCTGGTGCTCAGAGGGTGTGCCGATTCTTCGATACTTACATTCTGTACAAAGACGGAAAGTCCCTCGGGCAGATGTGTGCTCTATACGATCAGATGTACGACGCCAGCTATGCTACCAACAAAGGCTACAGTGCCTCTGGAAGCACTTACACCATCGGATTTTCCTACACTTCATACAACGTTGCCCGCAACAATGTCCCATATGTCTGCCCTGCACCGTCAGCTGTCAACACCTGCCAAAACGGTGGTTTGCAATGGGCCTGGTTCTCTGACGGCCAGGAGTCATACAGTGATGATGACGAGCTCAACTTCGACATCACTGGCCACAAAAAGGATATTCCTCAAGCAACAGGTACCACTTCCTACCTACACTACAGTCGAAGCGACGAAAATGTATATGGTACTGGCGACCTTGACGCTTTCCACTTTGTTATCGAACACCGCGGCTATATCTATGCTCCTTACACTGGGACTTATACCTTCGCCTTGTCCAATGTTGATGACCTGGCGTATACTTGGATAGGACCCTACGCATACAAAGGCTGGACCAAGTCCAACAGCGACCAGTTTGCTGATTTCGAGTACAACGATTATACGAACGGGCAAAACACCATCACCAAGACTTTGACGGCGAAGCAGTACTATCCTTTCCGACTGGTGTACAAGCAGGGCCTCGGCGGTGCTTCTTTCGACTATACTATCACTGATCCTAAGGGCGATGTGGTCATTGGTAACAGTGCTCAGAGCAATGGGTCTCCTTACGTTGTGCAATACTCCTGTGATGGTACCTCAGCACCTGCGTTCCCAGCTTTCGGCCAGGAGGCTTGATCGTCTATGCTCGGAGATTTGATGGCATGTTTCTCTCCAGCTACAATGAAATTAGAGATCAACATGGAATGATGATGTATAAAGTAGTCAGTGGAAGATTGAGGTGAGCATTGGGTTGGGGGCAGGGTTGGGGGATCACGATCTCAACACGTTCAGATGGAATGTTTGCTTTGTGTGTATGACGAGATTCCGCGCCATGGTATACAGGAGTTACAAGGATGTTGCCATGACTTTTTTTCGTGTCATCATGTCATATCATGATCCACCCATCGCTGTGAAAGACTCGGAATACCACTCTTGAGCAAACAGATGATCAATGTCGCTTTGGCAATCAGGTTGGTACATTTGACTTGAAGACTAGGGCGATGGCTAAACCATACCGCACAAGGCTAGTGAATTCTCATAAACGTGACTACGCGTAGTGCGAACGTAAGCATCAGTTATCATCACCACATTCCAAGGAAGTTGCAGATGGACTGGGGACAGACGCGACGGAGCCGAGCAAACACTTAGCATGTAGAAGCGACCAGTGCTTACTTTGTATAGACCTGAGATCGTTTGAGGTATAAGATTGTAACGAGCGCACTATGGAGAATAAATCTTTCCTGCAGCTTCCAAATTTGATACCCAATGCCACCTAGAACATTGGTAACTCATCAATCGAGCTTGCTGACACAAAGACAATGCATCTACTTGATGGTGATGGAAGAGGAACCGGTGCTCTCGTAGCCCTCGGTGGCTATGATCTGGTAGTTGAAGGTACCAAGGTTCTGTCATTGCTGTCAGTCCAAACACTTCGTTCTGAGAACGTGGAGACAACATACCAAGCCGTGAGATTTCCAGGCGTTGATGTGGTTCTGGAAAGTAATGGTACCGCTGGTACGCTTGCTTTGGCGAACAGAGAGGTACTGGTGGAAAGTGGCAGTTCCCTGGATCGAAGGCGCGTTGGTGCGGGTGGTCTCGTAGATGTCATAGACACCACCGTCGGAAGTGACCTGTTTGACTTGTCAGCGATGATTGCATGGGGCTCAAAGGCATAGTGTAGTGTCTTACAGTGCCCAAATGGGTTCCAGCGCTGCCAGGGTTGTAGGTGCCGTAGGTCTCGATGACGTAGTACTCGACAAGAGGTCCGGTGGTCCAACCGTAAAGAGCAATCAGACTATCGCCACCAGCATTGATGGATCCAGAGTAGTTGATGGTGCTGCAAAGGAATGAGACGGTGTGCTGGCTGCCATG
>Ga0058698_10001531_pt1 | contig 10343 bp, 10 predicted proteins | sample AgamicAsSfe_FD_67288 | JGI IMG/M metagenome (GOLD analysis project Ga0058698, IMG submission 67288) | Agave microbial communities from Guanajuato, Mexico - As.Sf.e | ecosystem: Host-associated > Plants > Phyllosphere > Phylloplane/Leaf | place: Guanajuato, Mexico | collected 2012-05-30
CCATCATTCGTTGACTACAGCACACCACCAATTGCATTACCTGAAGTTGCCGGGCGTGCTTTCGACCGTGGAACACCATTTGAGATGCCCAATCTTACGTCTTTAGGAAAAGAAATGCCTACGGGGTTATCGTCAGTTTTGACAAAGCGGGCCGTTCCCAGGATCGCGAGTAACCCAGGTCCGATTCTCGGCGCTGTGGTAATCGTTCTGGGTATCGTTCTTGCGTTGTTCTTGTCAGTCAAGTACTGTTTGCGCAGAAGTTCCGGGCCCCACGATTTGGAAAAGGGAAATTATCCGTACACTCGCGGTCGTCGTCGCTACCGGGATGGTTCACCTTCAGTCACTCGTCCTGATGACATTCCAATCTCCGAGGGCTATGGCATGGATCCTGTCGATCTTGCTCGCGCTCAGAATTGGCAAGACGGTTTCTCTGAAAAAGGTGTGCATGTTACCCGAGACTGTGTAGATCGAGCCAGTAGCGCTGACAACTTTCAGTCGATTTCCATTTCCGGAGGCGGTAACGGTGGCGCGTATGTATCTCCGCAGCTTCCCAGCTCCATCCCAACACGCAAGCTGGTACCTAAACCCCGTCCTGTAACCCAGCTGCCGGTGCCCTCATCCGACCTGCGCCCTCTAGATATAATTGATCAGCCAGTCTCCCCGTTGAGTTCGGACGATGGACAGATTGATCACAACCGTACGCGAGATTACAATAATGTCTCACCTCTTAACTCGCCTACAATGCGTCGTGGTCCTTTTGGGTGGTTGTGAGGGTGCACCCGAAAATGTGGTGTGGTCGCTGAAGATGAAACACAAGCAGTTGTCAGAGACGCGTTTTCAGCGGGTGGACCTCGGGGTTTTGGGTTTCGCACATATATCCTGCAATCTTGCTTTTAATCCTAATACTCGTTACTTCAAACACAGTGATTAGTTCTTCCCATCAATGTTCCTTTCTTTATATTACTTTTTCTGGGTTTCATTGTTCTTATCACGGCTTAACTATCGTGAACCACCCTTCGACATTTCACTCGTCCACATTCATTCAACAATTCACCCACAGTCGTTTCTACATATATTTTCGCAACCGGATAATATTCCTACCACGTTCTTTACATAGATAATACAATATGCCAGCGCTTAAATTCCAGCACCGCGCGGAACCCATCAACGCCGAAGAACACAAAATCGGTCCTATTCCTTTACCATGGTTTATTCCAATGTGCATTTTTGCGCCGTCTTTCCTCGCATTTATAGTATGGGTATTTTACCTGCAAACCGTGAAGCGATATCAAAACAAGAAGCAACTACAGGCGCAACAAGAGCAGGAGCGCATGGCGAAGAAAGAGGTAGAGACGCAGATGCAACAGTTCATTGGGGCCAGCGCAAATAGCGCATATATTCGCGCACCAGAAAGAGCCGTGAGAAGATAGAGAGTAAAGATGAGTCAACTCTATAAAGATACAATTCCATGGCAAGAGAGATGTGGATGAGGCGAAAAACGGTGTCCTATGCCGGCTTCAAACTGCGCAAACCAGCAGTGAGTAGTGCACACTGACCTTAAGGGCTTTACGTTGTTTACTTACAAAATGATTCCAGAGTCTTCAAAGCGAATATTGTGAATGCAACATGTCTCGCAAGTCTTCACATCACATCTCCACCTGGTCTACAAGAGATCTTTGGAGTCTCTTCACCACATTTCATCATTCTCTCTCGACGCATCATAAGATACTCTCAAAGCCGGACTTCCAACCACCTTTGTATCCAACAAAACGTCATTACAACAACATGCCACTATTCTACCCCTACATCCCCAGCGCCGTCGCGCCCACACCAACCCACAACTGCAACTGCGCGCCTTCTATGCCTCCCTTCTCTTTGCTTACACCAACGGTAACATCGCCAGTAGACTTCGCCCGAACATATTTCTCGACATTGGTGTCCTCACACACTATTGAGGGCATTTTACACCGAATCTCTGCGGCAGATACCCTTGCTACACCTACCTCAGCACTTGATTTGACTATGAAAGCAGAAGCCCCCGGATCTGATGGTGGCGGTATATCGACTGGTGCTACTATCGGTATCATCGTCGCTGGAATCGTCTTACTTTTCGGTATCGCTTTCGTTGTGGTGAAGGTGCTTCGTTATTGAGTAGAAAGGGAGGGTTGTTCGTCGTGAAAAGGTGTTGGGAAAGGAAGGGGCTAGATTAAGCAGAGAGTTCCATGGTTGTATAGCAATGAGGCTATGTGTTTAGATTCTGATCAAATGTGATAATGATTAGATGACTAGATCTTTGCGGCTCTTGTTTTGCTTTTTGTTCGCTAGATGGCAAGCGAAGTGGCTTGCAATCATCTTTTACTAGTACTGAACGACGTATCGCATCGAGCCATACATATCTATTTTCGCTGCCGTAGTGTCCTAGACGCATCTTCAGATGCAGTTCATCCTTCCGTGTTGATGCCTCTTTGACTTCTTGATCTTTTTGCTGTCATTGCTTTCGACGCTAGACAAGAAGCCGTCCTTTTGTAGCTTTATGTTACCAGCAGGCGGGACCACTGATCGCTTTCTTTTGCCATTGTTCTCACTGGGGGGTGAGGAGCGAATTGGTAGTGTTGATATGAGTGAGAAAAGAGTGGCGAATGTAAGATGTGGTATATCGAAACTTACTGTCGTCTTCCTCATCATCTGAGTCTATGACCACACGTCGTTGTCGTGGACAGATCTCCGATACGGCTTTGCTCTTCCCATTTTTCTACGTTCAATTCGGTCTCTAGTAGTTGAATCGCTGTTCATCCTCAGTACTTTCCTGGTGCCGTGATCAGAAACTATGACGGCAACTTGGCATGTACCGGGCCTACTGCGCCGCATCGGTCACCATTCTGTACTCGTCCTCGGGGCTTATTTCTTCGTCATTCAAAAGCTTCACGATCGCAAGAACGAGAAATCTGCCAGCTTTACAATCGATAGAGTTCAGATGAGTTACTACCGCGCGAAATGCAGCCTTTGATGGCCTGGTTCTTCTCTTAAGAAGGGGTCTTGGCTTCGTATATGAGAATCTGGGGAATTGCACTACCATAGCGGGAGGTTGGAGTAAGAAGGATGATTAGTCTAGTGTAGTAACATTTCTGGGTAGCAATAGTATGATTTAAAAAGAGAGATGACAAACAGAATCTGTCTTACTAAGAAAGCAAAGTAAGTAAGAGTTTGTCACTTTAAGATAAAAGAAATTGCTAAACATAAGAATTATTTGCGTAAAGACTATTTTCTGTCTTTGTTTCACTTTTAAGACTTGTGAATCATCCAAAATGTCGTTTCCACAAGGCTAACATCCTCTTTCTAATTATTCACAATGTGAGGTGCGTCCTTGGTGCAGACACACTATGGCCGAGTTTAGTGATGATCATATAGGTCTATAGGACATATGATGATTTGGCTGGTCAATAGACGTTTGAGCGAGTCAGGGGCAGAGAAGCGGCTCATGTGCAGAAAGAGGATCTTGTGGTGAGCTAAAGTGTAGGATCATGCAAGGTGAGAAATCCAACAGTATGTATCCAACAAGAGCTTTGTGTATTGAACGTCGCGATTCAAAATATCATAGTATTTCTAGTACACCTATATACTTGTGCATGATCTGCGGCATTGGACGTGCGGGTTGAGTGCCATTCGGTGTCAGCATTGGATACTGCCCCTCGCATCGCACATCACGACAAAGTTTCGTGGAGGCCTGTCATTCAAACCCTAATCAGAATCAGCAACCATCAAGGTTAATCCAGGGGCCTCAAAAAGGAGGCTCGAAGAAGCGATGTACGCTCTCCGCGGGCTGCGGAGTGCAACGTGTGATGACAGCTAGCGTACTGAGGTGGAGCTCGGCCGAGGCCTCCGCTAATATTCGAGCGTATGTTTGCAAAACATGCCTGGTTGGATAGACTCCTGGAAGTAAGACGTCGTCATTTTGTTAGCTTTTTCGTACGCAATCATGTACACAACAGACAAACACTGTGTGAGGCGGACGAAACGCTCCCTGACGCCTTGCTGAAGGTGGGTACGCATCATGGGTATCCTTGTTGATGACTTCAGGTAGTTGTATTTATATTGCTTTGTAGACGACGGGGGATGGCGTCAGTTAACTACACGAGTACTACATCTGAAATCTGCTACCATCATACAATCTTCCGTGCGATCCTTGCATTCTGTCAACAAAACATGTGTCCTTACAAAGCCCTAGAGCCTACTACGGAGTCGGAGACCAATGTGTGAGTTCTCAAAAAAAAAACCAGTTCAATTCCTTCAGCAAACGATTCTAACGCGCTTATTCAGGGTCATAATAGGTGCTGGGCCCGCGGGTCTCATGGCCGCTTGGTGGATGGCGCGTTGTGGCATCAAGGCACGCATCATCGACAAGCGTGGAACCAAGGTGATCAATGGCCATGCCGACGGGCTGAGGCCACGTACGAATGAGTTCTTCGACAGTATGGGCGGGGGGATAATTGAGAAGCTTGCGAAAGAATCGTTCATATTCGAAAACCTGAAGAACTGGGTATGTTAACTGTTTATAATTTCACTGGCAAGGCACATTCAATTAACTCAAAAACAGTTCCGAGATTCTAACGGACAACTCATCCGTGCAGGTACGCAGCAGCTTCAGGGAGACTACGTCAACGACCTACCCTCTCCTTTCCTGGCTACCACTATCTCCCAGGGACGTATTGAACGTTTCATCCTCGATTCAATCGCTGAGGTTTCCAACGGCGGGTTCAAGGTGGAGCGCGGTGTTGTGGCTGAATCCCTCGTCTACGATGCTTCCCAAGAGAATAACCCACACAACTATCCTATCCAACTGACTTTGCGTACGCTTTCCGACATTGAGGCGAATCCACCCCCAGCACCAGGTGCTTTTGGCGGACGGGATGTCATCGCCAAGGGCAATTTACCGGACGATGAGGTACATCAGGAGAGCGGTACTAGCGGCTCGCCCGGGCATGTTGAGCTAGTCAAGGCCAAATACGTGATCGGTTGCGATGGCGCACATAGCTGGCTTAGGCAACAGCTGAACTACAAGCTTGAAGGCGCCTCAGCTCACTCCGTATGGTATGTCATCAACTTCGATATGTCCCCAAGTTGCATTCACTGACCGTTATTAGGGGCGCGATAGACATTGTCCCAATGACGAATTTCCCCGATATACATCACCCTTCCTTCATCAAGACTGAGCTAGGGATACTGATGATCATCCCCCGCGAGCGCAATATGACGCGTCTCTACGTACCCTTGGATACCGCGTCTTCTAACGAAAGGCTTGATCGCTCATCAGTCACTCTCGACCAGATCTTCCAAAAAGCCAAAAAGTTCTTCCAGCCGTACACACTAGACTTCAAAGTTTGTGAATGGTGGAGTGTGTATGGGGTCGGTCAGCTTGTTGCCGAACGCAACCAACATCCCTCCGCTCGCATCTCTCTAGCTGGAGACGCTGTACACATGCATTCACCCAAGATCGGATTGGGCATGAACACAAGCATGCAAGACGGATACAACCTCGGATGGAAAGTTGCCATGGCAGCAGCTGGTATAGTTCGCGATGAGAAAGCTCTCCTTACGACTTATGTGGGGGAACGATACCCCATCGCTCAACGACTCGTCGCTTACGATCGAACACTTTTCGGTGAACACGGAATCGTTGACCCCGGAGAGTACCTCAAGCAACATGAGCGGTTCAAAGAGTTCGCAGACGGCTTCAAGCTCGATTATCCGGAAAGCATGTTGGTTGCCAAAACGTTGTCTAACCAAGCTGCTGCGACTGGGCTCATTATTGGAGAGTCTTTCAAACATCAACGAGTTTTAGGCCACGTGAACTCGCAGCTGTACTGGACTACCAAGCTATTTCAGAGTGACGGTCGCTTCAGGATTGTCCTTCTGGCTGGAGACGTGAGTCTTCCAAATCAAATGGCCAGAGTCAATACGTTCTGCAAAGAACTTGACGAAGAGAAGAAAGACAGGAACGGTAATGCGACATCGCTTCTTCGCACCCGATACCCATACTGCTTCGTCCAGCCCTCGCCTCCGCTGTTGCGGAATGCCCTGGCCACCAGCCAACATCCTGCCATCTCTTTCCTCCACGAAAGACCCTGCAAGTCGATGATTGATCTTCTCGCCATCCACAGCACCGTTGGTAGCACGGACTCTATCTCAATGTTTGACTTCCCTGTCGCACTGTACGGCCCTTTCGACGCCGATTACCATGGCTGGGACCACACACGTATCCATGTTGATCAGGCTGTGCACTATGACCGCTACTGCGATGGTTTGGCGTACGAGAGATGGGGCGTTGACAGAACGAAAGGTGCTGTCGTTGTAATTAGGCCTGATATGCACGTGGGATGGGTCGGTGATCTAGAAGATACACAGGCTATAGAGTTATACTTTTCTACTATCTTTAAGTAGGTCGCGTTAAGCGATCAAGTACTCGCAGCCTTAATCTACTAGCTGTTAGCTTAGCATAATAAGAATGCTTACCTAATGTTACATTAATTCGAAGTCCTAATTTCTACGCTGTTTACTATTAGAACAAAGATCTACACTACTATACTATGCAACTAAAAAGGTACGTATAACTACTAAACTACTAATTATAGTGCAGGATATTATATATTATTAGCTAGACCGAACACCTACTTACTGTGTTATGGGCGGAAAGAGGCCTGCTAACGAGTATGCATTTGTCCTATATACAGAAGAAGAAAGATAGAGAAAGAAAGAAGTAATAGTACTTTTCTCTTCTTATAGCGCAAAGCGTTCGTACGCTACTTGCGCTAAAAGTGTACGGAGAAAGGTTCCTCCCTTCCTGGCGTCTGTCGTACGACTCACCGGCGTAGCCTCTTACATACTGAACTTATGCCTGCTGCTATTACAACAGGCAGAGGCTTAGAGTAAGAAGCCTTAGCTAGGTAGTCTCGAGGTTAGGTTAGTTATCTGAACCTGCCCGGGATTGCGCTGGGACGCAGCCGGAGTTCTAGGCGGGGCTAGGATAGCTATCTAACTCCGCTTAAGATTGCGCCGGAACTTAGCTAGAGTACTAGGCGCTATCTATAACTTGCCTAGAGTTTAGATTTGCCTACACCTAAATACCTATCTTATCCTAAGGAGATCTCGATAGTTAATTCATCTCAACTTAATCTACCAGCAAGCATCTCTTGATTAGCCCGTTACATCTAGTATCTCAATGTCGCCATCTACACATCTGTCGTGTACATCAGTGCTGGTAGAGGAGTCGGAGTTATTGGAAACATTAGAATCGAGACTGTAGTGGACGAAGTTGTCTAGAACAACAAAGTCGCGGCCACTGCTGGTTCCTCTTGCGTGCGTAGGATTCGTGAATGCCGACGTCGTTCGTTTTGCGCCTACATTCGAGCGGTATTTCGTGTTTGACTTCGTGCTTTTAGCTGCTCGAGCAAAGCTTGTAGACTTATGAACCTTGTAGCTTTCAGTAGTTGCTTTGATGGACGAGTTGATGTAGCAGTGCCGAAATCGGGATATGGCTCGTCGTCATCCCATTCCAATGCTGGACCATTCGAGTCTATCTTGAACATAATCTCGTCACTATCTTCATCTACTCCAGTTCGATACCGCACTGTTGGTGCCTCGCTCATTCTAATAGCTTGTTCCCTGGCTCGTGTTAAGTCACCCTCTTTATCGATGATGAGTTGCTAGAGATCTATGACAGCAAGAGCCGGTACTACAGCCATCAGTTGAGCGACTTTGCTTCTCATACTGAAGTCATCAATATCTAGGAGACTCATGTTTGTATCCCGTAGGAGGTTTGGTTCCCGACTGGGTGCCCCAGGAGGTTGATGTGTCGGACATTTCATGAGCGGGCAGTCGCGAGGTCCCGGCATCAGCCATCGTGGTCGATCGGATTCTTAAACTAGCGTTCGAACGTCTACCATTCATTGTTAGAGATGTTGTGATGCTTTCGAAGTCGTCACAAACCCAGAATCAGTGCGTAGCCCTTGTGTTCTCATGTTTCCGTCATCTGCTGTTGTAGCACTGTGAAAACGACGACGTTTGCGACATATGGCAGGCTCGTGAGTTGCCGCTGCACCTCCACGACTAAGAGGACTTTGGATAACATCCGAAGACGCGCCTCGGTATGCGAATGTGCTAACAGGGCTCTGTGTCTTTGTAGTGTCTCCCAAAATAATTTTCTCCTGATGCCTCGTGCTACTGGAAGACGTGGGTGAGGAGCGGCGCGGAACGCAGTCTGTGGGCGCATGGGTATTCTCGAGTGGCGCGTTGACGTTTCTATTCAACGTATCTTGGTTCCTTTAGGACATTTGAGGATCATAATGAAAACCTCCTGAATTCGGATCGACGAGTGAGATAGCAGATTGATGATGGGCCAATCTGCTCACCTTAGCGCTGATCTGAGGTGCATTGTGTGTATCGCCTATCGAGCTTACTGCAAAGGAGTTCTTGCTGGCGCATCATCATCGCTATCGAGCGTGATCGGTAAATCTTGTGAGGCGCCTACTCGGATACTGGGCTCGCCTTTGGAGCCAGCTTGGGATATCTTGCGAACAGATATTTGAGGCATTCGCTTTGCCCGGCCGCGCTTCTCTTTTCCTGTCGCTGGACCCATGTTGATCTTCTTAGTGTTACGCTGGAAGCCCATGCTGTTTTGTTGCTGGCAGGCAGACTTAAGCTTTCTTTGCGTAACAAGATGATTGAGCTTCGACAGCTCCAGTAACGATGCAGTGTGGAATCGCGGCAGTCCGCATTGTGTTTGCGAATCGTCGTTACCCGTAAGACAACTCTGATATTGGCTGTTGGGACCGTAAGGTAACAGTATATATGATGAGGTATGCATGGAAAGATAGGTAGGGGAATAGCGCAGGGACAGTATCAGGGCATAACGAAAGTGAAGGTGGGATTTAGCGAGCGTTATGGCGTCGGAACCAAATTTTCGGAGAGCGGTATCGTTGCGCGTAAAGACGAGAGCGCAGCGGTGTTTGTCACACTTGACGCTAACACGAGGAATGCACGAGACGATCGTGCACGCACACATTGTCTATCTTACTGCACAGCGGCAGCATCATGAAGTCTCCGAAATTAGATTCACCAGTCGTCAAATGAGTTCAACATACAACACGTCTCGTTCTGCGAGGCAAAGGAGAAAACCCTTAGTAATCGCTGGGTGAGCGAGGCGGAGTAGAGGTTGTGAAAGACACTGAGAACGAAAGATAGCAAAAGGACACGGATAATAGTCAAAGACGCAGGACATCGACTCGTAGGGGAAGAGCACCGTTTCGAAATGAGAGTCAAAGAAATATGCGCCGCCTTATCAACCTCTTCTTGCGCATGACGCTCAAAGTATTCGCGATTCAACAACCACTGCGACAGATGACTGTTGATGCGGTCTATTACAGCGATATTAGTCGCGTTTAAACGTATGTTCCTACGCACGTATTCAACCTGCTCACTTTCAATAGTACTGACTTCCCACATATCGCTCGATCGCTTCCCCACCGTACTTTTGAACTCCTGCGCGTTTCAACCCTTCGGAGATCTGTGGCTCTGGTACCCATACCCCAGTCTCACACGCGTAGTAAATCCTTCTGTGATCCTTGTCCTCCGGCCTTTCATCACCCCACTCCGCTCTCTGGCCTGGCGCGTGATATGAAATGTGCAGTTTCCCTGCCTTACCCACCATATCAGACGTAAGCATGAAGGACTCGAGAACTGGCATCTGAGTAACGGCTTTTGCGAGCGCGCCGAGAAAAGGATCGAAGGTCTCTGGATCGGGGTGCTGCCGGAAGTCTGCCCAGCTGAATTCGCGTGTATCGACACTTCCAATAACTCCGTGCTCGGGGTCGTCGTCGGAATCGTAGGCCGGTGTTGGACCAGTGAAGTACCATTTACCAGATGGAGCGACCATGTCAAATGTGATGTCAAGCGACTTCAAGTGTGGCCAAGACGGTGGAATCGCGTTTCCATCTGATGGCCAAAATAGCGTAGGGTCGACGTGCGCACTCAAAGTGAGAGTTGTAAGACATTGTGAAAAGGTTCGGATTGATGAACTGAACGGGTCGTATGTGTAGCCTTCTGGCACAATGCTCGGAACTGTGTACCTCTGGTCTGAAGGAGTGCAGTGGTATAAGACAATATTGGCAGAATTGAGCGAGCGGAAATGCGTCATCGAGAGCTTGTTGGCAAATTCAGCGCGCGCTGAGGCGCGCGCCTTGGGAGATGTCGCCGACTCCCACTCCGGATCAAAGTCTGAATCCAATGAATCCTGATCCGACCCCGCGTCAGAATCAGCCTCGCAGTCTGGAAACTCCCAGTCCACTGTC
>Ga0058698_10001533_pt1 | contig 10332 bp, 7 predicted proteins | sample AgamicAsSfe_FD_67288 | JGI IMG/M metagenome (GOLD analysis project Ga0058698, IMG submission 67288) | Agave microbial communities from Guanajuato, Mexico - As.Sf.e | ecosystem: Host-associated > Plants > Phyllosphere > Phylloplane/Leaf | place: Guanajuato, Mexico | collected 2012-05-30
ATCTCAGCAAGCTCCAGTGGGTGCAGCAGTACACTGCGCTGAGTGCAGGTACGGATGCCAGCTCATCGTCCACTGGAGGCAGCGGATCAGGTTCATCGAGCGGCTCCTCGACAGCATCTACGAACAACGCTGAGGTATCAGGCTCGTCTTCATCTTCGAGCGACTTCAACTCGACCGGCTCGAACAACCCTTTCAACCAGCAGCCCGCTCAGCTGCACAACGACACGACCTTCGGCGGTCTCGAAGGCTCTTACGGCTATCAAGTCCCGGAAGCCGTCGTCTCAGTCATCGGCGGAGGTCCAACCGGCGGCGCAACCATCACCACTCCCGTTGCAACAGCCACAGGCGGTCCACTAGCAACTGGCAAGCCAGTCACTTACACCGTCACCGGCCCAGACGGCTCCACTATCACCGAAACCGCGACTCCCGGCAACCCGAACGGCGGCACCTCCAGCTCAGGCAGCAGCAAAAGCGGACCCAACATCGCCGCCATCGTCGCAGGCGTCGTCGCCGGCGTCCTCTTCATCCTAGTCTGTTACCTCCTCTTCTGCACCTACATCTACCGCAAACAGCTCGGCCTCTACAAACGGCACGTCGAGATGGCGCAAGCGCAAGCGCGTGGGGAGAAGACGCCCACGATCCCTGGTTTGCTCGCGACCAACAGCAGCTCCGAGAAGGGCAGCTCTGATCGCCGTAGGGCGGATCTGGTGGCTTGGGATACGAATAGTGGGAATGGGTATAGTTCGAGGCAACCGCAGGCGAGCTCGAGCAGTGCGGCGCAGAGCGCGGGCGCGAGTGGGTATCAGACTGTAAGGAGGGATAGTAGTACGGAGGATTTGCTTGCGAATCAGGAGCCGACGTTTGTGGGTGTTTTGCTGAACCCGAGGAGGAGTTTGAGGGTTGTGAATAAGGACTGAGGCAGGTTTGGAGATTAACAGCGGACCGTGTGCTTGGTCGGATCAGGCGTAATGAAGGAGCAATGTACTGTACATATACCCGGAATAGTAATGATATCTTACCCTCACCATAGTCCTCCGACATTTTCGATCAGCCACGATGTGCCGAGCAAGAAGAGAAGCCGAGAAGCCGTGCATACACGTATGTCGGCGCAAGATCAATACCCATGCCCATGTCCTGGGTAGCATTCTCGGATGTCGTCGGTGGCCAGTGACAGTGCAAGTGATATAAGACACAGTACGCCCGACAAGGCAATCAATTAGAGCGGCAGTGAGTCTGTGCGTTGAGATTTTTGGTCAAGCCCATGCTGGAGGCCGCTAGACTCTCTATAGAATACAGGAGATGTTCAAGTCGATGGGGTGGTCTCCTGTTGTTGTCTAGATCAATGATGGTGCTGTGCCACAGCCTCTGAGGTATTGCACGCCGCTTTCGCGTCTCATTGTCTCGATCCACGGCCATCCGGCGCCAGAGCATGGTAATTCCGGCATCTGCGAGATATCGTGGGTTCTGACATGTAGTATTGTAGAAAAAACATTGATGGACAGGCACTCTGTCACGCTGTGTTGACCACGTTCTTCAGTCTACGGCTGTCGCTGCACCAGAAACTCTGCGCCAAGCCGCGCTTCTTTAGATTTTGGCCGGCACCGGAACGAACAGTATTTGCAACCTTGGAACCGAATTGCCCTTTACCATCGCCTGTGGCATACAGACGCGTACATAGGCATATATACTCGTCCGTTTGGGCCTTCGCAACGGCAACAGCGACCATGGCGCCTACTTCTCGACTCATACTCACTCGCCACGCCCAGGCTGAGCACAATGTGGATCTGGACTACCAGAGTACGTACCCTTCTAGTCTCTGCTATACAACAGCTCGCTGATACGCGTCACAGTCGCCGATGCACCATTGACTCCTCTGGGCAAGAAGCAGGCGGCTTCCCTGGCACCGCAGGTTTCACAGCTACAGAAGGAAGTCGATCTCGTTGTTTCCTCGCCGCTCAAGCGGACACTGCAGACCACCAAGCTTGGCTGGGGACCTGCCGTAGAGCGTCTGGGTATCAAGAACGTGGTATGCCTCCCGCAAGCACAGGAGTGCAATGACTTCCCTTGCGACACCGGCTCGCCACGCGAGGTGCTGGAGAAGGATCCGGAGTTCGCAGGCTTCGATCTCTCGCGCCTGACGCCGGACTGGACCTCGAAGCAAGGCTTCTGGTCCATGGCACCTGACGCTCTCGCCAACCGCGCGAAGTGGGTTCGCCAATTTCTGCGCGAGAGGCCGGAGAAGGACATCGTGCTTGTGGCGCACGGTGATGTTTTGAGGCAGATCACTGGTACCGCGGAAGGCGGACCAAGCACGCACATGTGGAAGAATGCTGAGGTGAGGATCTTTAAGTTCGATCGGAAGTGGGTGGAGAGGGATGAGTGCTATCTGTACCAGGAGGAGGATGTAGCGGCTGCTGGTGGTTATGGGCCGACGAGTACGGAGATGGATATTGATGCGCAGCTATAGAGCGGCCTGGGAGTGAGGCATACTTCATAGATGACTATAACGGGATACATGCATGATAGACACAGCAACCAAACGGAGAACGAATGACTACCACGACCCATGCATGTGGCTTGATGGCAAGATCGGCCCCACTGAGCGAACTTTGTGCCCACCACAATCTTCCTAAGCTCTTCTACGCCTCAACACGACATACAATAGCAGTCTCGGCACTCATACGAAGCTTGGTAGTATGATATGTGCGGCCCGTGAGCGCACCTGAACCACATCACGATGCTTGCAATCTTGTCATACGCAACCGCGGTGATAGGCACAATCGTGGCCTTGCTGGCCGGGAATACACTCTGGACCACTCTACAGTACAATAATCGCGCTGTAAGCGCCAGGACAGCATCAAAAGACCGGCCGACGGACGTCCCAGTCATTCCGCATACCATTCCGATACTAGGCTCCACCATCTCCTTCTCGACGCAAAAGGTCGGAACTTACTGGACCTGGCTCGCTGCAGAGACGCGTCGTCAAAGCATCAAGGCCGTCGCTATCCTTCTCAATGGCAAGATCACGCACTTCGTGCATACTCCCAATGGCGTTCTCGATGTCTTCAAAGCACGCCAGCTCACGCGATTCAAGCTTGATCAGCAGCTTGGGCGGAACTGCCTCGGGATGAGCAAGGCGGATGCTGAGAAGGCCTTTCCTGGTGACCTGGATGCAAAGACGCAATTAACTACCGAACGAATCCACTCGAACATGTTGCTGGCGCCGAGTGCGGTGAATACTTTGACGACGAAGTTCATGGAGGTCTTTGAGGCGAGGCTGGAAAGCGTGAAGCCCGGCGAAGATGGACTAGAGATTGACCTCTATACCTGGCTGAGAGACCAGCTTTTCCACGCTTCCACCACGGCGCTGTGTGGGTCGAAGTTGCTTGACATGTTTCCGGATATGGTGGAGGACTTCTGGCAGTGGGACGATGGATTACTCGCAATGCTGTTCGGCACGCCTAGACTCTTTGCACGACAAGCATACGCATCGCGTGACAAGCTAGTCAAGCGGCTCGAGCAGTGGCTCAGCGCAGGGTATGCTGCAGGCAGTGGAGATGGGAGCGAGGACTGGGAGCCGAATTTCGGATCCAAGGTCGTGCGCAAACGGCACGACTACTACAAGCAGCAAGACATGAGCATGCACGCTCAGGGTGGAGCCGATCTGATCTTCCTTGGCGGTATCCTCTCGAACGCCATTCCGGCAACAGGCTGGATGTTGATGCACATCTTGTCACCAACAAACCCACCGGAGCTTTTCTCGTGGGTCATGGACGAAGTGAAGTCGGCGCAGCAAGCAGATAGATCTATTGACGTTCCGGCGCTAGTGTCAATGCCTCTGCTCAACTCCATGTTTCATGAGACGCTTCGCCTCTACATCGACTTGCTGGTCGTTCGCCAGGTGGACGCCAACGCTGCGCTCGGTGCTCACATCGTGAACCAGGATGAGATGGTCATGGTTCCGTCTTGGCTATCGCACCGCAACGCCGAGCACTTCGCAAAGCCTGAAGCTTTTGATCCTGCACGCTTCTTGGTTGAGGATCCCGAGACTGGCAAGCTGAAGTTCAGCATCAACGGCTTGAACGGGAAGTACTTCCCCTTCGGTGGCGGTCACTACATGTGCCCTGGGCGCACATTCGCAAAGCAAGAGGTGCTCGGATCGATAGCGGTGCTGCTGCTCAATCTCAACATCGAAGTAGTCGAGTTCGTGAAAAGGTCCGGAAGTGGAGCGGTGGGTATTGGCAAGGATGCCGCTGGGTTCCCAAAACTGAAGGAAGGCTTCTCCGGCAATGTGGTCGTGGGCTTAGAGGGCGACATGAGGGTCAAGATACGAAGGAAAGCATAAAGGTATCGACGCATTAATCACATCGATCAGTCTAGTGGATTGACTGAAAGATCAAGCACGCCTTCTCACGCCATCACCGCGTCAATGGTGGAACATCAGCTGGCAGTAATCCACTGCATTGCCTGCATCATCCATCAGCAGCAACTGGTGGCCACTCCCACCCATATACTTCCCGAATGAGGAGCTCCGATCTGTAGCTATACATCTGCGTTCGAGGGCCAGGGTTCATACTGTGCAAAGGCAGGACGAAGTCGGCATGCTGATGACGGGAGCCGAGCAGTGCATTGTGACCAGGATCTAGGATTGGTATTAGAGGTTGCCTATCAACTGCGGGCTGAGCGCATACCTCTCACACATCAGTGGGACCTCCACGACGTCCAGATTGCAACCACAGCCAGCATAGTGGCAACAAGACCGAGTATGATTTGTGTGAGGACGTCCGCGTCCATAGTGGCTCGATGGTGTAACGAGAGTGGAAACCTCAAGATCGTTTCGACCGTCAGCATATTCGTTGGCCCGCCTAGTCATCTCGACGGATGATCGTCGAAGACGGCAACATCTGACTTAAGACGGGAAACCCCATGAGCGGTAAACTCCAGGTAATTGTTATACGAGATTCGTTTTCTCGGTCTCGCTGTCATGAAATGCAAGAGCTAAACCAGAACGTCCGGGACTGGCTCTCGACAAAGATCATCACGACTCCCAGCAGTGTACGAAAAGGTTCACATGTATGAACACCGCGCTCTCGTTTCCAATGCCATGGTCGACGCTAGCCTCCTTGAGCCCGCCAGAGTCGTCTTGTCGTCGACTACCACCAGGATGCTTTGAAGCTAGGTGGCATGTCGGTCAGTAATGAGATAGGACATCAGCTGACCGGAGGTGGTCTCCTGCACGTCGCGATGCGGCTTTTGGTATGAGGCGATGTCTGTGTGGACCATAGATGAAGCTTTCACCGGGTCCATCTCTGATGCCTCCGAGCAATTTTTACAACTGTTACACTTCGTGGCTCTATGAGTACTGCACACCAGGTCTGACGAACGATAGTTAGCTCACTGTCAAGCGTCGTCCGAGCCACATGCGGCCTCGGTCTCCCATCCACGGCACCGGTCTCTCAGCCGTACACGGGTTCCCCATCATGGCATCGTGCGTTAAGCCACCCTCACCCACCTCTACAACTTTCCTCAGCGAGCTAGCTCCCGATAAGACTGCGCATTCCCAGTCATGTGGCACAGTTGTCGCTCCCTCCGCGTGCTATCGGATGCCGAGACGTGTCTGGTAGTGAAAGGCGGCGATCGGCGGTGCGTGTTCGGTCCACCCTGGCCAGCCGTGCGTAGAGATATCGTCGATCATAAGCATCCGCCTTCGCTGGATGCCGTATGGGCGCGCCTCAGGTGTACGACTGTGGTGTATGGGAAGCAGTGAAGCTACCTGACGTCGCCCGCATTTGCCTACGTGCTGCGTCAGTATGCCTGAGACCGCGTATTCGTCTTTGGGATTCGCCGTACCGATGGCGATGGTATATGCCACATAGATGGCTAGTAGCCCGACCACTGTCGCCACGACTCCAAATACCACTTGAAGCGTATCGTCCTGGTTCATTATCGACCGTTATGGCAATGGACGCTTAGGGTGTACGTGATATGAGGGCGTTTGGAAGGCCGTGTCTCGGAGAACTTGTTAGGAATTGCCGCATGGCAGGACCAAGTATGGAATGCGAATGGATGTATTGACGGAGTCTGTCCTGTGTTCCAAGTATTTGCTATGTGCAGCCGACCACTCAGAGTGAGACGAGAGTGGCGCAAGAAAGACATGACGGCGAAGGTTGGCTTATATGATGGCTCATCCAAAACCCCCACCGTGCTGCTTCGAGGGGAACAATGCGAGGGGAGCGACGGGAGTAGATATATAAAGGGTGAATGCGACAAGGAAACATAACCTGGCGGCTGTGCGTGTCCCGGGCTGTGCGTGGCACACCGGGCTGGGGCTTATGGTTCGATGCTCTAGAGCTATTGCCCAGAAGTAAAAGAGCTGCCCAATGCAGTGCCATGAATGTGTGATGCGAAGATGCGAGCCTCGCTGTTCCTTGTGGCTGAACTGCGCTGCACGAGTGCGCTGTCCAGGCGCAGCGGGCCAAGCGCTACCATTTACCATGCCATCCATTTCTAAGTGAAGCATTTCAGGTATTCGTACGACGGCAAGACCCAAACACAGCCTCCACAAGTGCACAAAAAGGAGGCATGGCGAAGTACATCACAGACAACCGAAGCAGAGCTTAGCCTAGCCATTTCGCCAGAGACAGCTGAAGACCTTCTCAGGCCGCAAGCATACCGGTGCTATCCTCTTTGACACCTTAAGGCGTCTCGTCGACCTTATACACCAGCTTGACACCACTGACCTTGCCCTCCTTCATCTGCTGCATGCCGTCCAACACGCCCACAAGACCCTTCCCACCAACCCTCGGCGGGTGCACAGTCAACTGCCCACTGGCAATCAACTTCGTGCTCAACTCCCAAAACATCTTGCCAAACTCAAAGTCCTCCGGCTTCGCAGGAATCTCCATCCCACCCGCAAACTTGAAGTACTCGCCCACAACCGTATATCCCAGCGTGGACTTGTTCTCGACATCCTTCCGCTCGTGCTCTGTGGGCAGGAGGTACGAGACGACGCCGCCCTTGGAGGAGATCGCCTCGGAGGAGATCTTGGGCGACTCGCCTTCGGAGATGCAGTCGAAGACGTGGGTGAGCTTGTCTTGGGTGTACTCGCGGATCTTCTTGGCGCAGTCCGGGTCGTTGTAGTCGAAGGCTTCGGCGGCGCCGAGGGATTTGACGAATGGGAAGTTGCGCGGGCTGCAGGTTGTTACGACTTGGCAGCCGGAGTGCACGGCGTACTGGATGGCCAAGCTGCCAGTTGCGGTGCTGCCGCCGTAGATCAGGAGGGGTCCGTCGAACTTGCCCTTGCCTGGGAGTGGCAGCTTCAAGCTCTGGTAGAGGCCCTGGCCAACGGTTGTGACGCCAACGCCGAGCGTAGAAGCCTCTTCGTCACTGATGTTGTCCGGTAGCTTCATCTGGACATCCGCCTTGGAGAGGCAGTACTCCGCAAAGCACCCATCCTCCTTCTGAACGGCATTGCCGCCGTGGGAGAAGCCAGCGATGCGGTCGCCAGGCTTCCAGTTGCTAGTGACCTTGGAGCCGACCTCGACGACTGTGCCGCTGTAGTCGCAGCCGACAGTGCAGCCCACACCTTGCTCAGCGAGTGGAGGGAAGTGGACGTGCTTCCTGTAGTCGTTGTCAGCAAGTGCCGTATTGTGTGAGGGAGAAGTGCGATAGCTACCAGTCTGTAGGGTTCAGAGCCACGGCCTTGACCTTGACGAGCGCATAGTCGTCTCGCAGCTTTGGCACCGGAACCTCCTGGATTTCAGGCTGGCCGACGGCTGCGATCTTGATAGCCTTCATCTTGCTTGGGACAGACATTGTTGCAACGACTGTGTGGTGATCAGGTCTCAATGGTAGTCAATCGAGTGAAGTTGAGGTAGGGTAGCAAGTGCTTGGGAAGACACACACGGTAGAAAGAATATACCTACTCAGTTTCTTATTGAGAATATTATAGCACCGCGGCTTAGCATTCGGCACCTGTGATATAATATCGTCGCTGTGGATAAATCCGAGGTCGGAAAGGTGGGCTGTTGTTGATGATCTGCCAGAAGGGTCATCATCGAAGTGGGGTGCCAACCAGATGATCATGACGTGTAGCGTCGAGGTCCAGTTCGGGCAATGACCAGAAACACGGCAGTGATATCGTGCAGTCTCAGACAAGCATCAAAGCGACATACAACCAATGGAGGTAGTGAGATCTAAAAACATCCTTTTGAGAAGCTCGAAAGCACGGAGAGTTGGGCTGCGCCAGTGCCAAATGCCGACTGACAATGAGGTGAGACCAGGCGAAACCTGTAAAGAGCAGAGGTGACAAGGGTTGATGAATGTAAAGACGGGAGGTCTTCTGCATGGCGTATCGAGTGTAACGAGTTCGCTTTCTGGTTTACACGATCGTAGCGTACAATGCATTAGTTGTTCTCATACCCATCAACAAAACCGAAGCGATCGCGCCGTTCCTCCCTTCGCGTATGCAGTCGCTTCACAACACTCCGTCACCCCTTCACCTGACAACCTGTCCCGGCGGCGGTCCCTTAGGCGGCGCATACCCTCCATACGACTGCGCCGGCTGCTGCAACTCCACATCATTCCCACCACTGTAGTATCCCGCATTGCTCCCACCAGTCGCATTATTGTAAGCCGGCGGCGGATTGTTGCTGTTGTTGTAGTACGGCTGCTGCTGCTGCTGCTGTTGTTGCGGAGCCTGGTTCGCGTAGTGCGGCTGAGCGTTGTAGGTCGGTTGCGAGTGGCCTGCTGCAGTGCGGCCGACGGCCCAGCCAGTGCCGCGGTAGGGGGCGTAGCCGCTGCGTCTGCGGCGGCGGGCGGTGATGCAGGAGAAGAGGAAGAAGATCAGGAAGGCGCCGATGATGATCAGGGCGAGGACTAGCCAGCGGACCCAGTTGTTCCAGGCGCTGTTGTAGCAGCGTGTGCGGCCATAGCGGTCTTGGTAGCAGTCGCTGCGCGGGTAGATGTTAGCCATATTGGTGGGTTTGGTCGTGCGTTTGTAGTATGTGCTGTGTAGCTGCGCGCAAAAGATGTGTGGAGATGTGGCAAGCAAATTGCGCGTGAGCAGGTATATTCACTGAAGTGAAGTGGGCGCAGCAGTGACGAAGGGACAAAGAGCTAAGCAAATGATGCCTACGTACCCGTTGCCATAGTAGTCCTGTCGCGGTAACACGGCCATGATGATGTCTTGGTGTCGTGTGTCCGAGGCCTGGTTCTGCGCTGCGAAGCTTGCCCTGAAGCCTTGCTAGCTGAGAGTCTCTTCGATGTGGAACCGCCGATTGCGCGGGCTTGTATGCGAACGTTTGCTGGCCTTTCGTGTCGTATACCAATAACGAGGTCAAAATGTAGGCGCGGTGAGATTGTAAGACAGCAAGGAAGGCCAAGATGGCAGGATGCTGAGACGGATATGTGTAGCCGGGTGATGATGACGAGTAGCGTAGGCGCAGTCAAGATCTTGGAGCTTGGCCTGCGCTCAGCCACTTAAGGCGTCCCATCTAGAAGATCACGCTCTTTGGACAAGGTTATGCGACGCCGAGCAGCAGCAGCAGCACTCGGAAGGCGCGATATCGCCACTTCAGTCTCATACCCACGTCAACACGACTTCACTTCACTTCACATATCAGGCTCCAAAGAATACTCATATCATCGTCGGAAAACACACCCATCATCATCGCAACGCAACGCGTTACGCCACACACTACTCCCCCGCAACTGCAACTGGCCAAGTACCGAGCCAGCTAGACCAAGATCGTTCGAGCAGGGCTCAAGGATGCGCGCGCCGACGCGCGCCTGCATCTCTGTGCTGTCTTCCGCTCTGGACGAGGCAGACCCTCATGCACGATGCGCTGGCATCGCGAGGTCTGTGCGTGGTCTCTTGTGCTGGCAAATACCTGTTGCTACGCTGTAGTGTTTCCGTACAGTTCTACCCGTCTTGCTGAACTTGCGTGAGTGTGTATCTTGTGTTATTTCTGGCATCGACGACTTGGGCGCGAAACGCGTGAAACGAAGGCACTTGCCAAGACATAGAGCTATGAAAGATTCAACATCAATCACGACTGCGGATACGCAAAAGGAGCAGGTCTGAGAAGAAGCCGTGAGCCGACCGATATGCCCCTAAACACAGGAGAAGCCTCATATCCTCCACAATGCCGTCGCTGTCGCCAAAACACGATGCACAAGTCGTTCACCATCGCTCATGCCTCATCAGTCCGAAAGTCATAACCCATGAGCCGCCGAGACCCTTCCCCGAGCTCCCGGTCGGCAATGCAAGAAAGCAAAACAAGACGCGATCTCCCTGGCCATTGCTGGCGCGCAGCTGGCGCTGCCATTCCT
>Ga0058698_10001537_pt1 | contig 10312 bp, 6 predicted proteins | sample AgamicAsSfe_FD_67288 | JGI IMG/M metagenome (GOLD analysis project Ga0058698, IMG submission 67288) | Agave microbial communities from Guanajuato, Mexico - As.Sf.e | ecosystem: Host-associated > Plants > Phyllosphere > Phylloplane/Leaf | place: Guanajuato, Mexico | collected 2012-05-30
GCGTCGTACTAACTTCTCACAGTTGTTCAATTTTGACCAGCTCACCAAGCTTGACAAGTGGAAGACTACACTTTTATTGCGAGTCAAGAACACGATTGAAGAAGGAGGCGAGGACTTCTCGTAGAAATAGGACATTGTAGAGGTATTTGCTACTCATGACTCTGGTTTGCTTTTGTGTACGGTATAGACACATTTCGCGTTTAGGTCTTGCGATAAAATGAGATCCAATGGCATCGCCCTTAGGCTGGAGCATTAACTGTGTGGTTGCTGCTACTTACGCGAAATGAATAGTAGCGGTAATTACAGCCAGACTATGACGGACTAAACGTATTACAGTCTTCTGTTACAAAGAATGGTAGCCTGCACACGTGTACTTCAAAGCCAGCTTGGACTAGATAAAACACAGTAGTAGTAGCAATAGCACGATTGCAAGCACGACATATGGTGTCATGTTTGTATTCGTTTGTTAATTTGCTATCTGAGTCATACACAAGGTAGTGTGAAGTGACCACTCCACTTGAAGGGAAAAGTTATTATACAAGGGATATGTCGTAAAGATCGTCTCGAAGCAAGAACGTGACAAATTTCAGGGCTCGCATAAGAGTTGTTGATCTACAACTCCATGTTCTCAACAAGAGGCTGGAGACGCTCCTTGAGGTCCTCGACGTCGAGCTCCTCACCCTTCCAAAAGCTCTGCTCGCCACCAGAAGTCTTGGGTGGGATCAGGACGTTGGAGACGACCTGGATGACACCGTCGCTAGCTACACCGTCATGAACAGTGACACGCGAGAAGCCATTGATCCTGATCTCGACAAAAGGTCCGTAGCGACCAACGTCAACGGCGAGGTTCTTGTGGCAAAGAGCAGTAGGGAGATCGTAGTGGTAGCCTCCTGGGCGCTCCTCGACAGTCTCCTTGTCGTCCTTACGCCCATCGTAGAAAGCATCAGTGTAAAGTGTCTGATCAACGACAATGTGGTACTCTAGAAGAGCCTTCAGGTACTTCTCACCATACTTTGAGAACAAGAAGGCGTTGGCACGCGCTCCAAGCTTCTGGAACGCAAAGTTGGAAGGCGCGAAGAATGTACCGCCGTTGTGTGGATACTCAGTGCTGTTCATCTTCTCATAGATACCTGTCTTTGTGAGACCGAGTTCAAGAGTGCTGAACTCGCCAGGGAGTAAGTCGATGATGGAGGCGACGTTGGGAGGTGGTACGAGGATGGAGTCAACACCGTGGACGACACCGTTGGTTCCGAAAATGTTGACGGCTACAAGGCGGCTGTAGAAGTTGATCGCAGGACCCTTGAGTGTCACGCGAACAGTAAGGCGCTGCGGGTGACCTAGGTTCTTGCTTGGCGTGTACAGAGTTGGGATGGTGTATGTGTGGAGTACGCGACCAGCAGGATACAAGTCGTCGGTGACATGGTACAGCAGAATGTCCTTCAAGACTTCCTTGGAAGGCTTGTGGTGATGCTCGGGAATCTTCTCAAAGGCCTCATCTGTGGGAGCAAAGACTGTGTAGTTGGCCTTGGTGCTGTTGAGCGCCTCCACGATGTCGTCAAACTCGTTGATCCATTTTGCGAGCTTTGTAGTGTATTTGCTCTCGTTGATGAGCTCGTAGACTGTGCGGTTCGGCTTTTGGTCGTGCGGAGGGTGGTGAGGGCCGCCATGGTGTGGCGGTCCATCGTGAGGAGGGTGCTCAGGATTCTCAAAGTCAATGACGCTGTCGTCGAATTGAGAGCCCTCTAACCACGACTCGACATCGGCACCAGCATGGTGAATCTTGCTGTAGACGTCCTTGGCGCCGTTTTTGACCTTGCTGAATGCATCGTCAATGACATTTTGGGCGTTGTCGAGAACAGTGTGAGCGTTGTCGACAAGGGACTTTCCAGACTTCTCAATGTTGATGTTCGAGAAGACTTCTGGCTCGGTAATGACGAATGCAGTCGCCAGAGGCAAGACTGGTACAACGCGTGAAAATCGCATGTTGACCTGGTGATTGAAGGGGAATGGGTGAACGAGCAAGAATGGTAGGGGAGCACAAGTACTGTAACAAGTAGCTAGGCAACCAAGCTAAAGAGTAAGACGAGTCGATTACAACACCACTGCGTGGCAACGTTATTGGGGCGGAGCTCTCGGTAGGTGACCCGCTTCTTGGGCTTCGGACTACAAGGCGGACCAATCTCAAACAACAACAATGGTGCTTGATGAAGTGGTTACAAATGGCAGCAAATGCTCGAGCTCTACTGCTTTGCAAATACGGACCCCTAATTTGAAGGTATATTCTTTACACCCCGTCAAGGCACCGAGGCCGCGTACTGTGTACGTGTAGTCCAGGTTGTCAAGGACGCGTCAGTCGATCTTCCCCGCGTTCCACGGATGTGATGACTACGTCATGATCACCAATCCCATCTCACCACCCGAAACTTTGAGCGTTTTGTAGCCATCAGCCAGGTAAGCCTGCACCAAACCTTTGGGAGAATCTAACGGAGTCCCATCCGATGCCGCTAGGTTCTCCAAAAGGTTTGTTGGGACAATGTCAGATATGGCAGATTTGGTGGTGTTCAGGTCTGCACTCCATCACGTGACGGCGCGCTGTCGGCGAAACGACGGACCGGGTGATTGCCAGAATTCCGTCATCGACCCATCCATGTGCATGAAGGCTACTTACTTCCGGCTTTTGGTCTGTATGAGATTCGTCACTATGCGTTATTTTCCTACTTTGCTTTCGCTGCAAGGTATGAGGCCAGATTGGCCAGTCCCGTAGAGAGCCGCGTGTTTGATTCCATTGTTTGTCAGTTCCGCGGTTGAAATCCCTAGCCGACTCCCGTTGCGGAGCTTGAGAACGGCTCCTTAATTGGTCATGACACGTCCCACGAAATCCATTCACTGCCAGAAACAAGCTTTTTACCAAGCAAATGTCAAGCTTTTCAATGCGGGTTCTGCTTGGTCTGCATATCCCATTTTGGCTGCATGGCCAACGCGGGTGTGTGAGCGACAACGGACGTAATGTGTCGTCATGCGTATGTATGTTGTCAACGTGTACCAGCAAACACTTCTGCTCGTATAAAAATGAAACGTCTTGCCTGATGCTTGCAAACCTTGCATCAATCTCAATCCCTACCAACGTAACCACTTCTAAACATTCATCACAATGGCCGGACTCGCGAGACACGTAGACACGGATGAGCTCCTTGAGACACTAAAGGACCACCCAATTCACAAGGCCGGAGGCCACAAGTCCGCAAACCGAGCAACCTCACATATCACACCTTACTCGAGTCGCTATGCCGCTGGCACAGAGTTGTCAAAATTCAAAATCCCGCACGATGGCGCTCCTGCCGATGTTGTTCACCAGCTACTCAAGGACGAGCTTGATCTTGACGGACGACCCCAGTTGAACTTGGCTTCATTCGTTGGAACATACATGGAGAAGGAGGCCGAGCAGCTCATGATTGAGAATTTGTCGAAGAACATGTCGGATGCTGACGAGTACCCAGCAATGATGGACATGCACGCACGATGTGTATCCATCATTGCTAACATGTGGGGCGCACAGAAGGGCGAGAAGGCCATCGGATCGGCAACTACTGGTTCTAGCGAAGCTATTCACCTTGGTGGACTCGCCATGAAGCGTCGCTGGCAAGAGAAGAGAAGGGCCGAGGGCAAAGACACTTCAAATCCAAACATCATCATGGGCGCAAACGCACAAGTTGCTCTGGAGAAGTTTGCTAGGTACTTCGAAGTTGAGTCTCGCATTCTTCCCGTAAGCGAAGACTCATCCTACCGTCTGGACCCAAAGTTGGTGAAGGAGAACATCGACGAGAATACAATCGGTGTGTTTGTCATCCTTGGTTCCACATACACTGGACATTACGAACCTGTGGAGGAAATCTCCGATATCCTCGACGCCTTCGAGAAGGAGACTGGCAACGATATTCCCATCCACGTAGATGGTGCATCTGGTGGCTTCATCGCCCCCTTTACCCACGCGAAAGCTGGCAAGAAGTGGAACTTTGAGCTACCGCGAGTCAAATCCATCAACGTCAGTGGTCACAAGTTTGGTCTCGTGTATGCTGGTGTCGGATGGATCATCTGGCGAGACGAAAGCTACCTGCCCAAGCATCTGATCTTTGAGCTTCACTACTTGGGTGGAACAGAAGAGTCGTACACTCTGAACTTCTCACGTCCTGGAGCTCAGATCATCGCACAATACTACAACTTGATTCATCTAGGGTTCTCGGGATACCGTGCCATTATGGAAAACATGTTGGCTAATGCACGTCTACTGAGCAGGGCGCTCGAGCATACGGTACGACATCAAATCTTTGGGTAGCACAAGAAGACTTACTGACATCATGATTCAGGGCTGGTACCGTTGCGTCAGCGACATCCACCGCAAGAAGGGCGATTTCAAGTTCGAGCAGGGCAAGAAGCAGTACGACGAAGGCGAAACAAGCGCAGACTACAATGCTGGTCTACCCGTCGTTGCATTCACTCTCACAGATGAGTTCCACAAGGAATTCCCCCATGTCAAGCAAGAAGCGGTCAGCAATCTGCTTCGAGCTAAGCAATACATTATCCCCAGTAAGACTACATCTGATCTATTGGACATAACGTGACTAACCTCGCATGCAGACTACCCGCTGCCACCAGGCGAGGAGAAGACCGAAATCCTTAGAGTAGTCGTCAGGGAGAGTCTGTCGCTTGACATGATCGACAGGCTAGTCACTGACATATGTGGCGTCACGGAGATGCTGATGAAGACGGATGCGGTTGATCTTTCGGCGTTCCAACCTGGTGCCAGCCCTAGCATCGAGAAGCAGCATGCCAATAAGGGACTGCGGAAAGAGCACAAGCACAAGGCGCAGAGACCGACAAATGATGGCGTATACCGCACCGTTTGTTAGAAACGCTTACCGACCTTAGCAACTGAGGACAATGGATTACCGGTGGCTTGATTGTCAATATGGGGTGATGATCATACCATGCGGCGTCAAGGCTTGCGAGGCGCGTCACAACATTCGGAACCGCATGTTGAGTAAATCCACTAGGAAAACGAACATGTGTTAATGATAGTATTGAAAAAACTTTGATTGTACATGAAGCAACAATTTAGTAGCCCTTGTCGTACAGATCTTCTCCTCCCTTCTTTCGTATCTCGGTTAAGCTTGTTATTACTTCACCTTTCTTAAGTTAGGGCTCGCAAGATATGTCTACGAAGCCTAAGGAATTGCTAGGTAAAACAATTTCCCAAGGTTACAGATTCTCAGCCCCAAGAGGCTGTTCTACTAGCTCTTTCTACCCGTTGGATGGCAAGCTTGATGGCTATATACTCAAGCGATTCATTTCGTAGAATACGATGCATGTCGCTTCTGCCTCACATTATCTGTGAAGCAGACCTGCAACTACATTCTGCAGGCAAAGATAGTCCAAGATATGGCATGTTCTTTCGTATATCCGCAGGAGGCTCATTCTTAGACGCTGCTTCACTCCAAACATACATCTTCGAAATCCACCCAGGGACCCTTGGTTTGGTTCCAACAGCAGTCTCAGGGCTCTAGTATAGTGCATGAACACACTGTCAAGTTATAGTTGATCTTTTCAACATAAAGACATTTGGATAGAATTAATCTATTGAAGGTAGCAGATTGAACCACACCCTATAGGTATTGCTTATATGCTTATCGGTGATAAATAGACGTGTGGGTAAGGATGTTGTGGGGTATGTAAATGGCGCGTACCATAAAATCCTAAGATACGGTCATGACAGGGTGTGTTGAACATGCGCTATGCCCCATTCGGTACGATAGGTGAACGAGCGAAAAGAAGTGTCTAAACAACACATTTTTTAAGAAAAGCCTCTGACATCCAATCCTACTACAAGGATAGAAGACTTGTGCCTTGAACTATACGACAAAAGCAAACATCTGTCGGTTACATGCCTTGGCACGCTTATTGCCTTCCTGCGGGCTGACCTGGGCAGCGATCTCCGGCTCTACTGCAAGTTCCTACAAGTCAGCCCCGTTCATAGCCAACGCATTCATCAACCATGACCATCGGCAAGACTAATCCCTTTCATCGACAGGCATGTCTGTGATACCTTGCTCACTCACTCGATAAGTCGTGCAGGGCTTCGACCCATTGGACCACGAATTCAAAGATGGCATATACACGCTGCACACTGATCACTACAAGCACTCGATAATGGTGGGCGATGTGCAGCATACTACTGTGTATATGGCAAGCGAGGTGTTACTGCATTAAGGAGTCCTTGAACCAAGCTGTGCGTGGCGGCAAGACATCGGAGGACGGCGAGCAACCCAAGTGTCATATGTCATATCCCCAGTCGGCTAACAGCCACGTGCCCCTTGCGGTACCTGGTACGCGATTTCCGCTCCAAATCGACGAATATCGAGATCAAGCTGCACGATCAACACGCCTAAGATGAACGATTCGCGGTCCCTGCACGGCTCTTTTGGGCGCCGAACCATCTAGAACCCTCTTGACCCTTAACCAGGCACGGCATGGCGCATGCATGCACGTCTCGCGATCTCTCCGTGCTTCCATGACAGCACGACAATCGCCAGCTTTATCCTTTCCACGAACGCTCGGCCCGTCCCCAAGTCGCTCGTTTTGTGTCCCTGCAGCGGCCATAGCGAATTGTGGCGCCGCACTAAGTCGTCCCTCACGTCATAATCCTGGTTGGCGATGCTGCAGCAAGCATCACCAATCTTGAACCGGATCTCCTCAGTTTCGACCATCTGCACCCCTTCCGGTGGAGAATACCTGATATGGCTGACAGATGACATTTAGGGCACCTTTTAGTGTCCAACGGCCTCGTGCCCTAGAAATTTCGGTGAGAGCCCCATTGTCGCCTTCATAGGGTCATGACGTCCCGCAGGCCCTGAAGTTCTCTATCGCCTGCGGCACCGCAATGCTCCCGACTCTCTACTACCAGGTCTTCTATGAATCGTAACCTTGATGTTACGACGTAGTTGCTCCTGGCCGCCGTGCAACACCTGCGACTTATTTGTTTGTTCTGATTGTTGCACACGCGCTTTTAGTGCTGCTGGCGACGAGTCTCCCAAGTCTCCGATTATGTCAAGCCGAATCCCGCGCATTTTGCTATACGTTCTCAGTCGCGATGCCCGCCTTTCAGACAATCCCGCTTTCCATGCCGCCTCCCTTCACGTCGCGCGTCCAAACCCGTCACGAACTTCTTCAAATGGGGACAGACGGCACCGCGATGATTCGCTGACCTCGGAACACGGCAGCGCAAACTTTACCCACCTCTTACCCGTATACGTTTTCCCCCCCAACCAAATCGAAGTGTCCGGTTTCCTCTCCTCCCCATCCGACAAGAGCCCATATCCGGAGGCGCGCAGTGAGGTCGCACGAGTATGGCGGACAGGACCTCATCGCGTGCAATTCATAGCGGATGGAGTATGGGATCTCAAGGAAAAGCTTGCGGGGTTGGACTGCAACTCCGGACTGGAGATGCGCGTGGGCAAACCCACCGAGGTTGTTTCTGACATAATCGACTGGTATGCTCAAAACGAGCACGAGGGCAAGATCAGCGGGGTTTGGATGACCGATGACGATAACACAGAAGAGAAAACAGAGGTGGCCAGTGTAAGGAAACTCGCAGAACAGCACGGGGTAGACTTCAAGGCGTGGAGCGACGAGAAGTACTTCATAGATGAGTAAGTCACATTGGCGTCTCGCCTTGTTGAGGAATTCTGCTAACTCGCCTCAGCCGTGACCTACCTTATGATAACATATCCGACCTGCCAAATGTATACACGTCGTTCAGGAAAGGACTCGAACCGCTACGCGATCGACCTCGCAGTACCCTACCCACACCAACCCAACTTCCACCGTTGCCCTCGAGCATACCACCCCAAAAACAGCCATTCGTCATACCATCGTCTTTGGAAAAGTTGAAACGAGCTCTGTTATCGCCACTCGAAAAAGACAAAACATACACCCTTACATGGCCACCACAATGGCCGACAGATGCTCAGTCGGCGCATCCATTCTCTGGCGGCGAAACCGCTGGTCTAAATCGTATAAACCATCTTATCAGCTCTGGAGCTATGAGTTCCTACAAACAGACAAGAAATGGCATGCTTGGTCTCGATTTCAGCACCAAACTTTCAGCCTACCTTGCTCAAGGTCACATCACAGCCCGGCAGGTCCATTGGGCAATGATGGATTTTGAGGAAGGGCGGGGCCCTGGCGAAAAGAGAGATGGCTACGGAAAGGGTGAGAACGAAGGAACAGCAGCTGTTCGGTTCGAGTTGTTGTGGAGAGATTACATGCGACTTTGCATGAGGAAGTTTGGATATAAGATGTTCAGTCTCTATGGCATACAAGATCGTGGTGCCAAAGGCCAGAAGGGAGAGTCAGGAACGAAGAAGTGGAAACGACTAGACAGATCAGGTGGTGCAGGCGACGATCCGGTAAAGACGCTCGAAGCGTTCCAGCGGTTCCGTTCAGGGCGCACAGGAGTCGGTCTTATCGACGCATCAAACCGCGAACTCTTCGTCACAGGTTACACATCGAATCGCGCGAGGCAAAACGTCGCCTCTTTCCTCTCGTCTCATCTGGATATCGACTGGAGAATTGGAGCAGAGTGGTATGAATGCTTCCTTGTGGACTACGATCCAGCTAGCAACTGGGGCAACTGGCAATACGTCGCTGGTGTCGGCAACGATCCGCGGCAGGGCCGCGTCTTTAATCCTATTAAACAAGCACTCGACTACGACAAGCATGGCGAATACATCAAGGCATGGGTACCAGAGCTACGGGGTATCAAACTGACACGAACTGTCGGCCCTGGTAAGGAAGAAGTGGACCAACAGCGATTGATGGGCCTTTATCAAGCCTGGAAGCTCAGCGACTGGGAGAAGCAAAACTTGGGTCTAAAGGGTGTAGAATGGGTCGAACAGCCGCTCACTAGGATACAATTTCAAGTTGGTCGGGGGCGTGGTGGGGGCCAAGATGGAAGGTCAAAACGAGGAGGTGGTGGTGGTGGTAGTGGTGGTGGTGGTGGACGTGGAGGCACATCATGGCGGGGAAGAGGCGGTCGCGGTCAGGGATCTGATCGTGGATCTGATCGCAATTCTCCTCCCAAGGGTGCTGGAGCATGGCCCAGGAAAGTAGATGGACCTACCATCGTGAGTAGTGAGCGGACCACGGCGTCATAGGTTGATCCCCCATTGTATCATAGCTCGCGTGCGCTCTTGCTTTGCAGCCTTGCATCGTTCCATGCAATTTAGTTCTCTTCAAGCATCACACTACCGCTTGTGAAGTTTCACCCCCCATCCAAGGGCTTTTGTTATCGCGCCAACGATTGGGAGGTTTCCTGCACCATCTCACGACAGTGAGCGTCATCACTTCTGCCAACTAGCTTGTTGAGATCGCCAAGCCTGATCTTCATCCTCCCGAAGCGCGCCTTCTATGGTTGAAGTCACGAATAAATCATATCAACCATGATGAAACGATTTTATAGATCTTGACCTTATCGTCGAGCCGCTTCCGCTACCAGTGAAGATGCACGGAATTGCTACCGAGTAATCTCATAAGACGCCTTTTTTTCTTCCCTTGCATTGATTTTGAGATCATGCTGCATTGCTCTCAAAATGTGATCAAGGCAAATGACGAGATTTACGCGCTTTGTAGTCTCATTTGCCTGGGCAGACAGGATTGTTTAGAGTTCAAGTGCACGCTTCTGCAATGACAACTAACAACCACCACGGTAGTAAGAACGTACCTCAGTAGTGCTACAATCTCCACATTCAACTGCCGATCTTATGGAAGATATACTGACCTAACTACCCAATCGCATCCCTCCTTTTTCGAATATCCTCCTTTACCCTTGTGTACCATAGTGCACCAGTGAAGCCCAACCCCACTCCAGCGTTTCCACCATGCCACCCGGACGGGAAGATGATGACGCGCATCCCGCGAAACGCCATGGCATACCGTTATAGGAATGGACACTTCCTAGCGCCTTGATCCAATATTTGGTGGCCTTGAGCTAGCCTATACTCTCCAGCCGTAACGACATTTTACGGGCGTAGCACTAAAACTACTTGTCGTTCACTGATCAGCTCGATCGTTGAGTTCGGTTCCAGTGGCAAGCAAACAACTTACTCATCGGGAATTTGAGCGGTGAGTTCATCTGACATGATCGTTGCATCGTCTCGTTAGACGGGCTTACCGGGTAGAGGATGTCGTCAGAGTTCGCCGACTTGTGGTACGTGGATGATGACGTGTGGGACTGGGATTGGGTTCAACTTGAAAGGTG
>Ga0058698_10001538_pt1 | contig 10311 bp, 8 predicted proteins | sample AgamicAsSfe_FD_67288 | JGI IMG/M metagenome (GOLD analysis project Ga0058698, IMG submission 67288) | Agave microbial communities from Guanajuato, Mexico - As.Sf.e | ecosystem: Host-associated > Plants > Phyllosphere > Phylloplane/Leaf | place: Guanajuato, Mexico | collected 2012-05-30
ATTGAACTGACGCAAGCAGATAGAGACTCAACTGTCGCCGATTGAACTCTTAGACGAGCTTCAGAGGGTTGAAAAGAAGATGGACCGCGTCAAGATCATTGATAAAGGACCAAGGAATATTGATCTGGACATCTTGTTCTATGGTAGCACAGAGTATTCCGACGAGAGACTTCAAATACCCCATCCCTTGATGTTTGAGAGAGAATTTGTCCTGCGCCCACTCATCGAGTAAGTCAATGACATGTGTTTCCAATCAAACAATTCTGACCTTCCCTAGGCTTTTGCCGAAAGAGCCTAATCATTTTCCTTTCAAAGATAAGGTTAGGGATCATCTTGAAAGATTACCTGCACCAGATGTACCGCTAGTACCGATGACGCCACTTGCACCGGATCTATCACCTATCTCCTCTGTCCGACTGACAAACAACACGCGGGTCATGTCTATCTTGAATCTCACACCTGATTCTTTCTCGGACGGTGGTCAGAATTATCGTATCGACGAAGCGACGCTAGCGAATACCATCCGAGCACACATTGCGGATGGGGCTACGATCATTGATGTAGGAGGGCAATCAACTCGGCCTGGTGCCGTCCAAGTTTCCGCTGAGGAAGAGCTAGCACGAGTCTTACCTGCTGTAAAGCTGATTCGCTCACTGCCAGAGGCTGAGAATGTGGCAATCAGTGTCGACACATACCGTGGTAGCGTCGCTGAGGAGACGATCGCCGCCGGCGCAAACATGATCAACGATGTCAGTGCAGGAGCGATGGACGATGCAATGCTTTCAACCATGGGCAAACTTGGCTGCACGGTGTGTCTGATGCATATGCGCGGCACCCCAGAAACTATGACCAGACCTGAGATGACATCCTATCCCGACGGCATTGTGGAGACCGTAGGAAGGGAACTCCTCGAGCGCGTCTATGCAGCAGAGAAGGCGGGTGTTAGGCGCTGGCGCATCGTTCTTGATCCTGGTATTGGATTTGCGAAGACACAAGCACACAACCTTGAGCTGCTCCGCCGACAAGACGAGCTGATGAAATATCCGGGCCTAGAAGGCATGCCTTGGCTTGTGGGAACGAGTCGGAAGGCCTTCATCGGGCATATCACGGGAGTGAAGACGGCAAGAGATAGGGTCTGGGGAACTGCCGTTGCCATTTCGGCCGCTATCAAAGGCGGTGCGCAGATCGTAAGGGTACATGATGTGAAGGAGATGACGCAGACTGTAAAGATGGCGGATGCACTCTGGCGAACATGAACATGACTACGCACTCGTCAGCTCTTGCTCTGCCAAAGCATCTATGTCTTTAAGATATCTAGTTTTTCAACACATGGTCACTAGTAACTGTACAGTGATACTGTAGGCTCGGCCAGCTCCAGCACATACGAGACCTCGAGGATATTCAAAACACGATTACATGATGCCCATGTATACTAGACCTTTTCCCTCTCATCTCGAGTATGCTAACATGATCAATCTATTCGTACAGAATGGCCGGCTTCGCAACCGCCACAAGCAGTATCTAATCGAAAATGAATTCGATTGCAATCCAAATCCAGATCGTCCTATGACAATGAGGATCTGGCACGAAAAGTCAAGGTGACTAAGTCTTAGCATCATGGAAACAGCAGAAATCGTGAGAAGAGTAATCAGAATGTCAGGAAGGTAAACTTGATAATATAGACACTACATATATACAACAAGGCATTAAGATCCCTCAATGCCTATTAATGGCTCGCTTTCACAAAGTTTGCAAATCTACAACTTGCTACCACCGCCCATCAACTCAGCACCAGCCCCACTGATGGCTAGCTTACCCGTCTCCTTAACCTTGGTCTGGAACATGACTGTGTTCCCTACCTTCCACATCTCAGTGATCAATGTCTGACCTGGCAGCACAACACCCGCAAACCTGACCTTGATGTTCTTGAAGGGGCCATAGGTTTGTAGTACGTGCTTACCCGAGATACCAAAGCTGCACAGACCGTGCAGAATAGGTGTTGGGAATCCACCAGCTTTGCTGAATGATGGGTCGATGTGGAGTGGGTTTAGATCGCCAGAGAGACGGTAGATAGCCGCTTGCTCCTCAGTTGTGCGCTCCTCGACAACAGTGTCTGGTGCGCGTTGCGGTGGCTTGTGAACCTTTGTGGCAGCACCACGGTCACCACCCTTCTTCTGGCCACCAAAGTTACCAGAGCCACGGATGAATACTGTGCTCTCGTTGTAGAAGATCTCCTCGCCGGTCTTTGCATCCTTGGTGACGCTACCGTACACAACCAGTCCAGCGGCACCCTTGTCCACAACCTCCACGAGCTTGGGCACAGCGACAAGCTTGGCTTCAGTGGGAATAGGGAACTTTCGGATCTCGAGGAACTGCTCGCCGTGAAGGAGCATACGAGGGTCGAAGTTGGGGACGATCTCATCAAAGGAGAAGGGAGGCTCAGCGTTGAAAGGTGGTACAACACCGAATGTGGGGATTACTTGGAAGTTCTCGTCACCTTCGTAGACGAAAGGAAGGTCGGTGCGCTTAGCGCCAATTCCGAGGTCTGGAAGATGTGTTAGTTACGAAGCTGGTCTCATGGTATGGCTAAGACTTACTGTAGAGAATGACGTCCCTCTCAGTGTACTCGAAAGGCGTGCCCTGGGGTTTAGCAGCCAGAGCCTTCTTCTGAGCCTCGAGAACCTCCTCGTTACTCTTTGTTGGCTTCTTCTCCTTCTTGTTCTTCTTACTGGTGTTCTCCATGTTGGCCATGATGGACTTGAGACCGCTGGCGTTGTCGAAGGGGTGGTCAGCACGGCCATCATCGAAGTTGGTGATACGTTCCCATTGGGAGGCGACAGCCTCAGGAGTGAGCTTTACGTCCACAGGGAAGCCGTGTCCACCAGTTCGTTGCCACCTAGTCGCAGCGAACCATCCGGAACCCATCTCATAGAGGCCGCCAGTTGGCTCAGGGGCTTTGTCAGAGACAAGGAGAATGACCAGAGGAGCGTTGTAGTCAGGCTTGAGTGCCTGAACAACCTCCTCGGGCATGATGCTGCGGGTCATCTGAGTGCCAGCATTGGGAGCAACAGTGTTGACGAAGATGTTGTTCTTCTTGCCCTCAAGCGCGAGGGACTTTGAGAAACCGAGGATACCGCACTTGGCTGAAGCGTAGTTGGCCTGGCCAAAGTTACCGTAGATACCGCTGGTGGAGGTGGTGTTGAGGATACGACCGTACTTCTGCTTGAGCATGTAGGGCCATGCAGCCTTTGTGCAAGAGTAGGTACCGAACAAGTGAACCTTGTGAATGATGTCCCACTGCTCGTCGGTCATGTTGGCGAATGCCTTGTCGCGGAGGATTCCGGCGTTGTTAATCAGGATGTCGATGCGACCGTACTTCTCAATCGCGGTCTTGATAACAGACTCGCCGTCCTGGACATCGCCCTTGTTGCCAACGGCCTCTCCACCAAGTTTTTGGATCTCCTGAACAGTGTTGTCAGGGTTTACGAGGTCGTTTACAACAACCTTGGCACCGCGCTTGGCCAGCTGCAAGCAGTAGATGCGACCCAGACCGGCACCTCCACCAGTGACAAGAGCAACCTTACCCTTGAAGTCAATCGGCTCGCCCTTGGGGTTGGAAGGCAGTTGGTTGGCCTTCTCAAGCAGTTCAAGGGCGTTGGCTGGACCTTGCGGGTGCTCAGGCTTGGAGAAGTCGACAACGTCCTTCCATTTGGCAGCGACAGCCTCGGGTGTGAGGGAGTCGTCGGCCTTGAGCAGAGCGCCAGAGGCTCGTTCCCATCGCAGCTTAGCTACGTGGCCGGCGCCCGCCTCGAAGATGGCGCCTGTCTCAGTAGAGGATTTGTGTGTGAGGACGGCAACGAGGGGAACGATCCATTCGGGCTTCATTTTCTCGAGGACATCGGGAGGCATGACGGTTTCAGTCATTCGGCTAGCGGCGATTGGGGCGACAACATTGCAGAGGATGTTGTACTTCAAGCCCTCCTTGGCGAGCGTCTCGGTGAAGCCAACGAGAGCGAGTTTGGCGGCTGTCGGGGTCAGCAAATGCTTATGTTCTCATAGAAGATGCATGCATACCGGAGTAGTTTGTCTGTCCGAAAGATCCGAAAAGACCGGCAGCAGACGCAGTGCTGATCAACCTTCCGTACTTCTGTTTCCTGAAGTAGGGCCATGCGGCATGTGCGCACTTGTATGCTCCGTAGACATGGACGCGGTAGATCAGATCCCAGTCCGCCTGTTTCATGTTCTTGAAGCTGACATCTCGCAAGATACCGGCGTTGTTGATGAGGATATCAATACGTCCGAATGTGTCGACGGCCGTCTTGATGATGGCCTCTCCGTTCTCGACCGAATCGTAGTTGGCGACGGCCTTGCCGCCAGCGGAGCGGATCTCATCGACGACCTTGTCTGCAGCCTGTCATGGAGTCAGCAACGGAGTAATAATTGATAGACTAAAGCGCGTACCGCTGAGCCCTGTCCTTCGCCCTTGAAGCTTCCGCCCAGGTCGTTTACAACCACGTTCGCGCCGCGGCTGCCAAAGAAGACAGCATATTCGCGACCCAGACCACCACCAGCACCCGTTACCACAACGGTCTGGCCGTCGTATCGCAGCTCCTGCGCAGCCATGATGTGTTTGGTACGCTTTTGTGACGAGGCTGCCTCCTTGATTGTTGGTAGAGAGAAGTTGCGCTCGAGGAATGTCCGATACAAGCAAGCAACAAGAGTGTCAAATGTCAAATGGGTATCAGCAAAGATCCCACGTTGGTAAAGTGCAGGATATGAAAAGTGAAGATGAGAGGATAGGTGGCTTGCAGCGTGACGGATGTTCAAACTAAGGTCATTCTCGATCTGACCCGGACGTGTCTCATGAAAGCAGCCGAGCTGTTGATAATGACGATTTACCTCGGCCCCGACGGCAGTTGGTCATGTGTGGGGATCTGCGCACCGTGCACCGCATGCTTTCACATGTCTCCAACACCCCATTCTCTCCTCCTCATGGTAAAGTCCGGGGTATCATGTGACAATGACAAGAGTGTGCTCGACCTCATGCGCAGTTGCCCTACTTGTTCAGCCTTGGCTATAGAGAGTGGGTGGATGAACAGTTGCTGAGCTGATGTGGGGCTGCCAATACCACCGCCTCAAGGCCCGAAACACGTACTGTACGCGTCCTGGCCATCGCCACATTGGGGTGCAATAGAAAAACAGCAAGTGCGCCGTCGATTTTTGGCCCTTTAGTACATGTAAAGGCTGCAGTACAAGTGACTGTTTGTCTGGTGGATACTTACCACCAGCAAGATGCCCGACATGCAAAAACCTAAACCACGCCTTTGGAGACAAGGGGTGCTGTGATTAATACATAGGAGCCTCTATCTCTGGGTGCCTGCTAGTCTGCATCATGAAAATCACCAGACTTGCTATCTGCCAAGCTCACTGGATTGTGTGGTTGAGAGCAGCCACATCTAGGTCTAGACTTTTTCCATGATTTACATGTTCTAATGCAGCAAGCCAGCAATATTAAGTAAACACAACGCCCGGCCCGAGATTCACTGTCCATCTATGCATAGTTGATCGCATCACCGATCCTTTGCAAACACGATACTGCACCAGGATCATTCTAGCTCTGTAGCTATCTGCGTCATGCCGAGGACAACGCCGACCCAGACCCTCATCGTCACCGCTTCTTGACCACCATTTTCTCTCCCATAGCCAATGATTCCACAGCGCCTTCGTGCGTGAGCGTGCAGGACACCAGTCTTTGCACGCTGTATACGACCATCATGCGCGGTTCGGCCCGTTGACGGCTTTGACCGCCTTCAACATTCGCGTACCTACCTTACCGAGCCTCGAGGTCCTCTGCAATACGCCTATCGTAGACTGTGTCCTATTACTGCCGCTGATCAAAGAGCAGAAGACATGGGCTTAGTGGATGGAGAGAAGAAGGATATCGGGATGGGCATAGTGTGTCGGGAGCTATCATGGCCGACGTCACGCCGGTTACCACATGAGGGGTGTCCCATCGTAAAGTAGAGGGCAGAGTTTCCTTGGGCTGTAGTGGGTTGCAGAGCTTGTGTGTGCTGGGTGGCGATCCTTCTGGTAGTAACATTTTATCTGGAGGCACTTTAGCGAAACCGACTCATAATTCTGTTGGTGCGGACTATCAGAGTAGGAAAACTTTTGGTTTATGATGCCTGAATATTGTATTATTCTCTGACTGATCACAGCAAGTGGTAGGCCACGATTCTGCTTCTCACAGGAATGGAAAAATTTCGCGAGGCGGCTCAGGATGATCGTTATCGTGATACCAGCACGGATAATTGTAGGAGTGGATTTGTGGATGCACGATTGCGGGTACGGAACGCTTATAGATGCAAGTCGATATAACCCACACGTACTTTCATTCCGTTCCCTTGATCCGGCACAAATGAGATACCTTTTCCTTGTTCAAGGTCGATTGCATCTTGAGAGCCCTGGTTGAACTCGCTGCCAGGGGACGTCACTGGGTTTGATACCGAATATAATACTAGCAGACTGCATTCCCTCATCAGAAAAGAAGCCGCACGCGTGGGGTTAGTCCATCCATCCAGACTGCGTGTCGTCGCCTATCTTGCACAGGTTTTCCATTGGGTCAGTCGAATGCGCGTGGACTGTGGTGCAAGAGCACTAATTGGCCGTGTTACTCGCAGGAGGCTCGGCGACGAGTGTGAAGTTGTCGACTTTACGTCAAAAGCTCGGAGAATAATGGGCCGCATCCTTTCTGGCCACATATGTAGCAGGCCGAGCGCAGGCTACACTAGGCGCATCTTTACTAACCGGCAGTTCTGGTGTTAAGATTCATGGATCAACGAACGCACAGGGCAGCGCAGTCATAGCACTTATCCCCATAACCGTGAAGTAGTCCGGATGCTGAGGCAATGAGCGCCTCTTAGGTGCCAAATCCGAGTATTTCATATATCCTCAGCAGCCACAGGAATGACGTCGTGACGTGGCTTTCCATGGGCCTGCCCTTATCCCGAGGCCATGTCAGCGGTGTCATTTTCGAGGAGACTGTCAGCGGGGCTATCCGCCCGCCTGATGCATGCCATGCACCACGTGCTCATTAACGACCGTATTCGTACACTAGCGTAAGTAATGCCTGTTCTAATGGCGAATCGCAGATTGGGCGGCGGAATTTCTTCCGATGAGAGGTTTACCTAAAGTGTGTGGTTGGCGAGGCAGACCTAGGCAGGTAGGTCTACTATGGTGGGTCTTCTCATGTCTCGACCTACTGTAGGGTATGTACCTCAAAGGCCGGTGTGTCAGGCATCGTGGCCTATGGGATACGAGTTTTCAACGATGTCTCACGGCCGCACGATTGTCGAAGAGTCTTCGAGCAAGCCCTACTCTTGGAAGCTATAGACCCGATTGCTTGCCCCTGGTGGCAGTACGCCTCATTCTGATCCGACTACTTGCGTCCAGGGTGTTGAAATGGAAGCAGTAAAGCGATCTGCCCATCATTTTGCATCCCACAACGGATGTGGCTCTCGCCGGTCCAGTAGCCTTGTAAGCTACACATGTGACCGGATACTGGGGATCGCCCTAATGTCTAACGGCAAGCTGAAGAGATAGCGCTTGACTTCGTGGGATGAGAGGTGTCCAGGCTTCGATATCTGTGATTCAAGACGTGCAGCGACTTCGTCAGCATGCTTTAGTGACGTTTCTCTTCGCCACGATATCGGGTAATTTTGCGCCTTTGCCGAGCTGTCGTCAGCTCATAGCAATCTGCAGGCCACGAGGTTTACAGCGCCTTGCTGTCCTTTTGAAATCGTTTTGAGGTTTGAGCCATCCCTGTCACTTACCACATCCTATCTAGCGTAGTCGTTTTTCGTCGGTGGTGTTGACTGCGAGCTGTCGTCAGGTGCTCCTAAGTCACGAGTCTCTTGTCAAAGACCTCAATCGCAATGAGTGATGATTCAGAAAGAGTCAGCGTCCACGGCCGAGTCTTCCAAAGGATTTCCCTTGACGAGAAGATCTACTTCGCACCTGTAGCCATCGACGACCGCGAAGAGAGCAGACTGACCGCTCAACATCGCCTTGTAGCCAGAATCTTCGGCGACAGTTTGTTCTCCTCCAGAGTGTCAGTGGAAAACCCCTCTGCAATCTTGGAGTGCGGCTACGGTAATGGAGAATGGGCTGTCCAATGCGCTGAAGACTTTGAGGATTGCGAGGTGCGTACTTGATCATACCATATGCACAATTCAGGAGACCGGCGTTGGTACTGGCCTCGTACCGCTGAGAAGATGTTGACATTCCCAGGTAACTGCTGTCGATATATTCCCTATGTGAGTAAAGGCCATATCCGGAGTCCACCCACAGACGAAAACTGAGCCGACCTCCTATTTCTAGGGATCTCCCAGATCAACCCGAAAACTTAGATCTGGTTAGTAGCGTCCATATACGAACTGAATATGAGGCATGCTCTAACCTGGTATACACAAATTTAGATCTGCCATAATCTCAACGACCCTCTTCGCGATCCCGAACTATTCCAAGCGAACCATTACGACCTCATACACTCGCGATTCGTGTTCCCAGGTATAAAGACCGAGAGATGGGCCCGGTATATCAGAGATATGAAATTGCTGCTGAAGCCGGCAGGTTGGGTTCAGATGATGGAATTCCTGCCTATTATTCAATCCCATAACGGAAGTCTTACGGAGCAGTCTGCCGTGCGAAGATGGTGGCAGTCATATCAGGGCGCTATGGCAAGCATGGATCGTGACCCAAGGATAGGCCGTCGGTTGAAGCAGCTGTTGCTCGATAATAGATACCGAGATGTTGACGTCGAAGTGGTGCAGCTACATATAGGTGGTTGGTCCCCAGGTAAGGCCTCTCTACTGCATCTCGTATCATGTCTCCTACTGTGGCCAGTCGTGTTCCGCCATTCTTAGACCTATGCTCTATTCCACAACAGTGCTGAGAAGTCACGTATAGATCCCGCTCAAGCCAGCCTCGGCAGAGATTCTGTCGCGGTACGTATATCCGTGTTGTAGTAGATGAAATTCTGCTGACCGCACGTTCACGCGTCCAGATGATTGGTGACCTGCTCGAATCTCTTGGGCTATGGCCGTTCACATCGACTCTTGGTCGTACAGCCGCAGAATTTGACTCTCTGATGGAAGAAGTCCGTACAGAGCTCCAGGACGTGAGCCTGAAGCTATATATCGAGATGTAAATGACGACTCGTCCCAATTGATGGTGTGTGTGTGTCTAACTTGCTCCCAGATATGTCGCTACGGGTCGGAAAAGCACCCGGTAATGCAGCATGCATCTATTGACGTCGATGTAGGTGCTGCATTGCACTACGGATCTTTCAAATTGCACGGGTGCACAGGGCCGTGGTTGCGTGAGGCGAAGAGGGATGGCCAATATGGTCGGGAGCACGAGCATCTTCCTGTGGATGTCAGAACTGTGTGACGAAGGCAGGGCAGTCTACACGACTCCATCGTGTCCAGTAAACATCAACAAGCTAGTTCCGAATGCTCAAAAACCAGCCAGGCTGATAAGAAATTCAGATGTCCTCCTAACTCTCACATACATGCTTACAAAGGGTCATAGTAAGGATTCTGATAGCAGCCTTGCTGTCTTCCAAGCTTGCCAATTCCAAGCAAGCTAAGCTCATACTCTCAACATTCGCTGGGTGGGCAGATTGCGCCGACCGCAACAAGCCCCGCTTCGACGAGGTTGGAGGCATTACTCTATCATGTAGGCGGCGGCTCCCTTAAGGCAACTCCTCGGAGGCGAACGCGTGTTTGTGGCATACTCGAGTATGTCTTCAAGCTGCTGTATCGCCTGATTCGAGCGCGATGGTGGTTTGCTGGAGAGGCTGAAGAGAGTGAAAGTCGACAAGTGACATGCACGATGTCGATGCAGGATTGACACTGGGGTGCTGCTGCGTGTACACGAAGGAGGTGCCGAGGGTGAGAACTCAAAGAGCAGAGAGGGTCAAACAGATGACAAGGGAAGGTGGGGCGACAAGGGACAGGCTATGGGACGCTAGTGGCCCTGGAGAGTGTTTGTTCGATTCTAAGGAAGGAACCATCGTCCAGACCACCTACGTCAACCTTCGAAATCGCGTCTTCACTCCACAAATCGGGGGCGAGAAGCCACAAACACAGTCATCCAACAAGGCCGGGATCTGTTCGGTAGGTTTATTCGGTCTCAGGTCAATTTCCCCGACAGTCTGGTAGCGAAATATGCGCTGCGATGGGGCACTTCTTTGGCTAGACTTCAACGCCTTTGAGACCGAACAGCAGGATACCACTTCGTCAGCATTGG
>Ga0058698_10001540_pt1 | contig 10298 bp, 12 predicted proteins | sample AgamicAsSfe_FD_67288 | JGI IMG/M metagenome (GOLD analysis project Ga0058698, IMG submission 67288) | Agave microbial communities from Guanajuato, Mexico - As.Sf.e | ecosystem: Host-associated > Plants > Phyllosphere > Phylloplane/Leaf | place: Guanajuato, Mexico | collected 2012-05-30
GAGGGGCATAGGGTGTTAGGAGCGAGCGGAGGGCGGAGGGCTTGAGGAAGGGAGGGATCCGGGAGAGGTAGCAGACGCCGGTTTTGAGGGATTTGGATTGGGCGGAGGCGGCGCGGCGGGCGAGGGTCGTGAGATCGGGCTTGGGTTTGAGGTTTGAGAGAGCGGCTCTGTCCTTTGACGGAGGCTTTGTTTTTGATCTTTTTGATTGTGATGGGGGTTTGCTTCCGTCCTCTTCTTCGCTTTGACTTTCGGGATCCTCCTCGTCGAGATCGACCGGTGCGTCTAAGTCCTCTCCATCCACACTAACAACGTCGTCGTCGTCCTCATCCTCGCTCCCTCGTTCAGGCGCTGCCGTTCTCCTTCTCTTTGCGCCGTGTAAAACCTTACTGTTGGAAATGTCCTCGGAGTCATAGCCAACAGATCCATCCTCTTCGTCACTTGGCAGGTCCAGATACTCGTTGCGCTTACGTGTAGTCATTATGTAGTAGTGAATGACCGAGGTGTCTCAATGATGTTTCATTGATCAAGAAGACAATTATTGATCGGCGCTACCCCGGACTTTATGAATGACATAGATGACATAGTGCTCTCGTGAGCTAGCCACTCCACCTAGCTCTTTCCTCACTCTTGCGCACCAGCCTCAGTTCCTATCATTCAACAGCTCCGACATCTAAGCTAGGGCGTGCTGACCTTGCATTCCAAAGATTATATACAGCCACCATGGTCCTCGAAGAAGTCAACCGCACCTCCCCTAGCGCCTACTCCGACAATGACTCCTTCTCCTCAACCGACGATGCCCCCGCCGATTCCTCCTCCTCCGCCTCGCCCTCTACAGCCACACACACCTACAACCTCGACGTCTCCCAACTCGCCACCGGCCTCCCCATCCTGGGTCCCCTCACCGGCTTCACCGAACAACGCCGCATTGCCACAATCCACCACTCGCTCTCCGCCGTCCAAAAGCTCGTCCGCCGCCCCCTCCGCGACGAAGAAGTCCAAGCCGTCGCCTTCCATACCGCAAAAGGTCTCTCTATCGCATCGTACGGCCAACCTCTTGGTATAGCAGGCGGGCTATGGCGAGCTTACAATAGTAAAGCCACATGGCGATTCCCGTTCGTGCAGCCAGATTTGGAGAAGTTCAATCCTGAGAAGCTGGGGCCGCTGAAGGGAGAGATGGCGAGGAAGGGGTGGCATGTCCTGAGAGCGGCGGCGTATGGTGCCATTGGAGGATGGGTGGGCAGGACGATCGTTGCAGGATACGCGGCTACTGTCGCCGCAACTGGCCAAAGGATGGATAAGCGGATGGGGGATATTGTGGATGCGATTGGCAAGATGGGAAGAGATGAGAGGGGGAATCGCGCGAGGGAGAGCGTGAAGCAGGGTCCGGGAGCCATACAAGGACAGCAACAGGGTGGCCAGGATGCGGAATCTCCGAGCTATGGTGCTTATTCCCCAACGTCGGCGGGCGACACTGCGTACGGTGCCAGCGGGAAGAGTACAGACGACGGCCTCCTCGGTAACTCATACACACGCACTCAGTCCGAGCAAGCACAGCAGCAGCAGTCATCCTACAGCAGACCGAGCGCATCCAGCTCGCCCAGCATATTCGACTACGACGACGCCTCACCCACCTCCAGCCCGGATCCGCGCGATTCGCAGAACGCCAACGAAACCGCCTGGGAGCGTCTACGGCGTGGTGGTGGAACTCCATCTTCTTCCTCGCCCTCGGTCCAAGCCAGGCAGAGCGCGCAACAGCAGTCACAAAACGCTAGCGGCGATGCGTGGAGCCAAATGAGAAGAGGAGGTGAGGTACAGGCGGAGCAGAGGCAGGGGAGCACGTTGGGAGACTCTTTTAGCTTTGCGGATGGGAGTGAGGCGGAGAGGAGGACGGAGAGGGAGAGGGCGCAGAGGGAATTTGATGAGAGAGTTGAAAGGGAGAGAAGGGGCGAGGAGTTTGGTGGTGGTGGGAATGGCAGGAAGTGGTGAGATAGAGGATAAGAGTCTATTGTATTGCATAGCGGACCTGGAAAGGTGCATACTTTACGAATGCAAATCACAAGCATTGTAGTCATACGCGATTATTACTAGCGCCGGCCGAAAGTCGCATTAATGTCTATTCTAAGTGTCTTATAAAGTCATGAATCATAATCTCGTGCCACATAATTCATCTCGCACCTCCTCCCACCCCTTCCACCTCCCATGATCCTATTTCAGTCCACCCCTCCTCTTAACCGCCCTACAAACCTCCAACGTGCCCTCCCTCCCCGCCTTCCGCCCCGTCTCCAGTACAATAAACCTCGTAAAATCCCTACTCACCCAATAACTACTATGCGCGCCCAGCATAGTCAAATACTGAATCTCCAACGCCCCACCACCGTATCTCAGGAAGAAATCCACCGTTCCATTGTCATTGAGCAGCGCGAACCTCTTCTCCGCCAGCTCTTCGCGCGTGAAATTGTGCGTTTCGAGCTCGACGTTGGAGGGAAGCCGCGGGAGTGAGGGTATCTTGAGCATGGAGTCGGGCTGGGTCGTGGATGAGGCGGAACCGCGGAGGGCGTTGGAGAAGGAGAACCAGGACGTGGTGGTACTGGGGATGTGGGTGGACTTGAGTGATGCGGCATAGATTGTGTCAATGGTGGCATTTAGTTTGAGTGCAACGGGGTCGTAGGGGTTGATGATGTTGTAGAGGTTGTCGATGGCGAGGCAGCCGTAGGTGTGCTGCTCGCCGGAGACGCCAGCACTGGCGTCCGGATTGAGGTCAACGGGAGAGGTGAGAGGTCGGCCGCGCCGAGGTACTATATTTGCTTCTTTCAGTAAAAGGAAGAGACCTGCTGGAGAGCCGCAGAGGTAGAGATTTGTAGTATTGAAGGAGAAGTGAGAAGGGTCTGCTGGATCCTCAAGCGCGAGTTTAGTGTCCACAAACGTGGGCTGCTTGGACAGAACATCGACGGCCATTACGCTGCCAAGGGAGTGTCCGAGGACATGCACTCGGCCATATTGTTCGAAGCCAGGGTTATTCTGACACCACAGGCGGTGGACTCGGTTGGCTTCGCGTATCACAGCCGCAATCAGAGTATCATGATGATCACTCAGATAGTATGGGACGTCCAGCATGACATCGGATATGATGCCACGGACGGACGGCAGTGAATCAGGCGTGATGTCTGAGATCTTGTATCGATTCAGGTTGGGATCATCTGGCTCGTCGCGATACCCACCTTCTTCCATCTTGAGTGTTGCCCTCCAATTGACTGGCAAGACCATTATGCCACCCATATCCTTGCGTAAGTGCTGTTTGACGGTATCGCTGCCTAGCTCGACATTGACTTCACGACGGAATGAGTTCATGGCATGAGTGAAGTGGAAGCTTTCCATCCTTTCGGACAGCTTTTGGCCAATGCCCTAGGCAGATGAGTGCTTCAGTCATGTACTTTTAGGTATTACAGGAGAATACTTACATGTATGACAAGTATAAGATCAGTGACCTGCGGACGCTTCGACTTCGCTAAAGCTGGGTCAGATCGCAGCCGCGGCCCAGCGGGCCTACCGGCCTGCGATGTAGACACACCCTCCTGGGCTTGCGCCAGCTTCTTTCCAGTCTTGGGCGGGTTTAGCTTGTCCCAGATACTCTGATCGAAGCCTCGAACGACAGGGATACCTATCTTGTGCCCTTTCTTGATATAGCTGGCAAGGGGCTTTCGTCCGTAATACGCTGATGGCTGCAAATTTGGTCGCAGAATGTAAGCTTCTGTAGCATTTGCGTAGATGACCGAGGACTGAAGATGATGTCTGCGGACACCGTCTGGCTCCATGTTCGAGGTGCCTGCCGCCTTCATGTCAATGTCAGAAGGACTCATCACATCGATAACACTACAAGCTGCTGCGAGTGTCTCTAGTCGCTTCTGCTCCGGTGTGTTTTCACTTATTGGGCTAGCTGTGCTCATAGCCGTGCTAGGGCGGGAGTCTGCCATGATTGATAAGTCGGCTGGCCATAATGAATGGGCAATCTTCTCTTCGCCAGCTGCGCCAGCCTCGATTGCACTATTGAGCTGATCACTCCAAGTGTCTGTCCACGGCTGTAGCGATAAATACCCAGCCTCCAACATGTTAGACACATCACTTGGCATTGGAAGCATCGTCTCCTTGCTGAACCATGTCCCTCTGAGTACGGAAGCAACGTCGTGGACAGGTAGCCAATAGATAGGCTCCATCACTAGATCTGGTATAACAACATGATGCACTCGAGAAACTCCTACCGGTATATTGACCTGGGGTATGGTCAACGCAACTGGGTTTACTGCATCCGGTGCTGCCGCATGCTCGACGTCCAAATCTCTATCCAGATTCAAGCTACTCCTCTTCGAATCCGAGCGAATGTTCACCCTCACAGGCGCTCTGGCGAAGGGGTTCCCAGTAAGACCCCCTGCACTGTTGTCCAGGTTTGTGCCATCAGTACCAGCGAGATCTAGCACCGGCGATGTTGAGATGAGGCTAGCCCGTGAGGCAGCCCGTAGTCTTCCCGTACCACTCCCATGATGTCCTTCGATCGATCTCCTTACAACATGCCCAGACGTGAGCTCTCGATTTACAGCTGAGTTATGTGGTATGCCTGACCCACTACCTTGTCGGCTTCTCGATTGACTAGGCTCTCTTTGCTTATTCCTCGCCTCTCGTAGATAATTACTGCTCGACTTTGGGTCCAACTTCTCAGCTATTGCCCTTGCAGCTGCCGCTTTCTCCAAATCACGCTCTCCATTATGCAATAAAGTCTTGCGATACAGGTCATTCCATGCTCTTTCGAGTTCTGTATTGTCATACTGAGAGAATGGTCGTGGCGCGAAATATCCCGCATTAGTAGTGCTGGTAGTTGGTGGAGGCAGCGGAGAAAGAGGATCATCTATGATCAGTGGTGAAGAGTAGAAGAAGCGGATATTGATGGGAGGTGCTTTCTGAATGTGACTATCATCGCGGGCGAAGCGATGCGACCGAGCGCTCATAGCTGACAACAGTATTCAATTCTGAGCACAGCCGCCCGGGAGTGCGATATATCAATGCCATCTTGTAAGCATCGAGATTGAGTCACGCACGCGTGTGTCAGACGTGTATCAGAAATCGTGACGTCGTGATCGGCAGTACATCATTCGAAACACCGTATTATTGTCTTTCGCATCACTTTCTGGCATCGCAATTTCGTCCTTACAGTACCAGTTCTGTTGACTAGCATTTTGAAGATCACTGCCGTCTACCTACACATCCATTGAAGATGTCCCAGCATGAGCTCTCACCTGAGCTGGACCCGCTCCTCTCTACCACACCCTCAGCCATAAAGTTCGCCAACTTCTTCCTCCGCCCATTCATGATTGCCGAAGCAAGCATGAACTTCTTCGGCGGCACTATGAGTACGTCCTCACCACCACTCGTTGCCCTGTTCGACATCACTAACAGCCACCAGTGCTTCTCTTCCCCTCCCAAATCCTCTCCGCCATCAGCAACCCACACTCCACCTATCCCCTCACGGAAAGCACAACACCCTCCACATCTTCCATCCAGCTAATACAATGGCTCGGAGCACTGACCTGGGCACTCTCTGCACCTCTCCTCACCGCATCCCGCGTTTCGGCTAGTCCGTATGAGAGAAGAAGCTCGTACATCACACTGGCATCGGGTGAGGTCGCGTTAATGGCTGTTATGGTGTTGCAGCTTGCAGCTGGCGGGACAGGAGCTTTTGGAATTGGTGGTACGGGAGGTGCGTTGACCATGAAGACGATAGGTGTCTCATTTGGCGTGCTTGGTGCGACTGTGTTACCCAGAGCGTGGGCGTTGTGGTCGAAACCAGAGTGGTTTGGTGATAGAGATGCTAGCGGAGGATTCAGCAGCGCCAGGCCAAAGAGTCGTGCCAGCTGAACGCGAGGGCACAACATAATGTCTTTTTAGGTTGCGGAATTCTACGACTATTCATCCAATGTCTTCTGTATTACGTCGCGAACATGTAGGTCATATATATATCTGTAATACTTGGTCATAGTAGCCTTTCATAGCCCAACTTGTTACTAAGGACTCTTTTGATGCTGTCGTAAAGTGCTTCATGATGACCTCTTACCAGACATGGACTCATCTCACATCAACCACACCAGATGTCTCGTTATCATATGTCCCTTGCACGTTGCCAGCCGTCCCCTCATGGTCATTGACTTTAATCTGCCGACTTGTCGTCTCGTGATATCATATCTCCCTCCTGTACCCCTGCTACCTCATGCTCCATAACCACCGAGCCACATGAGCCTACACATTCCGCCTAATCTCCCACTTAATCTCCTTGACGCTGACTTCCTCACTCGCCTTCTCATCATAATCATACCACTCTCCCTCGCTCAAATCAATAGCCGCAAACTTCGTAGCATTGACCGAAGATTTGGCTTGCCAGTCACCCTGTACACAAGGCCAGTCAATATTCTCCTCTTCGCGATCCATGTTGTCTCGTGGTCTTACATCAGGTCTAAACTCCACAAACTCCAATCCTCGATTATCTATCTCCAGCACCTTCTGTCGCCCGCCCTTCTCGGCATCATATGCAAAGGGGCCGTCCTTCACGCTGGCAGAGTGCTCCCGCTTGCAGTTTTTGCAGCGCCAGACGAAGTGGGCTGAGCCGCGTGAGCCGGAGATTTCGTTGTCGTCCTGTTGGTCGGGGAAGGATTAGTGGTTTTTGCGGGCGAATGGTCGGGAAGGTGGCGAGTAGAGCCTGGAAGTCGTAGCATAGAGTTCGGGAGGCTGCTTCATGATAGAAGGTCCGCATTCTGGATACTATGCAGGAAGAAAAGATGGGATTTACATACATGGCGACTGACACCAACCCAATTGTCGTGGACCTCGCGGCAGGATGTGCACTGTACTTTAAAAGTGTAGTAGTACGGCGTCTCAGCCGTGTCTGTTGGCTGGAGATCTGTGACGCTGTAAAGTTGCGGAGTCCGGTCAGCAAGGCGAAGTGTTTGTTGCTATAGTTGACATTGTAGATATGATTGCCCTTGTGCGAGGGCGAGTGTAGGTGCGAGGCAGGTAGGTAGGGACCTCTCGCGAGAGAACAGACAATACCCGAAGCAACGCGGTCAGTCACAGTACAGTATTGAAAATACATGATGAATCACTGCAGCATAGCACGTCGCTGTCACGGGAAGTAGTTTTTCCTCGGCTGTGACATCGCACATCACCATTTGTCAAAGACGTACCCAGTCAGCTCCGCGTCTAACGTCAAGATGAGCATTTCGATTGTCTGATTTCTGCTCCACGGGCGTCGTGACTGTTAGGTGTTGCTTGAAGAACGTGGTGGTTACTGTACAGTAGAACCTACAGGGGACGATCTGGGGCATTGAGCCCCGTAGAATCAACCACAGCCCGCTTAGTCGCCACTTCGCCCGGGAGGCCTTGTCATGTCCTACATCAGCAACATCAACAATAACAAGCGGGACTATAATGGCCACCGCCTCTACTCCGCCTCGGGTCAGGGGCCTCAACCTGACGTGCGGAGTCCTGAGGACGGTCGTCTCACGTTCCCCGACGATGCCGCAATGGCTTCTGCTCCCCGCACGATCTCACGCGCACCAAGGGCATTACAAGTACGACAAAGCCTACTGAGCATATGATAGTGATGCTGAATCTCAACCCCTTTCCTCCTAGGCTTGCAGAGGTTGTCGTAGTGCAAAAACAAAATGTGATGAAGCACCGCAGTGTAGGATATGTTCAACGAAGGGGATATTGTGTGTGCGCGATCCCATCGAGCCTCGCCCAGCGTGAGTACACGAAACATCATCAGCTTCATCACTTGTTCGGTGCTGACGGCTCACAGAGCTACCAATACACAAGCAGAGATCCTGGGCAAATTGGACAGACTGTTAAGCGCACAAGAAGAGCTCCAGAGTACTATCAAGCGAGCCGTGCCTTCTCTCTTTCGCAACGCCGAGGCCGGACAGCTATCCAATGACCATAGCCTTGAGGAACAAACCCGTGCGGGTAATGTAACGACAAGTAATCTATGTTCGCCTATGAGCGGGAGTGTTGTATTGGACAGTGCAGCAACACCCTTACAAGCTCAATCCGACAAACCACCACGTAGACACAGGCTATCCAACTCGAATGAAACGTCGATCCCAGCTGATCACACGACTAGATGGGTAGGAATATTGGAGTGGCCTGCAGTCCGCCACATCACTGAGCCTTTCATCCCCGTGCATGGATCGTGGCCAGATCCTCTGCAGCAGGAAACCACGGACGAAGACTTTCGGCTTGGTGAACACGGCGACAACGATGAGTTTGACGAACGACCAATATCCAGCGTGCAGCAACGGAATCCGTTCGATCGTTTTATAGCAATTGATTCTGCCCCAATTAACGATAACAGGCACCAGCACCAGCGATTCACCGAAGCAGCCATGTCGCGACTTTCAGACAGATTTCTTTCGAGATTCGGTGTTATGCATCCTGTTATTAGTCGACAACAACTTGAGCCTCTGATGGCAGAGTTTCGCGACGTGGCTATCGACGCAAAACGTCTCGTTGCATCCTTCGGTATGCATGATGACGAGACGACATCGAATTATATATTCATGCCTCGCTGGTCTGCGGAACAGTCGATACACGTTGCCCTGACACTTCTCGTCTTCGCTTTGGGCGAGATATGTGAGCATATGGAGGAGGAAGATGTGTCTGTCGTACCTAGGCAGCAGCGTGACAGAACATACGCAACATCGGATCCAGGCTTTTCATGCTTCACAGCCGCAGCCACTTTAATGAGTCACAATTATCGACAATGGAAACAGTTACTATGTGAACATGTCCAGGCCAATATCCTTGCCGGGCTGTATCAAGCACAATTCTCACGAATTCTCGAAAGTCATGCGTATTACGCAAAAGCCTCACATCTTTTGTACCTCGCTTTGAAACCGTGAGTAATAAGTCTAGCTCTCCAGTCTCGAAAAGAATAAAGCGAGCTAGCTCATCACACTAATCCACATAAGACACCGACCATCCTTGACCGCCATGGTAGAGAAACACGAGCGCATCTCAGCTTCCATGAATCACCTTGTAATATTATTTTGGACATGTCTGCAATTAGAGAGGTACTGTAATCTTTCAATGATCCAACCCAATAGTACATTCCAGCTAACGACCACCCTCTCGCTCTTCCGAACAGCGACATCATAGCCGAACTCGACGTGCCCCAATCCGCGATTCTCAAATGGGAATCCACCATGCCCTGGCCCGACCTCGGCGTTTCCGTAGAAATGGGCCTGCATTCGGAAACCATGCAGTGCTATCTCGCCCTCCTATGGCTGCGGCGCCGCCTCAACCACGTGCATATCGAGTTATACGCCCCGGGCGTGCAGGAAAGTGAGTCGTTGTAAATCGTCAACCCTGACAGTCCGACGAAGTATCTGATTTACTAAACTTTTGCTTCTACAACTCACAGGCTACACGCTCTCCAAACTAAACGAGCCGCAAACCATCTCCTTCGTCGACTCCCTCCGCGACAGCCTCGAAGGCTCGCACGCCATCGCTCCGCCATGGGTATGGGGATCCGCCGATGCACGATCCCCCTCCTCCAGTACAGCCAATCTCCTCGCGGAACGTGTGCGTGCAAAGTACTACGGCGGCATCGTCATCATCTACCGACCATTCCTGCGCATGGTACTCAACAAGCATGCTGGTATTGACACCGGGAAACGAGCGGAACCTCACGATCAAAGCTTCTCGAACGTGGTTCCACCACTGGTCATGCAGTATGCGGAGCGGTGCGTCGAGGCGCTGGTGCAGAGCACGAGGGTATTTCATCAGGTGCAGCGGCGGGCGCTCATCTTGAGTAATCCGTGGGGCACTGCTTATGCGTAAGTCGGCCGTGTCGGAATTTGGTTCTTAGGTGATATTCCTTGCGAGCCGCCATCTTCTCACTCTCACTCTCCTCCTTACCTCTTCCCAAAGCTACCATCATCCCTTCATTGCGCAACCCTTCCATCCATCCATAGATCCCCATCTCCGCCACCCCATTCCAGCAATACGCACCCAAAAAAAACCCACACACCAAAAAAGCTAACGCCCTCTCTCAACCCACACAGACAAAGCGGGAACCTCCTCCTCCTCCTCGCCACGTACCACGACGAGCACCTGCGCTCTTTGATCCCGTACGCGCTCCTGGTGGACTTGGTGGATAAGACGTTGCGGTTCGTGCATAGTGTCAAGTTTGGGTCGAGGGCGCTGGGGAGTATGTATGACTTGGTCAGGTGGACTGCTGAGAGGGTTTTGGGAAAGGA
>Ga0058698_10001541_pt1 | contig 10285 bp, 7 predicted proteins | sample AgamicAsSfe_FD_67288 | JGI IMG/M metagenome (GOLD analysis project Ga0058698, IMG submission 67288) | Agave microbial communities from Guanajuato, Mexico - As.Sf.e | ecosystem: Host-associated > Plants > Phyllosphere > Phylloplane/Leaf | place: Guanajuato, Mexico | collected 2012-05-30
ATGTATGGCAGAGCGGACGGGATGCCCAGTTTTCACTGACCTATGGTCGTATGTGCTTGGAGGCATGTATTTGTTGCATATAACTTTTGAATCAATTGGTCAATGGTCAAAAGAAAAGTATGGTTCAAAAGCTGAAGGGCGTCAGCATACCAGATTTCACACTTCACAAGTAACTCAAAGTAACTCAGAAACAGTTCATCCAATCTTGAGGTACAAAGACGCACGCGAAGATCGTCCGTGGTAAAAAATGCCAGAGTCGGTCTCATCTCAGCTCCAGATTTTGCCAGTAAATTCTCAAGCTTGAAGCCCAACCACCTGTCCCTCTCCTTAGTCTCCTAGTCCTCTGTCAGGTACACAGGAAACTTGAACAGTTCATGCTGCAAACCTTCCCCACGAGCCTTGGCGCAGACATCCTTGTCAGTCGCGTCCGTACTCCCGCTACTCAGGCTTAGAATCTCCGGAGTCTGGACCTGGGCTAGACTCTGCCAATAATTGCCTAGCATCGTGTGCCGGGTTTTCTTGAGGAACAAGGCCGTCGTTGTCGCGACAATCGCCATGTGTACGCTCACGAGGATTGTGACGCCGAGAAACCCCAAATGGGATTGAGGGTAGAGGACAGTGGTGAAATGGACTTGGGTGGATGTTGTCGCAGTCTGGAAGCGCGGGATTTGATCGTAGTACGCCATGCTGGACAGTATTGTGATCATCGAGGCAAGAGCCCATGCGATCGAGCCGCTCGTGGACCTGAATCTTCTGAACAGCGTCGAAAGGTCTTCGTTTGCCATGATCGGGGTGTCGCAGGAGGTCATGCCCGGCCGGCCTAGGTCTGAGCCTTCCATGAAGACCGTCAGGCCTGCGCTGACGGGGGACATAACGTCGCTTTCTCGGCCCCCGCCTCCTCCTATCATGTTGGCGATTTGCAGACCGAGAGGCGGCACGTTCAGCGGTACTTCGTCATCGTTTTGTCGTGTCCAGTCCGTTCTGGGCTTCAGGCGGAGACCGCCAGATGACCTTTTGTCATTCGTTCCGCTCGCAAATTGTTGTACGATGTCTGGAGCTGTCTGGAAACCTAGTCGCGGATCCCACGAGCCGACAGATTCCGTACGATTGCTGTCAGAAGACATCTCGACCTGCATTCTGGCCATGTCCCAAGACGTGTGGCAGAGGGTAACATTCACATACGAGACTCCTGAATTGGTGAAAAGCTCTGTCCAGACACCATGCCTTCGAGAGTCGGTCAGGATGGTCGAATTTGAATCCTGTCTTTCTTCCAGAGGAGCGTCCCAAAAGAGATATGGGTGACCCCAGGTCACAGAGAGGTTTCCCTGGCTGTGTGATTTGTAGTCCGGTGTGATAGTTACTTTTGAACGATTTGCAAAGTGGCTGAGCAAGCCGCCTATACAGGTTATATTTCCTTTATCATTAAAGGGGCAGCTCAAAGAACAGAGAGATGACTGCCCCAGCGGCTCTAGAGACAGATCACATGAGAAAGGAATCTGCTCAGAAGTCGGCACAAGTCGTTCCGCCGCTCTCGATGGGCGGTAAGCGCCAGTAATTATATGTTTAAAATCGAGTATTGTGTATCCTTGCGTACGAGTGACATTGAGGTCATCCAGTAATGGCGCCTGACAAGACACACGCGAGTCCAGAACCGTAGCTTTCCCTGAGTAGCTGCGTAAGGTCTCCCGCTTCGAGGTTTGAGGTAATGGTACAAAAGCCCGCAGTAGAACTCCTGTGTCATCAACGTCTTCCGCCACACGTACCTCCTCCCTGTATTCCGCAAAGATGGGGAACGTTGGAGGGCTCCGAAGCCAGGTACTCTGCCTCACCTGCAGCGGGTATTCGGTCATCATAAGTTTATCGGGAATAGGCGTCTCGTTGTACTCGAAGTCGTAGAACACATCTTCCCCGTATTGACGGCCTGGAAGCGTCCCTAGAGTCAGATCTGAAACCAGGATGGTCGAACTGAATTGTAGCAGGACGGTAGTCAGACAAAGCAGAGAGATTAGCACAACAGGACTCGAGGTGCGGACCTGACGCCAAGATGACATTTTGCAAAACGATGGCCGCAGCAAGAGCATATACGGGGGAACTGATGATGCTCTCGCAAAAGCAACAGCAGGCACATCAAGCAAAAATACCGCATCAGTCTCAAGAGCAATGCTCGCAAGCATACACACGACGAAGCCGGCTTGCACGTCTGCGCATGTTCGAAGCACCAGTGCAGATATAGTGAGTGCCCTAGTAGCCCAGCCATTGATCATAATTTCATGCCAAATGTGCTGACGAGTTGTTCCATATGAGAGGAAGCCCATAAAGGCGATGGCGACTAGCGAAATCAACGTTGCTAGTGAAAGCAGAGAGGTTGCGGCGAATCCGATTCGATTGTAGCCAGACAAGCTTTTGAGCGAGCTATAGCCAGCAGACTGCGGCAGAATTGGCTCAGACACGTGAACAGGGACGTAGGAGTCGGGTTGCATGTTCGTCATTTCGCAAGGTTGTGAGTGTGTTGCCCGTAAATGCTCGATGTCGCCAAGTGTAAAGCCATCGTTATCCGAAGTCCACGAGTCTGGAACTGCATCTGGTTCCTCCCGAGATCGTGACTGCCTAGCTCGAAAGTGTTCAACATCATCCAAAGCAATATCATCGATACCTGAAGTCCAGGAGTGAGTTCGTTGGCTAGAAGTCATGAGAGATTCCGATTGCGATTCCGCACGGCTAGGCTCGTCCCCAACATGGGCTGACATTTTTCAGGTTACCAAAGACGGGCTGGTACCGCTATCGGTCATTTTGTGAGGCCAGTGTCTGATTGATGGCGGTGCCCCATTACATGATGGGCGAGGCTATAGTTATAGGCACATGTCTGCCTCACAGCCTTGCGGCATGCGCGCCGTCAGAGGCCACAGCCTCGCAAGACTATTCTTAGAGGATACTTCTGGACATGCCAAGATCAAGTGGTAGTGGTCTTCTCGCAATGTTGGCTGGGATGCTGCGTCAGGATCGGCGCGACGCATACGCGAGGGCACCTCCTGCCGACGCCACCAAGGCAGACTTACATATATGGATAAGCTGATGAGGAGCCATGATAGGCACCGCATATTTGCACCCGACTCAGACGCATTGACGTGCACCATTCGGGCTGCGATATTGTCCCCGATGCACAGCTCACATGTCAGCGTGGCGCGATATAAGGCGCTGTTCTACTGTAAGAACCTGATTAGTTTAGCTTAGTTGATACTATTTCTAAAAGAAACAAAAGAAAGCCTTAGGTACCACGCTCTATCTGCTACCTTTTACCTCACCTGTGCGAACAACAGCATAATCTGCTTCGTAGACAGAGAGTAGGGTATCAGGGTAGTTAAACCAAAGGAAAGGACGGAAGAATCTAATGCGCAGCGATTGCGTCAAGATGAAGAGCCTTTCATCGCTTCTCCGAAGTCGTCGACTCAATAATCTGCTCAACTCGGAACGAATCCACCGTTGCGTCCTTGAACTTCCTAGCAGGAACTTTGCTCTCAAACAAAACGTCAAGCTCCGCATAGCTACGACCCTTGGGCTCTGGCAGGCGGAAAAATGTCCACGTAAGACACAAGAACGAAGTGCCGGCCCAGAAGAAGCCTGCTTTGGCCTTCCAATTCCAGTACGCCGGGTTTAGCATGTACGGCGTGATCACGCCGTTGATGATGCCTTGACAATTGTACAGGCTGCGGGCCAGCACAATGGTCTTCGTGCGCAAACGACTTGAGGGAATCTCAGCAACGATCGAGTACGCTACCGTCCCAACGCCAATGTCGTAGCACAGTGTGAAGAGTAACAGGAGGGTGCCGCTCCCGTACGACGCTCCTTTGGTCTTGGATAAGCTAGTGAAGCCAAGAGACAGGAGGATCAGGAATTGGCCAGTCAAGCCGCAGAGGTATATCGTTCGTCGGCCAAGATACGTCATGGCGAACCATGAGATTACAACTCCAATGATGGCGACGGAGTAGGTGGCCATCGAAAATTCAAAGGAAATTGTTGTCGGTAGGCCTGCCTGTTGAAAGAAGTAGGCGGCATATGAGATTAGTGATGCACCACTGGCAGCCTGCATGACCCACGCGACGCAGGTGATCTCTGTTCTCCGCAGATTGACGCCTTTGAAGCACTCGAGATACGACGTACCGCTCTCCAACTCCTTCTCGATCTCGTTGGTATGCCGCATCATGCTGACGGTGTCGTCAAGTTGAGTTTCTGTCTGAGCTGAATGGAGTCGTTGCAGGGCTTTCTTCGCAGCCTCGTGCTTCCCGTGACGAACAAGCCACCAAGGCGACTCGGGTGCGGACACAATACCGACGATGAGTGGAATGGGCCAGATCCATTGAAGGGCATACGGAATGCGATAGCTCCATTGATCTTCGCGGTAAAGCAGGCCTCGAAGTACACCACTGCCGATGAGTTGGCCAAAGCCCCAGCACATGTTGACATAGGTCGTGAGATAGCCTCTCAGCGTGACTGGGCAAACCTCCGCGGCGTAAGCTGTCGTCAAAGTCTGAAACACTCCCCATGGAACGCCCATAAGGATCATCGCGACCTGCAATGTCTCTATGTTCTGGGCAAAGACAGGAATGAAGATGAGTCCAGTAAGCAGGATGAGGCTACCGATCATCGTCCATCGAAAGCCAATACGATCGCAAACGATGCCATTAAGCAGCAAGCCTAGGATCTCGCCGACTCGTGCTCCATTTCCAAGTCCAGCCTGCCACGGTGCGGGAATCTGCCAACTACCTTTCGCTGTCAATACTCCGTACTTTTGCTGAAAGGTCGGGTATGCGAAGAAGGCACCGATCAGCACCAAGTCATAGCCTTCCATAACAACAGCCGTGCTGAAGAAGATGGACCACATCACAGCCTTTGGGTACGTCCGGATGGCTTGTCGCAGGGTCATTGCACGCTCAGCATCTGTGGCTGCCTGCAAAGTGTTAGCAAGGACCCATCTCGTTCGGACCTTATGGCCCAGAGCCGCACGGAGACGCCGTGAACAGATGGATTATGGCTGTCGCAACTTGCCTTCGCTTCGCTGCTGAGATTCACGAACTTCGAGTTCGACTCGGCCAGCTTCTGGACTACATTATCATCCAGCTCGATAGTGTTATCTGGCCTGACGTCCGCAAACGGGTGGTCTTGGTTGGCCATCGCCATGCTGGGCGTGGGGGGCGTGGTTATGAGTGATTGAAAGTCTGCGTCGTGGCAAGCCTCTTCAACTCACATTTTGCTCTCTCGTGCTTGTACAACATGCAGCTTGCTCAAGCGCATCCTCGTGATAAGATCAAGACGAGATGGTGGGATGGCGTGCTCGTGGGTGTCATGGTGTGAGGGGCAATGCAGCCTTCCATCTCCACATTCCGACAGCCTTGCAGCTGTAAGGACGTATGGTAGCAGCAGAGCGGACGAAATGCACAGTTCTTACTGACCTATGGTTGTATGTGCTTGAAATATTATACCATTAACACGCCTGCGGCCGTATGGGACGTCTGGTATACAACGTCTACAGCTGTAGAAGTGCTTGTACATCCCCTACGAGGAGAATTCGCAGGCCGTTCTATCACAGCTGATGGTATGCGCAGTCAGTTTTAGGCCGCTGTCCCTTTGTAGGAAGTCTTCAGCCTCTCGTACATTTATGCCACATGGCATACGGTAAACTTCATCAGACTACCCTACAGAATTTCCAAAGTTACGATGCCGAAATTGCGACAGTACCCTGAACATCAGCATGCGCCAGAGAGAACGGTGGCCCAAGGACAGTACAAATCGCTCAAAATCAGAGTTAAAATATGGCTTCCAACACTGGATTCAGTCCAAATCCGCGAAAACGGGAACAAAGGCAGAAAGCCAACACTTGCCTGGAACCATGTGGCTAATTTTTCACAGGGACCCTAAGCCACGGAGCTGCAGGGTCGACCGCGAAGGACTTTTGAGATCATTCACCATGTGTTTTGACTCGGTCGGTTCATCGACTCCCAAAGTTCAGGAAGTACAATTTGGTGTCTCGGGCCATCATAGCAAGAGTTGCTCAGCCTCCACTCGGTGGAAGCCGGGTACCCAGGCTCTGCTGTCTGCATTGCTGCAAGGATATCGTCCTGCATGCTCATAAGCCAGGGGTGTACCGCTGCATATCGTCATAGGGTCAGATCAAGCTCACCTAGATATATACCGATGCGATCACTCACCGCCGACATAGTCCTTAACCGTAACGAAATCGTTTCCAGGCGAAGGGCGGACTTCGAGCGTAAGGCCTTTTCTACCCAGTGGGCGATCCTCGTCGCAGCACCGGACCAGGATCTCTGTATCTGAGGGCTCATCCCAACTCCACGTCCCGCCCTGTCTCTCCGGCTCCTCCGCGAAAGGGCGCACGTCATTGTTGAGATCGCCGTAAGTGACAAACTCACACTCGATGTACGCTGGGTCGGCATGCTCTTCATGCTTTCGCTCCCATTTACGGTCCCAAGAGTCCAGGTTCGAGAGAGAAGCCTCGAGGTATGAAACTTTTGTATTCGTAATTGATTGCGAGGCGATCTCATGCCATTCTCCAGTCTCTGGATTGAACAATGGTTCACGAGTGCCAGTGTTGCGGTGTGGCTCTGGCATCACTGCAACGGCGGACGGAAACTCGCCTCGGACTGGCCATACTAAACGTTCGTACGCTCCTAAGAAGATTGGTGCTTTTTCGTTCTGATACCTGCGCTCATCGAATGTCGGATAAGGAGGCCCGTCTTCGTCTTGTCGGATATCTCGTGCGTCTGCCATCGTGTCAAACAGCTATAGTATCCCACATGAAAGCCCTCACCAAGAACAGAAGTGGGGGATCAAACACATATAGGCCTGCGAAGAATATATGTAATAGGCTAAGATCCACGTGATGTGCCTTGCAAGTTGCTTGGAGACGTTGCGCAGTTCAAAAGCCGAGGCGCGCGTCAGCACACGAGAGTTAGTTCAGCCTTCACAAAGCGTGCGGCCCAACGTCACTGGCGTCTTATTGCGGAACCTTTACGATTTGGGCAGGCCAATGCGCGATAGCGAGGTCATCGAGCGAGCACAGGCGCAAGAGATGTAGTCTTACAATATACTCGTTCCCTCGCACTTGTACACATATCACGAAACACTCTCTCTTGGACCGCGCAGTCGTCGTTGTACTTGCGCTCGCTCGACAGGGCACACAGGCACACAGGCACAGGACCCTGTTACCACCAGTACCTATATCCATACATAGCTGTCCGACATGTCACATTCTACGGCCACTGAAGACGAGATCCGCCCTCTTGCGCCGCGGCGCACGACTTCGACCAAGCCTCAACTACACCCGCTCTCGAAACCGACGCTGAAGCAGCGCCAGTCCTCGACCTTCAAGTACAACACATTTCCAGCCGCGCCGCCGCGCAACCTGGGCAATAGACCGTCAAGAGATGACATGAAACGGGGCAATTCAGCGCGCAATAACACAGCAGTAGCGGTGCCGCCTCCCTCTCCTCCGCGCTCCGAACATGGCGACGACCCTGACAAGAGTAATGAGCACAATGAAACACCTTTGCCAAAAGGGCAGCTCGCGATACTGGCAGTGATAGCGTTGGCGGAACAGACGGCGCTCAACAGTATAAGCCCGTATTTGCCAGAGATGGCGAGCACTTTTCCTGAGGTTGAAGAAGGACAGGTTGGATTGTATGTTGGCTTGATTGCGAGCGCATTCGCGCTGGCGCAATTCGCAACGAATTTTGGTTGGGGATTATTGTCGGATCGCATTGGACGAAAGCCGATCGTGTTGACCGGTACTCTGTTGACTGCGGTCTGCTTTGTGCTGTTCGGCATGTGTCGGACAATGTGGCAGGCGGTGTTAGTCCAGGTGTTGATGGGCTCGGTCAATGGAAACCAAGGCGTCATCAGCACATGTTTGGGAGAAATTACGGATCGCTCGAATCAGAGCAGAGCCTTCACGTACTTGCCTGTTATTTATGGTCTTGGTGGTATTACAGGACCGCTAGCAGGTGGCTTGCTGGTGTCCAAGAAGATTCCCTTCACTAACAAGGAGAATCCATACCCCTACCTGCCGCCAAACTTGTTCGCAGCGGCAGTGCTCTTGATCGATCTTGTCCTGACGATGTTCTTCCTCGAAGAATCTCTGGATGAAGCAAAAGACATGCCGCCTCTCGGCAAGCGCATTGGCACTCTTTTCACCTGGATCTGGCAATTCACGAGCGCACGCCGTCCGACATACCTCCGTCGGCACAGAAATGCCAAGAACCAGGAGCAACATCAATATGGTGCTATATCACAGAACGGAGACGGAGCCGCCGAAGAAGACGTTTCCGATGATGAATCAATCGGCTCAGCGCCCGCCGTATTCACAAACGCGGGAAGCAACTCTAACCGACTAAGCATCCGCAAGGTCCTCAACCGCGATACTGTCCTGTTGCTCATCACGTTCCTCATTTTCCAGCTTGCCAACATCTCATTCAACAGCCTTTACCCCATCTTCGCGCAAGCGCCACCACCAACCGGTCGTGACCTCAAACCAGAAGAAATCGGCTTCTCTCTCGCTTTCGCCGGCATCATCACCATTCTCTTCCAAGTCGGCATCTTCGGTCGTCTCCGCGAGAAAGTCGGCAACAAAGCCACCTACCGCACAGGCCTAGCCGGTTTCGTCGTCGCTTTCCTCCTGATCCCTTTCGTGGGCTACAAGAACGGTTCACAACGGGGCTCCAACGACCTTCCCACAACCGTCGGAAAAGTCTGGCTCTGGGTCGAGCTGGGCGCAGTACTGATTATCAAGACAGTCGCCGCGGTTGGCGGCTTGACATCCGCTCTACTGCTCATCACCAACTCCGCTCCTTCTCACGCCGTTCTTGGAACACTCAATGGCCTCGCGCAAACCCTTTCGGCTGCCGGTAGGGCTGTGGGACCATTCGTAAGCGGTGGACTTTTCACGGCTGCTACTAGGTTTGAAGGTAAAGGCGAGCTGTTGGCTTTTGGCATTTTCGGCGGCATTTCGTTCGTTGGGTTCTTATTGAGCTTTGGTATTCGTGGGGCTGGACTTGAAGCTGATGGGTTTGATGAGCACGAGAATGAGGATGTGGATGAGGAGGCTGCGAGTCCGGATGAGAGACGATGATCGATCGCTGTTTATTTTGTACATAGCTAAACAACGCCAGGCCCAAACACCTGCTTTTCTGCATCGAGTGTACATTGTGTGAAGAAGGTGTCTGATGAAGGTGCACGACGGACCATACTCGTGAATAGGTATGTTTGATATATTAAAAGGAGCTAGGTCAAGGCTACAAGCTGCAGTGGAACCAAAGTGGCAACGGATTAGTCTTCTCGGCAAGAACGAGCGCATTACTTCGACTCAATATCCTGTGTCCTCGTGACAACGATCTCCGCATTACCCAGATATAGCTCCCTGTCCTCCTCGTCCGAGTGCCACACTTTGGTGGAGACGCCTATGTTATGCTCGCTCTTGAACCCTCCACGCTGGTCCAAAGGCTGCAACGGCACCTCGTCGCCATCACCAAGACTGTCACGCCTGCGACTAGTCTTGACAGCCGGAGCCCGCTTCTCGACTTCACTGCCGAGCGTGTTGGAGTAGCTCTTGCCCCTGGACAGAGCTCTTGAGCCGACATTCCTGCTAGAGGAGAGGATCTCGCGGAATAGGGGACGGAGGACTGCTCCGCAGGCGGCTGTGATTGCGAGCCCGGTTTCGCTGCAGGACCAGATTGCGACGTCGGTTGTGGCGTAGAGGAAGTCTTGCTCGTTGCCGAGGGTGTGGACGTAAGGGATGCGGATGATGGTGGCGATGGAGGCTCTGTGCGTGTGGTCAGTAATGCCGATCTGTTGTCTATTACTTGCGCTGATTCTCAAGTCTGCAGTTGCGCGGTGCAGCTTCTGGATTCTTGAACAAGATACTCACATTCCGCCCAACGCCGGGACCGCAACAACGGCAATTTTCTCTTTGCCGCCCATCTGTAAAGACCACACGAGCGATATCGGCAAGATGGCAAAGATCAAGTCGCCCACACAACTGATCGCCGAGTATCCGAATGTGGCAGCGACCACGATCGAGGTATCCAGACATTTCCCGGTCCCACCAGTGTAGCGTGTCCAGAAGTACTCGGTCGGTATGCATTGAAAGACGAAGATGAAGAAGAAGAAAGCGCTGTAAATTTCGACGATCACAATCGTGACCCAGAGGATGCGCTTATGGATTATGGAAACACTGAGTCGGAGCAGCATGAGAGCGATGCTGGCTTTGATGGCCATGTTG
>Ga0058698_10001543_pt1 | contig 10279 bp, 14 predicted proteins | sample AgamicAsSfe_FD_67288 | JGI IMG/M metagenome (GOLD analysis project Ga0058698, IMG submission 67288) | Agave microbial communities from Guanajuato, Mexico - As.Sf.e | ecosystem: Host-associated > Plants > Phyllosphere > Phylloplane/Leaf | place: Guanajuato, Mexico | collected 2012-05-30
GTTAGTAGTAATGCTGTGGGGTCGTGAGGTGGTTCAGAGAGAGGGTGTTTGTGTACATAAGATGTTGAGAGAGATGTAAATTCTTTTTCCGAGAAGGCCAACTTCTTCTTTCTTTGCCACGGGTGGCTGGAATGGAGGGCCGTGTTATATAAGGGATTTAATGTCAATTTTTTTTTCTTCGTGAAAACTTGATCTTCATGTCCTTTCTTGGTTGTTGGTGTCTTGTAGGATATTGTCCTTCTGCTTGACAGGGGTTGGGTACGGGGCATTTTGGCGCCGATGTGGTGCTCACTTCACAAGCATATGTTTCTCACTTGACGTTCTGTAGACGCTCTCACGCACCGCGTTATCGAGATACATTTCAGATGTACATGTCAAAATTACAAATACCATTCTCATATACCGCTATCCAGAGTAATAATTCATCCACCCACAAGTACCTGTTAAAGGAGCCTAGTCAAGGTGGAAAAAAAAAGGGTATCATCCGCTCTCACCATTCTGAATCCTCACAACGCCACAGTATAACAAAACCCAACCACCCTAAGTTTTTATGTTCCATACGAAGCAACCCGCAGCGATGCCATGTATATTGCAAAGACGAGAGTCGCATTTTGACTCAACTCACTTATACTCCTTACTAATCCCCATCTTCAGCACAGGTAGCTCCCCAGCAGCCTTCCTCCGCTCCTTGGGATACGATTTATCGGCGAGGATAGCGCGGAGATTGGGATTCGTGACGGCGCGCTTTACTTCATCTTTGCCGCGATAGAATGGTTGTCGTGGTCGTGGTTTGGGGGTCTTGGGGAGGATGGCGGGAAGAGGGCTAGATGAAGGATTGCTTTAGTATACAACGACAAGTTGTGTAGGTTTGGGATGAGAAGCAAAAAGGGGAGAAGGAGGTTGGAAGGTAGTAAGGGGGAGACTTACGCGTATACCCGTTCACTGATGGAGTCGATAGGGCTGGGTGCCCCACTGCTATTAGTGTTGGCGGTGGTGGCGTTGGAGATAGATGGGAGGGTATTGAGCATCTGGCGTTGATACCCGCACCAGTGTTGGCGCTGAGGACACCGCGATCTCCTTCTGTTGAGCGTGTAACACCGACACCCACACCGGGTAGATGGGAACCATCTCTTAAACAATGAGAGGTATCTTGTTGGCCTCCGTGACTACGAGCTGCCATCATGGCGGGTATTTGCAATGTGTTGTTCTCGGCGTGTTGTTGTTGTTGTGATGGTATGGCTCGATTGGTGCTTATAGGGACGAACGTGCAAACGGACAGCAGAAGCTCGGGCCAGTAACGAAGTAGCTCTTCCCCTCATGGTAGAAAGACGTTCCATGGTGAAGATGAAGGCAAGCGAGGGAAAGGGAGAGGTGGTCTGGTCTGGTCGGAAAATTGGGAAAGATTGTATGTTGTATTGAAGAGGAGGATTACGTGATCCCTCTAGACTAGAATATATAGTTTGAGTATTATCTCATCTCGAATTAATTATCCTTTACTGAAATTTCCTCTCCCAATTTAACATGTTGCATTGATTGTAACATTCTACGTTATTGGTAGTAAGGTTCCTGACAGCGCTTAGACTACAACGTATTGTCAAACGATATAGGAAGAGTAGATACTGGGTGCACGGTACTGGCCTGCCGGAACGTATATTGTACTTTTAGGCTGAGACGAATCGTTATTAAGCTGATTGGCAACATGGTCGCGACAGTCGTGGCTTTTGAGAAAGCATGAAGATCTTGATTATTTCTAGTGTTAAACGCACGATCACGGTAAGGACTGACTAATCTCACAAGTGTTTCCTTCTCTCCGGACTTCACCCCATCTTCATCAATACCATCTAATTGATCTTCGCATAAATGTTGCTCCTGTACCCAGCCCCACACTTCTGGTCCTTGTTACCCGTACAAGCACTTTTGCACTCAGACTCTGGCTTGTGTTGCGTCGGGTTCTTGAACGTGTTTCCACAGAAGCACTCCTTTCCATTCTGAACACCAAAGTACTTCGATCCTGCGCATAAAGTTTCGCATCTCTCCACCGTCATGTTAGAATCGTTCATGAAGGTCTTGTCACCCAGCACTCGAGCGCTGCCGTCGGTGAAGCAACCCTGATAAGTGTAGATCTTCTTTTGGTAGGCACTGAGCTGCTCAAGCAGTTCTTGTTCGCGTTGAACATGCTTTTGCTCGCCTTCTTTGAGCGCCGTGACCTGGTCCATCAATTGCTTCTCATGTTCAAGACAGAATTCTTTATCGGCCTTGCATTCAGCATCGCCGATAACTTGGCTACTGCCTCCGTTGGTGGCGGAGGAGAAAGGATCGAGAGGTTGATCAAACTTGATGCCGTTGGTACAAGTACAAGAGCAGTTGTGTTTGTCAGACGCATCGTTGCAGACAACTGATGGCTTCGCGCCTGCATTCCATTAGCGATGCTACGAGGTATTGCCATGCTGATGTACATACCGTTATCGCACTGGTAAGAGCTCCCGGAAAGGCCGAGCGAGCTGAGGACTTGTTGTGGCGCAAAGGCAAAGGTGTTTGCGGCCAAGCCGAGGACGAGGATGCTTGAAGTTTTCATTGTATGTATTATCAGATACGTAAGATGAGTAGATTGTGTGTTGGAGGTTGGCACAAAAACGTGTTGCAAAGCTAGGTTCTTATACTGTTGGCCTTTTCTCTAGCCCTTAGGTCCCGTACTCCATCACTTCATGTGACAGGCAATCCGCTCATTCGAATAGGCTAAAGCGCATGCATTCCCAAACAATGCATCCGTCATGAAGACTGAGGTCCGAGACTACTCTAGATTCTTTTGCAAACTTTCCTTTCCATAGTCTTACTTTCTCACACTTTCTTCTGCGAAGACCTACCTTCGCTTGTTAGCCATCTTGATAATCAACACATACTTAATCATTTATACATAATGCCATATCCTGCAATGATTCAACTTGAGCGTGGAAGAATCGCCCTTGAAAGGGTACCAATCAAGATCAAAAGCTAGAAAGCGACTCTATTACTCACACGGGCTGCTTCGGGAGAGAAGATCTCCAGTAGAAACCTGTATGGATGACAAAGATTGCATTAGAATAGTTTTCGCAAAAGAGATGATAATCACGCAAATATACGAAAACAGGCAATGGGCAATCTCAACGTCTGTCCACAAGATTGCTTTTTGGCTCCAATTCACCCAAGCTGACCAACGACACGACTGCATTGGCACCGGACCGTTCCACTACGTTGTACACGTGCGGGCTATCCCGAGAAACCCCACAAAGACTAGTGGTAGCTTAAGCTTTGGAATATCTGGCTCTAGTTCAATGACTGAGTCTCAATTCTCCAATGCCGTTCCGCTGTGCTTTTTCTGACCCAGCGTGACCTTAGTCGGTACGTGCCTCACTGTGAGAGCAGCTCATACTGCACATGATGGACAACACAACGGATTTTCAATGGATGGAGGGGACCCGAGAGATTTTTCAGATTAACAATTAGAAGCTCTGCCCTTTAAAGCAGTCCAGGTCTGGTTCATGATTTCCTCAAGTTCACGATCCACAGTCTATAGAAACAAGCACGATGCGATCCCTCATCTTCCTCACGAGTCTTTTGTACTGCCGCGTTAGCAGCGCACAATCCCTATCGAGCATGCCTCTAGATGCATTGCTTACATGCCAGAATGGTATGCCTCCCAGCTCTAGGCAGATGAATGATCACAATCACTAACACATTCTCCTAGGGTATGCTCTCTCACTTACATGCGCCGAACCGCTGCCGGTCGATGACGAGTGCACGTGTACGTGTCGTGATGGAGCAGTGTACAACCAAACTCGTCCCGATCTCTTGGGCTTAGTCCCTACGACTCCCGGTACGGCAAGTGGAAGTCAGATCGTTGGTACACCGTGTACTGAGGAAATTATCCAACCCTGGACAAAACTTGTGTTGCCTCACAAGAAATACACGTTGGAGCCTACAGAAATTGTCTCCGGCCTTGTCGACATTGCTGAAGATAGTGTTTTCTTGGTAGCCGATTCCCAGCAGAGATGTCAGCACTTTGAGGTGTATATCGACGACCAACTTGCAGGAGAGACATTTGGAGATGGCCCGCTTGATAACAGCTGGTGCGGGGAAGTTGGAGAGGAATGTATGGAGAAACATGGTGGAAGCCATGGCTATTTCAAGCTTTCTAAAGGTAATCACTCTGAAAATGAATCGTGTTATTTGAACACAGGCTAACGACCGATGCTTTCTAGGACAACACAAGATTGGTCTTCGATGGGTAAAGGTCACAGATGCTTGCAAGCATTGGCCTGAAGGAGTTGGAGCCTTCCAAATCTACAAGCCTTGTTAGATACTCCTGTAGTGCTACATCCTTGGGTTGTGGTGCGGCGGAAAGAGAAATAATGCTTAGCTTCAAAGCATTCGCCTCACCCTCTAGGCTTAGAACTACGTAAAGGTCGAAAAGCAAAGTGTACAAGAGGAGATGATTCAATTATACATGACGTACGCAATTAATAGATTCTGCATTCTATGAAGAGACTACAACAGACTAGCCTGAGACGCTTCGGTTCTACTCGTGTATAATACCGTCAGGCCTAGTTATCAATATAGATGGGCTGAAGAACAGTTTTAACATTTTCTAAAATGGCATGTTTGACCGGAAAAAACAACTTCCAAAAAACATGTAGAGCAAGTTGCAAGACTCCACTGTCGCGCCGGATGTATTGCCTGCAAACAGGCAGGCTTCTACACATGTCAGTTGATGGGTTACCAGTTGGATGCCCTACTGTGAACGGAACTCAGGAAGTGAATGAGAAGTTAGAATATAGAGCCACGTTGGAATCGGGTACAATGTCATGCACTGATCGTTGACTGACTCCAATCGTTGCGTGTACAGGTACAGTACCTCTCTAGTGATGTTTCGGATCTCCTCAATCCGGATCGTGTAGTGATAGCGTACTCAGGTCGACAGCGAGCTGTTCTAGCATGGAGGCTGGCAGTGAAGAAACTCGGCAGACCCAAGAAGACATAGCAAGATTGGCGCATTTGCATTCAAAAACGGCAAATGCATCACTAAAAGAAAGTAACATACTAGTCTCAACTGCTCGGGAAGGGCCGAAGCGCCGCCATAGTGCCCGACGGACCAAACACAAAGATTTGCTTTTTCGTGAACATCATCAGTGTATGCAAGACCATAGATCAGATGAGCACTATAAGAGGACAAGCATAGAAGACGTTGTGATAATGCAAATCATATCCTCATCCCTCTCTTCCCTCTCCTCTTCCTGGCTCCATCGTCCCATATTCACGCACAATGAGAGCTGTAAACCTATTTTTTGTTTCCGCCCTGTGCACGCGAGTGCATAGCTACGATGCGCAACAACTCCTCAGCTCGCTCGACCTTTCCGGGAGCTCGTACCAATGCGACAATGGTAATCTAACCGAATTATTGTATCACTCAACATGACTAACATTATGTTTTAGGTGTGAAGCCTTCGATTGCATGCGTTGATCCAGCGACAAACCATGACACCTGCTCTTGTACTTGTACCAACGGCATCAAGTTTGATCAACCTCTCGATCCGTTCTCCTATACCGCCAACGGAGGTAGCGGCCCAGGTCTCGCAAACAACTCTGCATGCCAGGCCGACAAAGACCTTTTGATGGCCAAGATCAAAGATCTCGAAGACGACCAGCAAAAGCACCTGGCCGAGATCAAAGATCTCAAAGATGGCCAGCAAGAGTATATTCAACGCGAGAAAGGATTGTCGGAGGAGTTGAGTATATGCAAGGGCAAACCCTTCGTTTACCAGGGTTGCTACACCGACGGTGAGAACAGAGTGCTAGCTGATGGCCTCGTGAAAGATTCAGCAATGACAGTTGAAAAATGCGCGAGTATCTGTAAGAACTATATGCATTATGGAGTCCAGAACGGCAATGCTTGCCTTTGCGGAAAAGCTTTCAAACAGCCCACGGCAAAGGTCGCAGAAGGAGAGTGTAATCAGAACTGTTCTGGTAACGCCAAACAGAAATGTGGAGGTCCGTGGAAAAATTCTTTGTATTCAAGAACTATCTGAATGGTTCCTTCGTCTCAAGATAGAGCGGCAATAGTATCACAACATACCAGTTGTGGAGACATGTATCGACGCAAAGGAGGAGCATAATCGATTCAGCATACGATGTTTGTTAAGAAGAAGAAAATGAGGTCCCTATAGTTGAAGAGAACTTGTCTGCAAATGGAAGAATCAATGCACAAAATGGCTACTGTGACGAGATCTGAGGTTGCATTGCGAAGAACTTCGTACTTAAGAATCTGCATGTCGACATGTATACCTTTTCTGGAAGAACAACGTGCGCTACGCATGCTTATAAGTCGCGCCTGGCTTTACAAAGTGAGGACTAGAGTTATTATTCTTACTGCCTACTCCTAGAGTAGCAATACTTAGGCTATGTCTCAATATTCTTGTAATGTGAAGCAAGTAATATTGCCTACGTTCACGCCGGTACTGTAACAGATCACCTAGCTCACTAAGGGGGCACTCACTATCATAACTGCTTGCTGGGATTGTAAGTACGTCAATCGCAGGTTGCGCAACCTCTGGGTACCTCAAGAGTATTGATTGATCGATTAATTGATTGTGGTTTAACGCCATATTTGAAAACTAGAAAGATGCTATGTACCTGAGAAGGCGTAATTAAATGCATTCAAATAAATGACAAGTAAACAGATGAGCGCGTCAACCACGGTCCCACACGTGAACTTGCTGACCAACAAAACCCCTGTATCCAATCGCTGATTGCCTTTCACCATTTTGAGCTGCGTTTCTGTCTTGTGTAATTTTAGAAGCTACCAACATCGATTATATCTGCCCAGCCCCCCTCCACTCTGTAGAGCAGCGTAGCAAGGGAGGCGTCCTATTCTTTTGGTTCGATGACACATCGCTTGCTCTTTGGCAAAGTCATAAAGTATGTGTCAACCTCCATTTCTGCCTTGCTAGACGATCTAGCGCTGGGCGCTGTAACGCCTTTCGTAATCTTCTCAAAAGCAATGGCTGTCGTAGCAATCTGATGTTCTCTATCCTCTTTATCTCCTTATGGGGCTCCTCGTGCAGCACGAGCGTGTAACCATGAATGTTAGTAGTATCCTCGTGTTATTCCGTTTCTGGAGAGGCTAATACACTAGTTGATGGGGAAGAAGATAAGAATATGATTGCTTCTTCTACTGAATACAGCTGATATTTGTTGCGAGTGGCTGAATCCGCTTACGTAGCTGCGTCTACCGAATCAGAAATGCAGCTCTGCGCCACCCCCTCATGATTTAGCAATGGCGTACTTCTAGCTCTGAATATCCCCATCTCCGCAACCCTTCATTCCAAGGTTTTGTTTAATGGTCTCCAATCATGCGTCTTCTTCGATTGGATCCTGAAAAGGCCACATGGATTCTCGAAGACTTCCCAGGACCAGTGACTCCCTTCTACGCTATTCTCTCACATACCTGGGGCCGTGACGAAGATGAGGTGAAGTTTGAAGACATCCAAGATGGACTGCGGTATGAAGGTGATACTAGCAAGCCAGGTTACGACAAACTCCGCTTTTGTCAGGAGAAAGTGGAGAAGGACGGTCTGACATACTTCTGGATAGACACTTGCTGCATCAAGAAGTCGGACAGCGCCGAGTTACAACGATCGCTAGCCTCCATGTTTTACTGGTATCAGAGAGCTGCCAGATGCTACGTGTATCTCTGCGACGTATCCATCGACGATTCTACTGAAGATCCTGAATCCAAATGGGAGCAAGCGTTCTCGAAGAGCAGATGGTTCAAGCGTGGCTGGACGCTTCAAGAACTGATCGCGCCAGGTTCCATTTTCTTTTTCTCCAAAGAGAAAAGCTTTCTAGGCGACAAGAAGGAACTGGTATCTACGATCAGTACCGTTACCCGTATCCCTGGTCCAGCTCTCGAAGGGGTGGAACTTTCGCGCTATAGTCAAAACGACCGGATGTCTTGGACATGGGGCCGCATGACAACAGTCCCAGAAGATGCTGCTTATTGTTTGATCGGTATGTTCGATGTGGAGCTAGACATGAGGTATGCAGATGGCGACTATGACAAGAGGAAGAATGCTGCCATGAAAAGGCTTCGAAAAGCTATCGAAGAGGATGATATCGAACCCGGACAATCACGAGATGTCCTACGGATTGGCGGCGCATCTTGGTTCGACCTGGTTGCATTGAAAGAAGACCAGCTGCGTCAATTAGATCTCGACCTTCAAGAATACCAGAAGTGGCTGCTTGTCGACTTTCCAAAGCAGCATAAGAATGACACGGCAAGCATTGCCAATCTTTCGCAGGATGCAGGCAAACGGATGAAAGACTTACTAGCAAAACAACGGGTTCATTACCAAGATCTGTCAGATCTTGGTGTGAGATCTTGGGAGAAGCCGTGGGCCGTCTACAAGGACGAGAGGGCCGATGCTCAAGCTCGATTGCAGGCGCTGGTGCAGAATCGGTGGTTCTGGACGAAGAGAAATGAGAATGTCTTCACGATTATCACTGCAGCTAGAACGTTTGAAGATTTGATGATATGGAGAGGAACATGGTAGACTCTCTCTCCCTAATATTGGGAGATGGGTAAAACGCTGCGTTGTCGATTGTTCCAAGTCTATCACCAACTGGCTAGCTGCTTCGCTCGATCAAATCCACCCCGTAGCTGCCTCTCTGGCTTGACCACCTTGCCTTGCAAGACCGTGTATTTGATAATGTTTTCACAGTCCTCAGGCTTCACCCGCGCCAGCCATATGCATTGCGCAGCCTCGCCGTTGCCGTCTGCCTCCTGCTCCTTGTTGGCGTCCAACAAGACCTCTTGACCGCTGTCGTCTTCCAGTTTTAGCTCCTCAAGTCGTGTCTCTGCGCCATTGGTGTGCCCGTTCACCTTCTCAGGCCGTGAGACGACCGAAGAATGTCGGTACACCATGACATTTGCCGAGAACTTGTGACCCCCAACGTGACTTATGAAGTATATTCCTACACCGCCCGGCCGCTCGTCGTGCAAGTCGCGGTAAAGTCCCATTGGTCGCAGCAGCCGCTCAAACTCTTTCCGTAGTAGAGGTGCCGACTGGCCGCAACGCGCGTCTCGCGTTTTTTGACTGCACATCAAGATCAGATATTTGTGGGGACATGGTCGAGCTTTGAGCTGTGAGGTGGCGGGTAGCGACGGTGGTATCGAGGAGGGGGTAGGTTCGGCGGAAGAAGTCTCTTCCGGGGATTTTGGTGGTGGTAACGCCGAAGCTTTGTGGGAGCGCAACGGCATGTTGTTCGTGGGTCCGGGGTTGACAAAGCCGGTGATGAGCTCTGGTATGTTCGCTGGCGTTACATTGTCTATGAACTGCCATGATGGTAGCAGTAGCACCATGGAACTGTGATCTGAGTGGTCTGGGACGGGTATGTTCGAGGCGGATAGCATGAGTTTCTATGCACAGTCAGCGATAACACTTGATATAGCCGCAAGACGTGCGACTAGGCAATGTCTCCCACTCACCCCGTTGCTAGGCTTCGCATCTCCTCTGTCGACCGCCTCCATAATGCTGCCCTTTTCATCTGCAACATCGCGTACCCAATCCGTCTTGCCAGTCGCAACGATAAGATGCGTACTCCATCCTTTCACGTGCCCGTACAGTTCCTCCGTCTCGTCGATCTCGAACTTTCGCGGGTATTTGACAATGCAACTGGCGCAGTCGTGCAGACAATCGTCTCCATCTACCGCGGGGTCGGTGGTCGGGAACAACTCCTCCGTCTTCTTGGCCTTGGTGAACTCGTCGCTGTCCTTGTTCACTGTAGGAACTTCAGACGACGACAATGCCGACGTCAGTTTGTAGGAGAGGTTTCGCAACATTGCAGGGACTCGGTATGCGTTTATCGGCCTGTGGGGCGTCTTGGAAGGTGCCATGGCAACTTTATATCAGATGTGGAGATTAGATCGCCAAGGCGCGGAATGTGGGCGCGATGATGACGCCGTTGCTTAGTAGTCGTTGACGGTACCTGGAATGGATGCAAAGTCGCCCGTTGTCGCCCGCTGTAGCCTAAACTGAACGACAACGATATCGAGAAGCTGTTCTTATTGCTCGCTCGCCAGGAAGCTGACCGCTCCTTATATTGCTTTTGGTGTTCCGGTGAATTGTATCGGCCCTCGGAGCTCGCACCATCAGATAACGCGACAGATGCTCGGATTTACCGTTGTACGAGGCCGGACTTCCTCACTTTCTCCGACTCTTCCAAAGAGCAACCTCTACTCGGCTCC
>Ga0058698_10001544_pt1 | contig 10279 bp, 14 predicted proteins | sample AgamicAsSfe_FD_67288 | JGI IMG/M metagenome (GOLD analysis project Ga0058698, IMG submission 67288) | Agave microbial communities from Guanajuato, Mexico - As.Sf.e | ecosystem: Host-associated > Plants > Phyllosphere > Phylloplane/Leaf | place: Guanajuato, Mexico | collected 2012-05-30
CATTGACTTCCTTGAGCGTGTCTTCCAAAAGTTGTTGCTCAACTTCACCTGGTGGGTCAACCGCAAGGATGCTGAGGGCAAGAACGTCTTCGAAGGTGGTTTCTTGGGTCTGGACAACATTGGTCTGTTCAACCGTTCCGACCCTCTTCCTACTGGTGGTGTTCTCGAGCAAGCCGATTCCACTGGTTGGATGGCCTTCTACTGCTTGTGCATGTTGAACATTGCTCTCGAGCTCGCCAAGCACCGCCGCACCTACGAAGACATTGCCTCCAAGTTCTTTGAGCACTTCGTCCTCATCAGTGATGCCATGCAGTACCGCGCTGGCAGTGAGGCAAAGTCTCTCTGGAACGAGGAGGACGGCTTCTACTACGATGCAATCTCATGGGGTGGCCCATGGACTCAGCAGATGCCTGTCCGCTCCCTTGTTGGTCTGATCCCCATGTACGCCTGTTTGACTCTTGAGCCGCAGGTTATTAACAAGCTTCCTCAATTTAAGAAGCGCATGGAGTGGTTCATTGAGAACAAGCACGACGTCTTTGAGCGCAACATCGCCAGTATGAAGCGTCGTGGAAAGGACAACCGTCTTCTGCTTTCCTTGGTCAACGAGGACAGACTCAAGAAGATCTTGGAGCGCATGCTGGACGAGACTGAGTTCTTGTCCAAGGGTGGTATCCGTTCATTGTCCAAGTACCACGAGAAGCACCCTTACTCCATGGACGTCAATGGTCAAACCTTTTCCGTTGGCTACGTTCCTGGCGATTCAGACAGTGGTCTTTTCGGTGGAAACAGTAACTGGCGTGGTCCCGTTTGGATCGCCGTCAACTTCTTGCTGGTTGAGTCGCTGCTCAGATTCTACATGTTCTACGGCAATACCCTCAAGGTCGAGTGTCCTAAGGGTTCCGGCGACATGATGCACCTTGGACATGTAGCTGAAGAGATTCAGCACCGTCTTCAACATCTCATGGCCCGTGGCGATGATGGAAGACGTGCCATCAACGACGGCAACGACATGCTCGACTTTGATCCTCACTGGAAGGACTACCTCTGGTTCTACGAGTTCTTCGACGGAGACAGTGGTAGAGGTCTTGGTGCCAGTCATCAATGTGGTTGGACTGGTCTCATGGCCAAGATGATTCACGACACTGGTGTCAACTGCCGTCTTCCTCAGACTCCCAGAACTCCTACCGCCGCCGCATCCCACTACTTCGATGACGTCTTCACTCGTCAACGCAGAAACTCTCAGACCAAGAAGCCTGGCAACATCCGTCGTTCGTCGACCAGCCGTAGCATTGGTGCTCGCAGCGACTACTGGAAGTCCGCCCCTCCTAGTGATGATGGCGACCATGAAGCTGAAGCTGAAGAGGGCGATGACACGAGGTCTAACGGACGCGCTTGGACGATCTACAAGGAGGACGGTAATGCCGAGTCTCGCAACAAGGAGAGAGAAAGCGCAGACGACCACGTCCACAAGTACGTTCAAGATCAGCTCAAGCGTCTGATGACACCGAATGGTCCCGAGCAGTACGAGGATGAGATTGAGTAAACGAGCATGGCATTGGCAATTGCGGCGTTGGTGTGAGTGGGTTTATTGTTCTGAATAAGGCATTAACAGCAGGATCGGAAACCTGCGGTGTAGAAAGACTCCTAGATTCCTGATATTACATAATGAACCGTTCCGTACCTATCAATTGTCTCCTGTTCGTCGATATGTTCCGTGGTGTCTCTGCCTGAGTGTGCCAATGGAGAGGACCGCTGGGTATCAATATGGCCAGGCGTCTAGAGCTGACACACTGCCCAGACTATATCTACCTCCAGCTCAACCACACGTACTTGATAATCATCTGAGAGCATTCGAAGCATCCGCTACTGGTCCCTCTACCCATACGTGATAGAGATATGAATATGTTGCTGGTAGATGATGATTGCTCGAAGGTTGACTTGATGACCAGGGTGATACCTTCGGCCACTGCATCCCGGGCCGACAACTCTTCGGCAGAGCGGTGCACCACATCAGGCAGGTGGATCCGACATGATAGCCGGTGCGGGCAACATGATAGGTATATCTATACATTAGCCGGACCATCTGGCATGGAAGGTCATTCAATTTATGTTTCCTATCATCGTCCCGTGTCTTGACATAATTAACACCACAGGTTGAAGCTGGAGCACCTATTTCACCAAGCATCGTTGCGAGAAAGAAACGACAAGAATGGCTTCACGAGCATTACTCCAACGGGCCTCTGGCCGTGGAGCTCTGCAAAAACTTAACCGTGTTTCTGTTGCTTCGACTGTATGTTCATCGAAGAGCTTCAGTACTCGTAACACCAACAATGGCGTTTTGTACAAACCCTCCAGCAACACCTTCAACACCTCCAACATCACAATCAGCAACATTACCAAAGCCAACAATATCAGAAACTCGAGACACTTCTCCACTTCAACCACAAAGACCAAGGAACTGAGCAAAATGTCTGAAGATGAAGTTTCAGGATTGAAAGTTAAAGAGGATAGATTGATGCGGGATTTGCATGAGACGTGTGAGTGGGGGAAGGGGGAGAGATGGGGCAGGTGAGTTTGATCATTTCTTTTTCGTTTTTGCTTTGTTCGCATATCCTTTTGTGTTGTATGGCATTTGCTGTACTTGGGGTTTATCTGTGGGAAATGGAAAGAGTAGGAGTGAGTGATGTTGAAGATGGCAAGGGAGGTCGAGAGGAAGAAGTGGAAGGGGACCGAGAAGAAAGAAAGAAATAACAAGAAGAAGACAGTACCGTACGAGGAAAACCCAGTTCATTTGTCTATGAGGAAGAGGAATATCACTACGACTGGAGCATTGTTTAGAAGTCACAGACGCAAGTCGGCTGGGATCCACCATCAATGCTCGAAAACGACTCACCCTGAGGAGAAATCGGGATCCACCAGCATCTGCATCCTGCCGTCCCCAGCTGGACTTTTATATATAGCTTTTCGTGTTTCATTTCTCTCTTACTTTCTTTCTGCTCTCTTTCTCCTGGCACTGCCTTTGCATTCCAATCCTGGAAGCCTGTCTCACTCGAGCTAACTCAAATAATCACAGTGCACCCACCGAAACAGGCATGTCGCGCCTGTCCCTCTCAGACACCGATAAACAAGCCCGAGATTGGTTCGCTCAAACTACAGAGAGCTTAGGATGTGTTGTCACCACCGACTCCATGGGCAACCAATTCGCCATCCGCCCAGGCACCAACGACGGCCCTCCCACGGTAGCAGGCAGCCACCTAGACACCCAACCAACAGGCGGACGCTACGATGGCATCCTAGGCGTCACCGCAGGCATAGAGATGCTGCGAACACTTCACGACAACGAGATCACTACTGCCTTCCCGGTAGGAGTGGTAAACTGGACGAACGAAGAAGGAGCACGATTCCCCATCTCTATGGTTTCGTCTGGCGTTTGGGCTGGCTGCATTCCCCTCAGTCACGCACACGATCTCAAGGAAGTAGGCACTGGCACTGCGACCATGAAATCAGAGCTTCAACGAATCGGGTATCTTGGGGAGGTAGACTGCAACCATGAAACCGTGCCTCTGGCCGCTCACTTCGAACTCCACATCGAACAAGGTCCCATTCTGGAAGCTGAAAACCGGAAAATCGGTATCGTGCAGGGTGTGCAAGCCTACAAATGGTTCACCGTCAAAGTCAGAGGCGCCGATTGCCACACTGGCACAACAAGCTTCTCACACCGCGCTGATGCCATGTTGGCTGCTGCCAAAATGATCGTGTACTCGCACCGTGCGGCGGCAAAACGAGGTGCATTGGCCAGCACAGGAATCTTGCAACTCAAACCGGGAAGCACGAATACAGTGCCCGGAAGCGTGGACTTTTCACTGGATATACGCAGTCCAGACGACCACATTGTCGAAGAAGTAGAAAAGGATTGCAGAGAAGTCTTTTCTGCCCTCGCTGCTGGAGAAAACATCGACGGTCTCAACGATCACTTTACTCCATCTTCGAAATCCTGCGAAGTGAGCTGGATCCTCGACACCCATTCCCCAGCCACGAAATTTCACTCTGATTGTATCTCCTGCGTTGAATCCGCTGCTTTATCGCTCTTTGGCGATGACACGGAGGTATTGACGAAGCCAATGACGTCGGGAGCTGGACACGATAGCGTATACACCAGCAAAAGAGTGCCTACGACTATGATCTTCGTACCCAGCAGGGATGGAGTGAGTCATAATCCGGTTGAGTACACGAAACCTGAGGATTGCGCTATGGGAGCGCAGGTTTTGATGCAAGCGATATTGAGGTATGATAGACGTAGAGCTGAAGGCAAGGTTTGAGTGTATTGGAGCAGTTGATGGCAATGAGTAGGAGAAGGAGAAGGAAGGGGCTTCGCGGCGAGCAGTGCAGGTTGAGTCGAGGGGATGTGCGTGGGGGATATGAGTGCAGGGTTGCGGAATTTTGGCGAACGGATGGTAGAACTATAGCTAGTATAGTGTGAGATGGTCACGGTAGCCAGAAGGCTAGGGGTGTACCTGCCAACCTGCCAACCTTCCAACATCAAACAAAGACACCTCAGTGACAACCAAATCACACCCAATCTCACTCTTGCATTGAGATACATACCACTGGAATCAGTTATCGGATAGTGCTTGCTTCTTGACTTTTTGTGTTGTTTATCTTGGCCCGAAGGTTCATAGTCTGATTCAGGGAGGGATTGGCTTGCAGCAACTATTCTGCCAGCTTCTTGACCTTTTATGCCTTCTTTGCTGGTGTCCAAGGTGCTCAATTGTGCAAGTACGTGTTGCAGTGACCTTTTGAGGTGTTGTGAGGTTGATAGGCATGAATAGCTAGGACGTGATTGCACTCATCTCAAAGTCGGCAGTACAAGTGATCAAGCGGACGATGATTAGCCATCAGCATCATGAGATGAATCTGCCATGCTAACGATCTGTTTGAGAGTTTGGCTGAATGGAAAAAACCACATAGGTCTTGGTTCGTAAAAGCTCTTCTCTTTCCTTTGACTATCGGATATCGCTTCTGCTGCGGGTGTGTAAGCCAACGTTTCATTGACTCAGGAGTTCTCTCGTGGTGCGCAGGCTGAAGGTTGAACACTGGTCGTCTGTAGAGCAAGTACTACACGAACACAACTTGGATGTTGTGATTGATCTGGTAGATAGTGAATAGAAAATGTAATATGCAATTTGAAGACAAAACGCCAAAACTCGCTCGCTCGAAAGGAGGGAAAAAAAACCTGAGTAGAACCCCATCACCTATACCCAGATGCAAGAACACAGAGTGGGAAAAAATCAAGGTCGATCGAAATCATGCCTTGGCTTTGCCTTTGCCCTCGTACTCGACAGGAGCATCTTCGTTCTCTTCTTCGTCGCTCATGAACTCGTCATCCTCATCGTCCCAGCCGTGGAAGGTACGAGAGGCAGCAGGGGTAGGCTTAGCAGCTTGCACATCATCGTTGTCGCTTGATGTAGAGCTGGAAGCCTCAGGTTGAGCATCACTGCCTTCACCCTCAGCAGCCGAACTCTCACTGCCAGTTCTCTCAAGCACAGGCGTATCGGCCTCAATCAGACCAGCCTTCATAGCCGCCAACACGGCATCCCTAGTCTTTTGCTCAGCCTCCTCTTTGGCCTCGACCCACTCCCCATCCAACCTCGCATTCCTGTTTCCCTTCTTCAACTCTTCCTCTTTGCGTTCTGCAGCTTCCACGACAGCTTCCCAGCGTTTCCTTCTCTCCTCCCTTTCCTTCTTGTCCATTTCTGGCTTGAGAGCGAGGTACTCGGCTAAGTTCTTGGCTTCGGTAATCGTGCGCAGACGGCGACCGTCGAGATTGCGGTTGCTGCCGTTTATTTGGTCGGGGTTGCGATTGCGGTTTTTGCGTGAGGACATGCGACCGCCTGCTGCGCGGAGTTGGGAGCCGAAACCGCCTTTTCCGCCGAGGAGGCGTGCGCTGAGGTGTAGAGGAAGAAGAGTTGAGAGGTCATTGTCGGAGAGGAGGGATTTGAGTGATGAGGTTGATGCTGTGTCAACGCGACGAGTCGTGGTTGAGAGAAGGAGGTTGTCGGCGTGGGGTGGTAGGTAAGTCGAGAGAAGTGATGTGAAGGTTGCGATCGGGGTGTCGGCGGGCACGGGAAGCGACAGTGTGCGAGGCAGCGACAGTCCGGCAAAGGACGAGACCAAGACGTTGATTGTGTCCATGTCGAATATTTTGATTTGGTGTGGCAGATACAGAAAGGTGGTGATGGTGGCGCGTTTGAAGATGCGGATGTGAAAGTGACAGGAATGCGGAGAAGCAGGAAAGAGCGCACGAGTCGTCAATGGATCGCAACGCCAAGTGTCACGAGTCAATCCAGCGCACGCCGACCACGATGCATTTTGGAGATTCGCGCGCCCGCGACCGACGACTTTTTTCTCCCAAACCACGTCGGTACATCAACATCGCCCAAGCCCCACGTTGATCCAAATACATCAATCGTCAAGATGCTGATTCCCAAGGCCGACCGTAAGCTCATTCACGAGTACCTCTTCCGCGGTAGGTCTTTTTCTTCTGTCCTCCACAGACTTCCAAGTCTTGGAGCAGCCATACCACACGCATAGCCATACTGATCCCACGCAGAGGGTGTTCTCGTCGCAAAGAAGGACTTCAACCAGCCCAAGCACGGCGACATTGACACCAAGAACCTCTATGTCATCAAGGCCTGCCAGTCCCTGACCTCGCGCGGTTACCTCAAGACCCAGTTCTCCTGGCAGTGGTACTACTACACGTACGTTTGATCTCTCTCCAACTAGGCCACCACCACATACTTACACCCCATCACAGCCTCACCGCCGAGGGCCTCGACTACCTCCGCGAGTGGCTCCACCTCCCCGCCGAGATTGTCCCCCAGACCCACATCAAGCAGCAGCGCTCCCACGCTCCCCCCCGCGGTATGCTCGGCGGCGAGGAGCGTCCCCGTGGCGGCCGTGGTGGTCCCCGTGGTGACCGCGAGGGTGGATACCGTCGCCGTGAAGCTGGCGAGGGCAAGGAGGGCGCCGCCCCCGGCGAGTTCAACCCCCAGTTCCGTGGTGGCTTCGGCCGTGGCCGCGGTGCTGCCGCCCCTGCTCCTTCCTCTTAAATGCAGACTTGACTATCTTGTCATGACTGCGTGGAGGATGGTGTGAGGATGGGTTGTCAGGTGGTGTTTGCAGAGGGGAAGGGTTCGCCTGGAGGATATGCTGGATACTCATCTGTCTTGATATGGTCGGGCGAGAGTCTATGACTATTGGACGCGCGGATGACGATGGTGAATCTCTCGAGGGGAGAGCTGCTTCTCTATGCTCAAACCACCATTGCAAGTCCTTCTTTGCAAAAAACAAAAATGAATCAAATACGGTCCTTCCTACGGGAAACCTTGGAAAAACACACCTCTATTCTCATTGTGCGAACCTGTGACTCTTGTTGCATGACCCACCAAGACCTTGACATCTGTGATTGATCAATCCAATCTGTACACGCCGTGTATTCAACGACCTGCTCAGTAAAAGATTCAATCGAGACCTTTGTAAGAAGTATTAGATATTAAGTATCGCCCTTCACCATCCCATCTTCCCTAAACCATACAATCATAAAATCGTCCCTTTCATCATCACAAAACCCCTCCCACTTCCCTTCCATATACATTAAAGCCTCTTCCAGTCTCTGCCATATACACCAAACCCCCTCTCCACTGCCATATATATACAACCATCAGCAGTCCAACACGCATATCCCCCATCTCTGCTCCCACCAACCACAATCAACCCTTCATATCTCCACTCAACAGCGTCTCTGACCTCCAACCAGAAGCCATCACTCAACGATCTCAACCATCACAATCATCAGATCCACAAACCACAAACCAACAATCCCAAACCCATCCAAACGCCCAAACCTCCAACTTCAACACCAACAGCTGCATTAATCGGCGGTGCAGCAGTGGTGGTAGCAGGAGTTACCGAGCGAGTCGCACTTGACGCCGAGGTCGTTCTCGAAGCCTCCGTTGTTCGCGTTGATGTCGATGTTGTTGTGCTGGACTCGGACGCTTGGGATGACGACGTCGACGATGGTTGTGATGAGTCGGATGTAGAGGTAGAGACAGAGGTGGTTGTGAGGGTTGTAAGTGTCGTTTGCGTCGTCTGCATCGCTGAAGAAACAGCAGAAGATGCTGCAGAGGACGCAGCAGAAGACGCAACAGAGGACGCAACAGAAGATACCGAGGCAACGGAAGATGATATCGAGTTGACAGCAGAAGAAGCCACAGAGCTGACAGCTGTAGCAGCGGTAGAAGAAGCAGCAGCAGATACCGAAATCAGACTGCCGCCACTACTCAACAATGTCACGGTGGATAGTCCACTGACCACCACTGTGGAAGCTGTGACTGTACTCTGCGCTCCACTTGCCACTGCTGTGCTGCTTCCCACTCCAGTACTTAGACCCGTCGTTCGCATCGTGGTCTGCACACTCGTTGTCGGCAGCGGTGCAAACGAAAACGAATACGTAGTCTTCGGAATCAAACTCGAAGGAAATGTAGCCAACGCCGAGGAAAGCACAGATAATGCATTGGTGGTTTCTGGCGCTGCTTCAGATGATGGTAAAGTAGTTATGATGGTGAATTGCGTTGTTGCGGTTGTTTGGATGGGTATGATTACTGCTAAGGTCAGAGAGGGAGGGATTGAAACTGTCGCTGTTGCGAAGAGTCAGTCAAGCAATAGGGCATAGAGAAGCAAGAGATATACCAGTAACGTTCTCCTGTCCCAAGACCAACGCAGGTAGCACTGCGAGTAATGCTGAAGTAGTCCTCATGATTAGAATATTATAGATATTAGTTGTATAAGCGAGACGTTTGATTTCCAACGAAGAACAAAAAGACGGTATTTGACAACGATAAAAACGAAGATTTGCAGGGTATGTCAGACAGAAAAGCTGGAGAGAGAGCAGATGCAAAGATGATATTGCAGACGATAAATTCAGGTGCTGGGTTGAGATGGCTGGGAGTGGGCAAAGGTGGATCTCGAGGGGCGTCTTGAGGTGGCTGGTAAAGACCAAAGATGAGATATTTGCATCTTGTGGTTTGGTTTACCTTTATACAACTCATTTGTCTTTGATGTGGTACACAGTTGAATGGTTTCATTGTTTCTTCGCTGGCAAGACTGTATACCTCTGAATTGTAGAAGAGCATAAAGCTTGATGGATGAAGTAGTGCAAGTGGGAAATGACATCTGTCGTGGCACAATTGCCAGCATTTATGCATCAAGTTCAAGACACACAGACTGCGCATCTGGTCGAGTCCAGCTGCTTCCATATATCACAAGAGTCACGTTTGTTCTTGTCATTCAGAGGTCGAGGTGTGTGTGTTGAAAGCTTGATTGTTTGCCAGTTGAGTCGGTGTGACCGTGTGAGGTTGGAGGGCGGGGCGCGTGGCTGGCAAGTTCGCATCAACCATGCTTGACGATCGGCGCAATGGAAAACAAGATTCGCGAAGTGGCATAGTGCGCGAGGTCTAGGCAAAGAACTATGTTCACTGGCACAGAGATAGTTCGGGTGGCACACAGACATATACGTAGAAAGACGAGAATCTTGATTTCAGGGATTATAAGAGTAACTACGATGTGCAAGACTAGATGTAGCGTGGATACAATGCGCCGATGCCAGACGAATGCATACAAGGCTAAGGGGGTATCACGAATACTGTTGCGGCATTGAATCATCATTTCAATGAGACGTATTGATAGTCAGACGTGCCGACGTGCGATGAGCCAATTCGAAGAGAACTTAGACCTGTCTTGTTCAAGTTAGCTTTCAATTCCAAAAGTCAAGTTTTGAACAGAGTGTGAGGTGGGGTATGATTGTCAGACAGCAGTTGGACAACAAGTATAGAATCGACATAGTGATTTCCGATCAGGTCTGTGAGATATTGCTTTTTCATCATGATAGAGAGTGGGAGAAGAAGAAAAGTGAGAGCCTACCATACTAGTGAGTGCCTATGCGCAAGCATCTCTTGCTTCAAAGATGCTAGGCACAGGCAGACAAGGAACTCAATCCTTTCTGGCTTTCTTGAAGAAGGCTGTCATGCTTTGCTGTTTGTCATCATGTTGAGCTCGACCAATCCCACCTCGTTGCCGCTTCAAGCCCTGGAGATGCTGCTGGCCGTCGACGGTAAGGATGGTGGTACGGTAGCCATCAAGGATTCTTGAAGTTTCCTTCTCGCTTGACTCAGGGTCAATAGCATCCTTTGGGACACTTACATCGCCAACAACATCCTCATCT